>SDBV01008153.1_pt1 | contig 14184 bp, 14 predicted proteins | sample 2277081 | NCBI WGS metagenome assembly SDBV01 (sample SAMN10402039, study PRJNA504765) | marine sediment metagenome | isolation source: marine sediment core GS10_PC15, 223 cmbsf | place: Arctic Ocean: Southern Knipovich Ridge | collected 2010
ACGCGATGCTGGCCGCGAGGGCGGTGAGGAAGCGCCCGCGCTCGCGTACCAGCGCGCGCTCTTCTTCGTCATAGGGCCGCAGCTTGCGCGGATCGGAGACCGTGTAGCCGATATCCCTGAGCGTCTGCAGCAGATCCTCGGCGTGTGCGACATTGGGGTCATACTCAATCAGCGCCTGCTCATGGGTCAGGCTCACCGCGACCTTGTCGACGCCGGGTCGTTTGCCCAGCGCCTTTTCAATCGTGCCCGTGCACAGCGAGCAGTGCAGGCCACCGATGCACGCACGGATGCGGCGTCGGCCCGGCAGGCTGGAGGGCTCCTCGCTCCAGAAGCGCGGTGCCGATTCAACGGACGTTGCAGTCGTCATGACGACACCTCCACATCAAACCCCATCTCTTGCAGCCGCTCGCGTATCTGGCTCGGAATGAGCCGGGCCGGATCAAACGCGACGGCGACACATTGCGTGGCGGCGTCGGCGGCCACGTGTTGTACCCCTGGCAGGCGCTGCAGGGCGAAATGGATACGGCTCTCGCAGCCACTGCAGTGGATTTTTTCGTCACCGGTGACGGTGAAGTCAATTCGGTCTGGCATGAACTGCTCCTTTGGGCATGACATGCGCTTGGCGTCTCGCCCTAATCGAAACGGGCAGGCCGGGGTCCGCTATAACCCATCCTAGACCTTGGAGCGTACTCCAGAGTCAAGAGAAAACCGCCTGGCGATACGTCTCGAAGTCGCCGTGAGTGACGCAGCGTATTAGTGTCCAATTGGGCTGTACCCTTATGTCGGGCAATTCCTGTCAAGACCCACATCAACCTAACCGTGCGATTCTGTGTGGCACGCCAACAAGCGAGTCGCGCAAGTGCGATTCCGGCAAGCGCTACGCGGGGCCCACAAATCGACCAAGCTGCGGTCTTAGCGTCAGGAAATCTGTCTTTTGAGGGCACGTCTCTTCGGCCTCAACATCCCCCGCATGCCCCGCCACTCATCCTGGCCCCTGTTCGGCGCGGCCGCCGTAGAGGGGGCGCGACGTTCGCGATCGGCTTCATCTCGCAGGAGGTCTTTGGCTTGGCACGTGCCTTACCGGACCCGGGGTGGTGCTACGATGGCTACGAACTGTAGCCGTTTGTGAAAGAGGACGGCGAGGCGGTTGTCGACGAACACGGACATCGTGTGAAGTAGTTTGCCAATCTAGTGGTCTGCGTCAAACGGATTGCATCTGATTCAGCTTGTTCCTTGCACGCGTAACTTTCGCCAGGATGTCGGAAGCCTTAGCAGTCCAGATGAACGGTTTCTGATGGCGATTGTGCTTCTCCACGTACTGTTCGATCGTGCCGACCAATTCAGGCACCGATCGGAAGACCGCTCGTCGCAACTGGTTCTCGGACAGGTCACGAAAGAAGCGTTCGACCATGTTGAGCCAGGATGCACTGGTGGGCGTGAAATGCATGTGGAATCGCGGGTGCTTGGCCAGCCACGCTTTTACCTCGGGATGCTTATGGGTTGCATAGTTGTCGGCGATCAAATGCAGCTCCTTGTGTTTGGGTGTGTTGCGATCGATCTTGCGCAAGAAGCTCAGCCACTCCTGGTGACGATGTTTCGTCTGGCACTGGCCAATGACACTTCCATCGAGCGTGTTCATCGCGGCAAACAGCGTAGTCGCACCATGGCGCTTGTAATCGTGCCTCATCGTTTGAGCGCGACCACGCTTGAGCGGCAATCCCGGCTGGGTCCGGTCAAGCGCCTGGATCTGGGACTTCTCATCGCAGCACAAGACCAAGGCGTGTTCCGGGGGATCGAGATACAGCCCGACGATGTCCTCGAGTTTCTCGGCGAAGTGCTTGTCGTTCGATACCTTGAAGCTCTCTACCCGACGCGGCTTGAGGCCGTGCGCCTGCCAGATGCGCCGCACGCTTGCCGCACTGACGCCGGCCACCGCCGCCATGCTACGCGTGCTCCAATGCGTCGCGTTATCCGGACGCTGCTGCGTCGTCAGCGCCACGATGGTCTTGACCTTGCGGGCGGAGATCTTCGGCTTGCGCCCGGGTCGCGACTCATCGCACTGGATCCTTGCTACACCGTCAGCGATAAAGCGAGCGCGCCAGCGCGCCACCGTGCCTCGCCAGATACCAAGCTCCGCACCGATCTCTTTGTCCGTCTGGCCCTGTGCTGCGAGCAAAATCATCTTGGCACGCTCGGCCACTCGAACCGGAATCGTCCGGCCAGTAGCCCACGTCTCCAACTGTCTGCGCTGTGCTTCGCTCAGCTCAACTTTCGCCGCGATTCTCATGACTTCGTCCTCCGAGTAAAGGAGACTCGCAAATCGCGATTACGTTGCATTGTTTGTGACGCACTGCACTAGCGAAGCATCACCTTGCCGAGTTGAACGCCCGCATCGCGGAGTTGACCGAGATGCGCGACACACTGGTGCCCCGCGCTCAACATTGCCGTGGTGACTCTCGGCCCAAATGCCCAATTCCCGAGGATTTGGCCGCGTCCCGCCATTAGCAGTAAGTGCCTCGATAAAACATCGAAAAAGGCCTTGACCTTCCCACCATGGGAATGGTGATACTGGGTTCATCGAAGATAAACTGATGGAGAAAAAGCATGGAATTTCAAGTGAATGATATGAGCTGCGGCGGCTGCGGACGAAGCATCACCAACGCAGTGAAGCATGTCGACCCCTCCGCTTCGGTGGACGTCGATATCGCGCAGAAAACGGTCAAGGTGACCTCATCCGTATCGCCCGAGAAAGTGCTCAACGCAATATCAGAGGCCGGTTACAACCCGGTCTTGAAAGGCTGATGTACGCCCGGGTCGCTCCAGACCCGGGCTTTTTCCGAGGTATTGGTGATGGAAGCGACCCTGCAAAAAACCGGCGACAAACCGGCATCGAAGGAATGGTCAATTCCCATCGTGGGGATGACGTGCGCCTCGTGCGTCGCTCGCGTTGAGAAGGCTCTGGCTAAAGTGCCTGGAGTCACGCATGCAGCGGTCAACCTTGCGACCGAGCGTGCCAGTGTTACGGCCGGCGTCGCGGTGGCGCAAGATGCCATCGTCGATGCGGTAAATCGCGCCGGCTATGAAGTGCCCATGAATTCCACCACCCTCGACATCAAGGGGATGACGTGCGCGTCTTGCATCTCTCGCGTAGAGAAGGCGCTCTTGCGGCTGCCTGGCGTATCCGCTGCCGTCGTGAACCTTGCCACTGAAACCGCAACGGTGACCAGCATGGGAGTGAGCGATGACGCGTTAGTCGCTGCGGTGATCAAGGCCGGATACGAAGCTGCTCGGCATGTTGACAGCAGTGCCAAGCCCGCGCCGTCTCGTTTTGATGCCGACATGCTTGCTGTCATAGCATCCGCTGTCCTGACCGTCCCCCTCGTCGTACCAATGTTCGTGGAGCTGTTCGGCGCTCACGCAATACTTCCGGCGTCGGCCCAATTCGCACTGGCGACTGTCGTGCAGTTCGTTTTTGGCGCCAGATTCTACAAGGCTGCCTGCAAAGCGGTGCTGGCCAAAGCGGGGAATATGGATTTGCTCGTCGCTCTGGGGACCACTGCAGCTTACGGTCTCAGTATGTACGAGCTCATCGCTCACCCCGGCCAAATGAATCATCTTTATTTCGAGGCGTCAGCCGTCGTTATTACGCTTGTCCGATTCGGGAAGTGGTTGGAAGTGCGCGCGAAGCGCAAGACCACCGACGCAATTAGAGCGCTCAACGCATTGCGGCCTGAAACGGCGCGCGTTCGCATGGCGGGCGAAGAGAAAGATACCGCGGTGTCGAGTGTCCGTGCCGGCGACCAGGTTGTGGTGCGTCCTGGCGAGCGGATCCCGGTGGACGGAACAATCGTAGAAGGCCAGAGCGATGTAGACGAGTCGCTTATAACGGGAGAAGGTTTGCCTGTTGCGAAGGCTGTTGGAGACTCGGTCGTGACAGGCTCCATCGTAGGAAACGGGTATCTGTTGCTTCAGACCACGGCAGTCGGCGCGGACACGATGCTGTCCCGCATTATCCGTCTTGTCGAGTCGGCTCAAGCCGAGAAGGCTCCGATACAAAGGCTGGTGGACCGTGTCAGTGCCGTGTTCGTACCCGTCATTTTAGGCATTGCACTGGTTACTTTGGTAGGGTGGCTGCTGGCAAATGGAAACGTCGAAGCAGCCATTCTGAATGCCGTTGCGGTGCTGGTCATCGCCTGCCCGTGCGCGCTAGGGTTAGCAACGCCCACGGCGATTATGGCGGGCACCGGCGTAGCGGCACAGCATGGCATTCTCATCAAAGACGCCGAAGCGTTGGAACTGGCTCACCGCCTCACCGTTATCGCGCTCGACAAGACCGGTACATTGACCGAGGGAAAGCCGAGCCTCGTACAATTCGAGGTAAACCAAATTCCGCACCTCGAAGCTTTGCAACTGGCGGCATCGGTGCAACAGGCAAGCGAGCATCCGCTAGCCCGCGCGGTGGTAAATGCTGCGAAAGAGAAAGGGCTGACGCTGAGTCGCGCAAGTGATGCCACTGCCCTGACTGGCCGAGGTGTCGAAGCGACGATTGATGGGCGCAGGATCGTTATCGCAAGCGAACGATGGCTCATGGAAAGTGCAGTCGGAGTCCCTTCCGAACTCGAGCTTGTCGGAGAGCAGGCGCAGGAAGCCGGCTTCTCCGTCTCGTGGCTCGTCGCGACTCAGCCAGCCACCAAGGTTCTGGCCATGATGGCATTCGGCGACGCAATCAAGAACACATCGCCAGGCGCCATCCGCGCGCTTTCGGCGTTGGGCGTTCGGACGGTGCTCCTTACTGGAGATAACGAGGGGAGCGCGCATCTCGTGGCAAAGGAACTCGGGATAAAAGATGTTCGTGCGTCGTTGCTGCCCCAAGACAAGGCAATAGCAGTGGCGGCGTTGAAGCGCGACGGCAATACTGTCGGCATGGTCGGGGACGGCATCAACGATGCGCCCGCGCTCGCCGCGGCTGACGTCGGTATCGCAATGTCCACTGGAACCGACGTAGCAATGCATGCAGCGGGCGTGACACTTATGCGCGGGGACCCGGCACTTATCGCAGACGCAATCGACATCTCGCGCCGGACGTACAGCAAGATTCGACAGAACCTGTTCTGGGCGTTCGTCTACAACCTGATTGGCGTGCCGTTGGCAGCGTTCGGCCTGCTGAATCCAATTGTAGCGGGAGCAGCAATGGCATTCAGCAGTGTCAGCGTCGTGAGCAATGCGCTGCTTCTTCGGACCTGGAAACCTCGTTCCCGCGGCGTATGAAGGGACAGGCGCGATGTGTGTAGATAAAGTTTTCCCGTACCAGAGCCGGGCGTCCACGACGAGCTCCCTGTCCGTCCCGGGCTCGCTCCGTGAGACGCGGCTGTCCCAGGACCACCGCTCGATGTCAAACATTGACTTGGATACCCGTTGACGAGATTCACCGGCTTATGTTGAAAACCAGGTCCGATGGCATCGGAACTTCGGTAGTCCAACAACGTCCGCCGACCCTTACCGTCCCACTCGTATTCACCGAAAACGTGACCAGCGTCATTCCAGTTGACTACGAAGTAGCTAGCGACCGAGTCGCGCCTGCGTTGGGTGTCCTCCACGGACACATTCCTCGACAGGGCGCCCATGACGACCATAACGTAGGTACGCGGAAGTCTGAATCGGGTAACATTAGGTTTTATGAGGCCTCCGCTGTCCCGAATCGACAGGGTCAACGCCTGTTTAGGTAGTCATGTCACCCCAATTTTTCCGTGCGATCGTTTATTTGCTATTGCTACTTCTGCCTTTGCGCGGCTGGGCGGCAGGTGATCTCATGGACTGTCAACCTGGAACGTCAATCGAGAGCGGCGCCATCAGCGGCGGCCCCGCTTCCCAGCCGATACGAGCTGAAATCACATCGGGCGCCGCCGATGGACACAGACTAATTCCGGGCACCGCCAAATCGGGAAAGGCGAACGTGAACCTCTGTTCGGTTTGCCTCAGTTGCACGTTTTGCACTCCGATGCCTGTGCATGCATCGCTCGACGCTCCTAGTCCGATTGGCTATCCCGCCCGCTTTTTAGCTATCGATCGGATCTATTCCTCCACTGCTCCCGACGTACCCCATCCTCCACCTCAACGCCCCCGCGTCTAATTCTCGCGGGCGACTTTTGTCGTTTAACAGCGTTGAGAGTCCGGTGCCCCCCTGGTGCGCCGGGAGGATCTGTTTGGTTTCGGAGCAGGACGATGCATCGTCGAAATTTTTTTGCCGGCCTGGCCGGGCTGTCTACGCTTGCCTGGACCACCGCTGCGTTGCGCGCCAAGGGCACCATGAGCGGTGCAATGGGCAACATGACGGGAATGGGGAACATGCCCGCCATGAACGGGATGGACGCGCCAACGCCGCGACTCGCGTCCGCTCGTGCGATCCCAATGGGTGGGCCGCTGCAGCCGCCTCGAGTTCTTCAAAACGAAACCAGTGAGGCGGGAAAATTCCGGGCGACGCTAGTCGCGGCGCCAACACGCGTGCAGCTTGTGCCCGGCCAAACCACCGAGGTCTGGAGTTACAACGACAGTTTTCCAGGGCCGCTGCTCGAGCTCACTGCAGGCGACGACGTCGAGATCACCTTACACAACCGGTTGCCACAAGCCACCACGATTCACTGGCACGGGCTGCCGGTACCGGCGGACCAGGACGGCAATCCCTCAGAGGCAGTACCCGCTGGCGGCAGCCGCGTTTACCGGTTCACGCTGCCGACGGATATTAGTGGCTTGTACTGGTATCATCCGCACCCCCACAAGCAGTCATCGGAACAGGTGTACCGCGGTCTCGCGGGGCCGATCCTGGTGCGCGCCAGGGATGATCTATTGGCGGCGCTGCCTGAGAGGGTTCTGGCCATCACCGATTTGCGCCTTACCGCAGATGGTGCAATCCCCGCAAACGACATGATGGACTGGATGAACGGGCGCGAAGGCCAGTTCGTTCTGGTTAATGGTCAGCACCGACCAAAGTTGGCGTTCGACGCTAGCGGACAAGAACGTTGGCGGATACTGAATGCCACCAATGCCCGCTATCTTCGCCTCCAACTACCCGGCCATTCGTTGGTGCTGGTGGGCACGGACGGGGGCCCGCTCGAACATGCGCAGACGGGCCTGCGCGAGATTCTCGTCGCCCCCGCGCAACGCGTCGATGTGGTCGTGCACGCCAGCGGCCAACACATGTCGCCTTCGCCGGTGCTCGCGGCTCCGTATAACCGGGGCAAGATGGGCGGTGCTGCTGAAGACGCACCGGTTCAACTCCTCGATGTTATTTTTAGCAACGCTCGTGCATCCAGCCGGCCACCGTTGCCGTCCGTCCTGCGCTCATGGCCGCAATGGCCCGCAGCCAACGTTCAGAAGCGCGTCGTCATGAGCGAATCGATGTCGATGGCGAAGGGGCAGCAGGGAGGGATGCAATTTCTTATGAACGGGAAATCGTTTGCCATGGACCGCGTTGATCTCACTAGCGAGATGGGCGTCATGGAAGAGTGGACGATCGTCAACGACTCTGACATGGACCATCCATTTCATATTCACGGCACACAGTTTCTCGTGATCGAGCGGGAAATCGGCGGCCGAATCCGCAAGGAATCGTTTCGTGCACTCTATGACACGGTCAACCTGAAATCCCAGGAAACCGTGCGAATCAGGATTATGCAAACCATGAAGGGCATTCGCATGTTTCATTGCCACCTTCTCGAACACGAAGACCTGGGCATGATGGGACGACTCAATGTCATCTGAATGCCGGGAGGCACTATGTCCGAATCTGCCGCTCTCGAGCGCAGACGGCGCGCCGCTGGTCTCCGACATGCCGGCTACTAAATCCCTGTTTGAGCATTTTCATCATGACAGACATTAGCAACTTCAAATTCCCGGTCAGCAAAGCCCTGGCGGCTCTGCTGGTTGTCATCCTCGCCATCACGGCATACATGGCTTTTGGCCGAACGAAAGCTGTGCCGGATGCGACGTATGTGCTGACGTCGGGCCGAAAGTTAACGACGGCGGACCTGCGTGGAAAAGTCTACCTGGTGGATTTCTGGGCCACAAGTTGCGCCACCTGCATCAAGGAAATGCCTCAGATGATTCAAACGTATAACAGGTTCAAAGGCGCGAACTTCGACTTCATCGCAATAGCGATGAATTACGATCCGCCCGCGTATGTGACCAACTACGCCAATACAAGGCATTTGCCGTTCAGGATCGTCATGGACACAGATGGAAGTCTTGCCCGCAAATTTTTCAATGTTGAGATGACGCCGACCACGTATCTGGTCGACAAGAATGGAAAGATCCTTAAACGCTTCCTCGGCGAGCCTGATTTCGCCGCGCTTGACCGCATGATCAGTGATGCTCTCGCCCAATCGACTTAACAGAGCGCGCCATGTTCACTTCCCTCTGGGTTCAGGCGCCGCTTGCCGTGGCCGCAGGCGTACTCCTCAACCTGACACCGTGCGTGTTACCGGCTATTCCCATCAAGGTGCGCGCCATCCTGCGCGAAGCCGGCGGAGGCTTGGGTGCGCGCCTGCTGTCAGCCGGCCTGTTCACCGCCGGATCGGTGCTCTTTTTCTCGATCCTTGGACTCTCTACGGCGCTCCTGCATCTGCAGTGGGGCGTCCTGTTCCAGTCGCGCATTCTGCTGATCGTGCTCAGCGCGCTGCTGCTGGCGCTGGCCATGATGAATTTTTCGGGCAGAGGGCTGCCGGTCCCCGCTAGGGCCGCGTCGATGCGGGGTGCCCGATTTCTCGAACCGTTTGTTTCGGGACTGGCCGGCGCGTTGCTTTCGACACCTTGCACCGGTCCCCTATTGGGCGGCGTTCTGGTGTTCGCGCTCACGCAGCCGGTAGCCAATATTGTGACCATTTTCGTCTCGATTGGCGTCGGCCTTGCGCTGCCCTACGCAGGATTGATTCTTCACCCCAAGTTGCTCCAGCGGCTGCCGCGCGCCGGCGCGTGGTCTGATGTCGTTCGGCGTAGTTTCGGCTGGGTCCTGCTGGGCGCGGCGCTTTTCTTTGCGCAAAGCGTGTTGCCGGCCGCGGCGGGACCGTTCCTGTGGTTCGCGTTTCTTGCCGGGCTGCTGGTCTGGACCGCTCATGCGTTCTGGCGGGCTCAGGATCGCGCCGCACGCCGCGCGGTGGCGATCTTCGGCGTCATTGCATGCGGATTGGTCTACGCGGGCGTAAGTCCCGGATCCTCTGCGGCACATGTCGTCGCGTGGCAACGTCTGGAGGCGTCCGATGCCACGAAGCTGTCAGCTCTTGGCCGCCCAGCCCTGGTCGAGTTTACCGCTCAATGGTGTATCAACTGCAAGATCCTGGAAAGCACGGTGTACCGCGACAGTGACGTCATCCAAGCCATCCGTTCCCGCGGCGCCGTTGCGTTCCAGGTCGATCTGACGCGACCCAATCCTGCGCTTGAGCGCCTGCTTGCCTCTTACGGCGGCGCAGGCTTGCCGTTTCTCGCGATCCTCGACAGTCGGGGCCGGGTAGTCCAGCAGTTTTCCGGCCTGTTTACGGGCGGAAGTCTTATCAATGCGCTAACGGATGTCAAATAGCAGGTGAACCATTGTGAACATGAACTCCAGGACCACCAGGATATCTTTTGCCCTGACGTTGCTTGCAGTGGCAGCCATCGTTGCATGGAGCCGGTATCCGGAATTTCGCGATGTAGTGACTTTCTGGGATACGCGAGCACAGAATTCATCTTCCCCAATCTTTTCCGCCGCATCCCGTGGCGGAATTGGCGACTCTTCTAAACAGGTCACGGCGTCGTTCGAAAACGTCGCCCGCGGCGCCGAGGTGATACTCCATATTCGGTCGAACTGGCATGTCAACGCCAATCCTGCGTCGCTCGATTATCTGATCCCCACAACAATCTCCGTCGAACAGGGCGGCGAAGTACGTCCGGTTACCGCGCAATATCCAGCGGGCGTGAACAGCGGGATTCACGTAGATGGTCAGGAACTCAAGGTCTACGAGGACGGAACGCGCATCCCCCTGTCAAATGTGCCCAACGCGGCAGACGCCCGCCTGACAGTTCGCGCGCAAGCCTGCAGGACTGATGGTGTGTGCTTGCCGCCCGCGGACATCCCGGTACCGAGGAATATGCGCTAGCTCGGCACCGGTTGCTTTGCGCCTCACGGGTCCCGATCAAAACGAAGTCAGGGTTATGCACGCACATCCCCTGACGCCCGACTAGAGAAATCCATGGTAACGCTGCTTGGCATAAACATCTCCTTCGACCGGCTGATTTTTTTCGCGGCGTTTTTTTCTGCAACGTGCCTGCTCCGGATTGTCAGCCGAAAGTCAAAGCATCCGTCGGTGTACAGGTACAGCGCGCTGCTCGACGAAGCCGCGGTTTGCGGGTTGCTCGTCGCGCGGCTGGGTTATGTCGCTGGACACATGGACGCGTATCGCGCACATCCGTATGAAGTCCTGTTTTTCTGGCTGCCAGGGTATGCGCCTTTATATGGCCTGGCCGGAGGGCTGACGTGGGCGCTGCTTCGGATATGGCGAGGCAGGAGAACACATACGCCCAGTCTGCGAGTGTTAGCCACGGCGGCGCTGCCTCTCGTCATCGCGTTGCTATATTTGAGCGTCCAGACCTGGGAGAATCCCACCGGGAAAGATTCCCAGATTGCCGACGCGCTGAACAACCTGCCGATGACCGGTACAGACGGGCAGCCACTCATTCTGCAGAACCTCAAGGGGCACAGCATCGTTGTCAATTTGTGGGCGAGTTGGTGCGTACCATGCAGGATGGAACTGCCGATCCTGCAGGATGCTTCGCAACGGCTCCAAAAATCCGGGCTGATCGTCGTCGGCCTCGATCTCTACGAGGCACGGTCGCAAGCCCTGGCGTTCGCCAGCGCCCGTGGCGTAACGTATGTGATCGCATCGCCCATCCATTCATCGGAAACGACACGAACGCAGATCGATCGCCTCATCAATTTCATTGGCTCCAATGTGATTCCGGTTTCGATTTTCATCGACGCTTCCGGGAAGGTCAGAGCCGTACTGCCTGGCATACTTTCACCCGGAACCATTGACGACTGGGTGCGCAGGTACTCAGCATCAGCCCGTGAAAGGAATGCCTCGACCTGACCTTCTGCACGAGGTCAGATCTGCAAGGAAGGTCGTTCGCCGAAATCAGATTGCCGGATTCTCCAGGAAGAAATGGACGCTCAGTCACAAGGAAGGGATGCGATGACGAAAAAAATAAATCTGCCGCGCAAGTATACGATTCATCTTGCAACACCGGAGCCCGTATGAATGCGGTTAATTCAGTGCGGAGGCCAAAAGTCACCAGGCGGGCATGGAGCAATACGCTGGATTTGCTAGGCTCGATGCGATTTGCCATCAGTCTGCTGGTCATTCTCTCCATCGCCAGCATCATCGGCACGGTGCTCACGCAGGACGATCCCTATCCCAACTACGTCAATCAGTTCGGCCCATTCTGGGCGGATATTTTCCGTTCGCTCGGCCTGTACACCGTCTACAGCTCGTGGTGGTTCATGCTGATCCTCGGTTTTCTGATGGTGTCGGTGTCGCTGTGCGTGATCCGCAATGCGCCGAAGATGATCGCGGACGCGAAGAGCTGGAAAGACAGGGTTCGCGAAGGCAGTCTGCGCGCGTTCCATCACAAGGGCGAGTTCGCAGTGCACGGCACCCGCGCGAAGACCTCGGTGGTGCTCGCGACACTGTCGGCGAAGCTCGGCTACAAGTTCGTCACGCGCGAGTCGGAAGGCGCGACGCTGATCGCCGCCAAGCGCGGCGCGCTGACCAAGTTCGGGTACATCTCCGCGCACATCGCGATCGTCGTCATCTGTCTGGGCGGTCTGCTCGACAGCAACCTGCCGATCAGGCTGCAGATGTGGCTGTTCGACAAGTCGCCGATCCGCAGTAACACGGTGATCAACGAGATTCCGCCGGAACATCGTCTGTCGCAATCGAATCCGACATTTCGTGGCTATGCGTGGGTGCCGGAAGGGCAGCATGTATCGACGGCAATTCTGAATCAGCCGGACGGCTCGCTAATCCAGGATCTGCCGTTCTCGATTGAGCTCAACAAGTTCATCGTCGACTACTACTCGACCGGCATGCCGAAGCTGTTCGCGAGCGACATCGTCGTGGTCGACCATAAGACCGGCGCGCGCGTGCCGGCGCGGGTCGAAGTGAACAAGCCGTTCACCTACGACGGCGTGTCGATCTACCAGTCAAGCTTCCAGGACGGAGGCTCGCACATGCAGATGACCGCGTGGCCGATGACGGGCGCAAGCGGAAAGACCACACCGTTCGGCGGCGTGATCGGCAACTCGGCGCCACTTAACGCGCCGATCGCCGGCGCCGACGGCCAGACGATTGAATTCGCCGACTTCCGCGCAATCAATGTCGAGAACGTTTCGAATGGCAGCGGCGCCAATGACGCACGCGGCGTGGCAGCGCATCGCACACTGAAAGAAGCGTTCGACGAGCGCCTCGGTTCCGGTGCGAAGACCTCGAAACCGATGAACATGCATAACGTCGGCCCATCGGTGCAATACAAGGTGCGTGACAAGGACGGCCAGGCGCGCGAGTACAACAACTACATGCTGCCGGTGGACGTGGCCGGCGAGCGGATGTTCCTCGCGGGCATGCGTAACAGTCCGAATGATCCGTTCCGCTATCTGCGCATTCCGGCCGACGCTGGCGGTACCGTCAAGGAATGGATGAACCTGCGCGCCACGCTTGAAAATCCGGCCATGCGCGCCGCAGCGGCGCACCGTTTCGCGCTGCGTTCAGCGCCGGGTTCCAATCCGGAACTCCGACAGCATCTCGAAGAGAGCGTGCTGCGTGCACTGACGCTTTTTGCGGGCGCCGACAACAGTATCAAGATGCCGAACGGCCAGACCGTCGGTGGTTTCCAGGCAATTGCCGGTTTTATCGACCATTCGGTGCCGAAGGGCGAGCAGGAAAAGGCCGCTGGCCTGCTCCTGCGTATGCTGGAAGGCGCGACATGGGATCTATGGCAGTTGTCGCGCGAGCAGCTCGGCGAACCGGATGCGCAGGCCAACGCGGACGAAAGCCGCTTCATCCAGAGCTCGATCAATGCAATATCCGACAGCTTTTTGTATGGATCGCCGGTCTACTTGCAGCTGGACTCATTCAAGGAAGTGCAGGCTTCGGTATTCCAGCTGGCGCGCGCGCCGGGCAAAAAAGTCGTGTATCTTGGCAGCCTGCTTCTCGTGTTAGGCATCTTTTCGATGTTCTACGTCCGCGAACGGCGCCTCTGGTTCTGGCTCAAAGATACCGATCACGGCACGAATGTCGTGATGGCGATGTCGAGTGCGCGCAAAACACTCGATTTCGAAAAGGAGTTCGTCCAGACGCGCGACGCTGTCGGCGCCGCGCTGGGCGCCAAACTCACTGAAGCATCCGACACCGCCGGCGCCTCCGACAAACCCGGCAATGCCGGCGCGCCGTCCGCACGCTCACAAGATTCGACCCGGTAAGATCATGGACCTGACTCAGGTTTCTTCATCCTCCTCTTCGTCACCCTCGCGGCCCCCCAGGGCGTTCGCGAGCGAGACACTCAACGTCGCGCAGTATGACGACCGGCCGTTTCTGAAACGGCTCGGTATCGCCGACTGGCTGTTCGCCGTCGTGATGGTTGCGGTTGCGGAAAGCTCCTCGTGAGCTTTCAGATCGGTCTCGGTACCGTCAAGCAAGGCAAGGAATAACGACGCCGTTCCGTTATGACCTTCGACAATGAACGCATTCTGGAAGCCGTCGCCCGCGGTGACGGCCAGGCAACTCCCCGCGAGAGTTATGATCAGTTCCGAATGCGACTGAGACTTGCACTCCCCCACCCTGTCGCCGATGCGCTCGCCTGCCCGGCCCGTGACGCCGTTGAGTTCCCAGCCCTCAAACCCGTGGAGCGGAACTGTCAGGGCGTAGAACGCGGACGTTCGCGGCAAGTCGACGGTTGGCGTAAGCCCGACAGTCAGCTCGATCGTGCCGGATTGGTCGATTGTATATGTCAGACGGTAGTTGGTGACGGGTCCGATGGCAGGCGTTGTCTGGACACCGTTCCAGGAACGGCCGCGAAGCTCGCCCGTGAAGGTGACGGTTGCCGACGTGCCGGACTGGTCCGCCCTCTTTCGCATCTGCTTCCACTACTGGCAGATGCAAC
>SDBV01008154.1_pt1 | contig 14181 bp, 9 predicted proteins | sample 2277081 | NCBI WGS metagenome assembly SDBV01 (sample SAMN10402039, study PRJNA504765) | marine sediment metagenome | isolation source: marine sediment core GS10_PC15, 223 cmbsf | place: Arctic Ocean: Southern Knipovich Ridge | collected 2010
CTTTTATTGCGATCTGCTCAAGTTTCAGAGCACGCAGCCGTTCAGCTTGAACTTGTTTTCTTTCAGTAATATCTCGAACACTGCCTTGAATACCGATAACCTTATTGTTTTCATCATGGCGAAGTGTAGCGCTCACAAGAGCATCGATCTTCCGCCCATCCTTTCGCTGAAGTTCTATTTCAATATTTCTGACCGTTCCCTGATCGGAGATAGCTTTTTGAAATCGAGAAATATCTTCAGGATCGACAATCACATCAATCACTTTCATTTGCTTTAATTTTTCCTTTGTGTAACCAAGGACGTATTCGCAAGATGGGCTGACGTCTTCGATCCTTGTATCCAGTCTGGCAATAAAAATTATATCTTTTGAGTCCACAAAGATATTGCGGTATTTCTTTTCACTCTGTTGTAAACTTACATTCACCTCTTCAAGTTCAGTAGATAAGGTTTCAACCCGATTGAATGATCTGGAAAAACGAGATGACAATAAAACTGCTTGAACAAAGATATAGGCCAAAAAACTAAAGGGGGCGATTTGACCAAACGGCAATAGATTTTTTATGGATAAAGACTCAATAATGTCTTGTAAGTATAAAGCATCGATAATAACTGCGGCAAACAAAATAGAAGAGGCTATTCCAATATAGACTGCCCCTTCTCTCTTATTTACAATTATCTGTCTCAAGAAAAAGAGATAATAAATGATCCCAAAAAGATAAACCATTTGATAGTACGTTGGGGTATAACTTAATGACATCGTATCTGTGAATACCAAAAACAGAGAGAAACCAATCCCGAAGGCAAAAACAGACCGGATAAACCAGCGGTGGACTTCCTTGGGGTACAGGCATTGCATGAATAAGGTAAAGAAAATTGGAGCAAGGAAAAAAGTCAGGTATTCTATGCGAATCCCTAAGGACCAACTGATACTAGGCATATGGGCAAGTAAGGTGCTCTGATTGGTAACACCGACGCGAACTGTCATCAACCAAGATAACAGACCGAAATAAAGGGGAGCTTTATTCACAGGTCGAAATGAGTAAATGAACAGGTGATAAATTCCCATAATGAATAATGTCCCAACAGCGAATGCTTCCACAAACCAATTTTGCATTTGATAATAATGAACAGATTCAGCTAAACCTAGTAAAAGGTTGTTTCGGAAACCGCCCTTACGGTGATTGAAGTTCGATATTTGGATGACCATTTCCACAGATTCGCCATCAGGCCGGAAGAAAGCTGTAAGCGGCTCTTTATCCGGGGTCATGGCTTGCTGGTCTGTTCCAACTTGGCCGTTTTGGGTTATTTGGCGACCATCAACCCATAGGGTATAAGCGCTGCCTTGCCCTTTTGTATATAATCCATAATCTTGGAAAGTAGCAGGAAGAAACACCGTGAGATGATATGTGGCGTATCCTTCTGGCGAAAGAGTTACACCCTCGATATCGTGTTTGCTCCAAACTTCAGGGATCGATACATAAGGCGCTTGGTTTGGGTCTGAGATCTGATCAGGCTGGAGGAGTTCATCCCAGAAAAAAGCCCATTCGCCTTCAAGATTTATCGACCCGTCTTTCTTAAAATCCCAGTCCCGTAGATCAAGCACACCTTCAACTGCTTCAGGAAGCTGTTGAGGGATGCTTTCAGATAGACTACATGTAGTAAGAAATAGACAAAGTATTATGATGAAAGGGACCCCTTTAACGATCTTCAAAATTGGTCTCCTATCTTGCGCCGATGCTTTTATATTACATTATTATTAGTAAACCAGAAATCAATTTGACCAGTGAATGATTATAGCAGGATTCACTACATGTCATGATGCTTGTCGTTAGTAGGGGGTAAAAAGGGTTGTGGTGAACATACGGTTCTCTACACACCAGTGGGAGTATGATAGCTCAGATGGTCGAGGTTTTCAAGCAGAAATGGAAATATTTGTTACCGTGGGATTGGCAGTTTTTGGCAGTTAATTATAATGTTTTGGCAGTTCGTACTTGCTATAATGGAGAAGATCAAGGGCAGAAATTTCGCTCTAATTTCAAATAGTTTGAAAAGGAGACCATAAACTATGAAAATATATCTAAGAATCCTACTTTTAATATCGTTTATCATCCTTTCAGGTTGCACCGGCTCTGATAAGGTAACCCCCACTGAAACCCCAAAGCCTACTTCAACATACACACCCGCACCCACTGCTACATTTACCCCCACACCAAGTCCAACACCAGAGCCTACCGCCACCTACACTCCAGATCCCTATGCTGGTTTACCAGAACCGCCAGAGGGTTATGAATGGGTCATCGCGCCTGAATCTTTTGTGGCTTTTCTTGTAAAAGAAGGTTGGTATTACTTGGAAGAATTTGAAACTGATGTCAATGCTTATTTTGTAACCCAAGAAAATATCGCCGATTTAGGTTTTTTCACTACAGGACTCACCATGAATGTGTTTACAAATGTTGAGGGTGACGCTGCAGAATTTGCCGAATTATTTATCACACTTATGTCTCAAGCAGAAACAACAACTGAGGTGCTCGCTTCTGGGGATTATGAAGAAGACGGTCTCGCTTCTTTTTGGGTCGTTATCTTAACAGAACATGACGATCCGGCTTATTCTGAAGCTGATAGATTTAAAACCATTTATTTTTTATCTTATGCAAACACAACCAATAACTATCTTTATTTGATCCTATTTGAGAGCCCAACCGGAGATTGGGAAGCCCAGGAAGAAACTGCTGAAATACTTCTTACGAGTTTTGTGTTTTTCGACGAATAGGAAACCAGGCTCGGCAGCTTTTATTTTGCGAGTAAATTTATAGCCGCTCGGTCAAACTACAGATCGACATTCGCGCAATGAAGGGGGCTGTCCCAAAAGTAGATTTTTCATGATCGCAACCCCTGCATATGGAGGTTTTTGAAAAAACGAACCGGCATATATGGCGATTTGCAGGTAATCGGAGGGGCTTTTGGGACAGCCCCGAGTCGAAGCCTTCGGCTTCGAACAATGGTGAGTGGTGGATGAGAGAAAATTAAGGCTTCGCTTTGACCATGATACAATTGTTCTATGGAACTGAATCGAGGGTTGAACACACGCCAACAGCAGGCCATGAGTGCCGGGTTGGGGCCTATCCAGGTCCTGGCGGGTCCTGGCTCCGGCAAGACCCGGGTCCTCACTTTCCGGATCGCCTACCTGATCTCCCACCTGGCCGTCCGCCCCTACAATATTCTGGCAGTTACCTTCACCAATAAAGCTGCCCGTGAAATGCAAGCCCGAGTTGAAGATTTGTTGGGTGGAGAAGCCCGCGGACTGAGTTTAGGGACATTCCATGGGGCCTGCGCCCGGATCCTCCGGATCGAGGCAGAATACCTCCCCTTTGACAGCAATTACGTTATTTTCGACGCGGACGACCAACGGGGGTTGGTCAAGCAAGCCATCCGCGAGCAGAATTTGGATGAGAAACGCTACCGGCCAGTGAGCATCCACGCGAGCATCTCCAAAGCTAAAAATGACTTGATCCTCCCAGACGATTTCCCCCTCCAAACTTACAGAGACGAGATCGTCCAGCGAGTCTACACCCGCTACCAGGAACTGCTCCTCAACAGCAACGCAGTAGATTTCGATGATCTGCTTCTTTGGGCCGCACATTTATTGGAACATAATCTTGAGGTGCGCGAGAAATACAGCCGCCGGTATGAACACATTCTGGTAGACGAATTCCAAGACACTAACCTGGCTCAGTACGTCCTGATCAAACACCTGTCCTCCTTCCACCGCAATATCTTTGTGGTCGGTGACAGCGACCAATCGATCTACCGCTGGCGGGGGGCAGACTACCGCAACCTGCAGCGCTTTGAAGAAGATTTTTCCGACGCACAGATCATTCTCCTGGAACAGAACTACCGCTCCACCCAGACCATCCTGGATACAGCAATGGCAGTCATCGAAAGCAACCCCTACCGTACCCACAAGGAACTTTTCACCAAAAAAGGCAAAGGAAAAAAACTCACCATGCACGAAGCATTCAACGGGCAAGAAGAAGGCCAATGGATCGTGCACACCATCGCAGAGACGGTTGCGAAAGGCAAAGCGGACCCGGGTGATTTCGCCCTGATGTACCGCACCAATGCTCAATCCCGTCTGCTGGAAGAGGCATTTTTGCAGGCCAACCTGCCCTATAAGCTGGTTGGGGCCCAGCGGTTCTACGGACGGCGAGAGGTCAAAGACGTAATGGCCTACTTACGGCTGGTCCACAATCCCAACGATGAAGCCAGCTTATCCAGAGTAATCAACACCCCTCGCCGGAAGATCGGCAATAAGACGATCCTTAACCTGCGCACGTTAGCTCTCAATGAAGGTGTCACCCTGGCGAAAGTCCTTATTGATCTGGCTAAGGGGGAGGAAAGCGAATTCTATGGAGCATTTAGCGCAGGGGCGGCGCGAGCGTTATCTGGTTTTGGGAAACTGTTCGCCGGATGGGGAGATGCCGCCCCAGAACTGACGCCTCTTGCATTGATGGACAAGATCCTCACTGACGTAGACTACCAATCCTACCTGGATGACGGCACTGAGGAAGGCAAAGACCGTTGGGATAACGTGTTGGAGTTGAAACGTTTAGCCGCCGAATACAAAGAGCGCAGTCTGTCAGAATTCCTGGAAGCTGTTGCACTGGTTTCCGACCAAGACACGATGGACAAGGACGCCAACGTCCCTACCCTATTAACCCTCCACGCCGCCAAGGGTTTAGAATTTCCGACCGTGTTCATCACTGGATTGGAAGACGGGACTCTCCCCCATATACGCTCGTTCGATGATCCGGAAGGGATGGCCGAGGAACGCCGCCTGTTCTATGTAGGTATCACCAGAGCAAAAAACGATCTCTTCCTCGTTCGTGCTCTCAACCGGAGCACCTACGGATACCAGGAACCTACTGACCCCTCCCGTTTTCTGGACGATATCCCCGGAGAACTTATTCAGGGCGGCAATCCGTGGGAGTTGGGAAAAACATACCGGCAGAGACAGACTCATGCTGCAACCAATTGGGACGCCCCCTCAACTTCCGCTCCCATCCTGGAGCCGGAGTTTCAAGCTGGGCAATATGTCCGCCACCCCACCTGGGGAGAAGGGATGGTGCTAAACGCCAAGATCGAAGATGGGGAAGAGGTTGTCGAAGTGCACTTCGAGGACATTGGAATGAAAAAGCTCTTGGCCTCTCTGGCAAAGTTGGAGGTAGTCACCTAGTCATTGGTCTAATGGTCCAAATAGTCCACTGTCTGACTAACGACTACATGACTAAAAGACTAGTAGTTCCAGTTGCCCATTTCCCAAAAACCCTATACACTTAACCTCACAATATACGAGGATCAATCATGGTCGAACGCGAAAAACCCGGCAAAAAACATAAACTATTGTTCATCCCCCACAGCATAAACCGCATCTGGCGGAACCTGCTGTTGTTGGTTATTGTGTTATTTGTATTATGGTGGTTTGCGCCATATGGTGACATTTTCTTTGGCCCCGATTGGGACAATTATGTATACCTTTACCCCGGTATCTTTTTCACACTTTTGATGATTTTTTTCATTTTGATCCGAAATTGGGGCAGTATTCAGGCCAGACCCAAACATGTCATCATCCAGATACCTTTCTTCCGGATAAAGGTCCCCTACGATATCATCAATAATGTACGCATGACGGAGTTTAAGTCTTTGTTCACTTACCGCGATCTGAATTGGGCTGACAAACGCTTTTTACGGCCGTACTTCAAGAATACGGTTGCTACCCTTTACCTCAAAAGATATCCTAAAGGTGTTGGCATCCTCCGAATATTTGCCCCCTACCTATTCCTGTCCAATGAAACTGGATTTTTATTCTTGATCAGGGATTTTGTGGGATTCAATACAGAGGTAGACAGCCGAATGGGCGCCCAAAAGATGGCAGCCTCCCCACGCGAAGAAGCTTTCGGCATAGTAAACTTGTTTGAAGATTAAACTCAAAGGGGGGGATAAAGATTTTCTAAAATACCTAAGCCGCTTTTTTATCAGCTGGAGGCAATACAACAGTAAATACAGAACCTTTCCCCACTGAAGAATCGACCCAGATCCGTCCGCGGTGGTTTTCCACGATCGATTTGGTGATCGCCAGACCCAAACCTGTTCCAGTAGCTTCATCAGTGACATTGCTGGCCCGGAAAAACCGATCGAAAATCTTGCTTTGCTCATCCAAGGGGATTCCCCGCCCATTATCCTCCACACGGAGGATGATCTGCCCGTCCTCTTCAAATCCAGTCAGAGTGATCTCCCCACCTTCCGGGGTATATTTGACCGAGTTTCCGATCAAATTATCCAGCACCTGGCGCAATTGGGTCACGTTACCAAATATATTCGGCAGTTTTTTAGGCAAATTGACAATCAGTTTCTGTTTCCGTTCAGTTATGTGCGGTTGAATTCCATTAAGAGATTCTTCAATAATTGGAGACAAAGGAACGATTTCAAAATCTTCAGTGACCCCGATCTCGATCCGACCCAGGTCAAGGAGCGCAGCGATCAAATTAGTGATCGTATGAACACTTGTCTGAACCCGATCGATGTACTCTTCTTGTTTATCGGTTACCTCCCCAACCCGTTTTATCAATTCAACATAACCCAAAATCGAAGTCAAAGGTGAGCGGAGGTCATGGGAAACTGTATTGACGAAATCAGTTTTGATGCGGTCTAGTTCTTTTAGATAAGTAATATCCTGCAAAGTAGAAACCGTCCCGATATCGGGGATCTTGATCACTTGCACTCGATAAAAGCGATTGTCATTAGCTCTTAACTCGATCCGCTGGGGATCCAGAGATTCTCCTCTAATTGCCATTAACAAATCTCGATTTTCAAATACCTCATCGAACTTTTTATTGGTCAAGTCCCCATCCCCTAATCCAAAAGCCCTCCGAACCCTGTGATTCACTAAAACAAGCTCATCCTCAAAACCGACCACAATGACACCATCATCGATCTGAGTGAGGATATTGCCAAGCTTGTTACGTTCCATTTCCATCTCAGTGTATAGTCTGGCATTCTCAATTGCAATCGCTGCATAATCAGCCATTGTGGAGAGAAGAGTAATCTGCTCTTCTTCGAATCCTTTTCCGGAATCCCGGTTATCCACACCGAGAACCCCGATCGTCCGGCCCTGACAGATCAAAGGTACATAAATGAGGGAATGAACAAAGTATTCGGTCTTTATTTTTTGGGGACCACTAGCGTCCATGAATACGGGTTTTCCCGACTTCATCACTTCACCAGCATGCGTATCTTCCGCAGCCAGGCGGAAAGTGCGGACAAATTCATCCTGGAAATTTCGGGCCGCCCGCATGTACAGTTCCCCGGTTTCCTCATCTGGGAGTAAAATGCTGCCTTCTTCCGCGTTGGTGATATCCACAGCGGCTTCAATGACCGCGGTCAGGACCCCATCGAGATCTAATTGAGCTGTGACCATCCGGCCAACTTTTGAAATTGTTTCCAATTCATCAACCCGTTTGATCAGCGGGCCAGTATATCTACTCGCTTCCTGTTTTAACCATTTCTCCCAGTGTTGGCTGCGTTTCAAACCCCGCTTGACCGCGCCTCGGACATCTTTGATCTTCAGAGGAGGGTTGAGCCAGTCCACCAACCCCAACTGGACAGCTTCTCTCGAAAGGGTTTCTACAGCCTCGCTCATAAAAAGAATGATCGGCAGCGTTGGTTGTTTATCTAATAATTCGATTGCAAGTTCAATATAATCACCATCATCAAACTTATCCCCCAAGATCAGAAGATCAGGGTGGACAATATCTAAGGCTTTCCTGGCTTCTTCAAAGGTACGCGAAACCGTTACCTGGTGTTCATCAGATGAAAGGATGTTACGTTCTAACAGATGAATGGTGGGGTCATCCGAGAAAACAAGCAGTATCCGTTTAAGATCGCCCATGGCATTATTGTACCTGCAATTATGATGCTATGTTATAAAAATACTCAAATAAATTCATTTCAAATTTCTACGTTCTTAATCCACTAAATTTACCTTAAAACTATCCAATAATCACAATTTATTCAGCCGTTGGCAAGGTGAAATGGAAGATCGATCCTTGTTCAAGTTTGCTCTCAACCCATACTTTCCCCCCATGACTTTCAATGATCTCCTTTACCAAAGCCAACCCAATCCCTATTCCTCCATTCTTGTTAGTTTGTGAGCCTTTAATCTGGTAGAAACGGGTGAAAACTTTATCCAGGTTCTTTTTACTGATCCCAATCCCTTGATCAGCAATACTAACATGAGCCAGATTTTCGGGGGTGCGCCGCAGTCGAAGGGAGACTTCACTCTCTTTGGAACTGAATTTTATGGCGTTTGAGAGTAAGGCATCAAAGACCATCGAAATCTGTTTGTAATCGCCAGAAATATATACTTTTTCAGGGGGCAGATCGGGGAGAAGCATAATTTTTTCTTGATCGGCTTGGGTTTTGGCAGTGACATACGCCTCGGTAAGGAGATCATTCAGAAACAACCTCTTTACTTCTTTAGGAGCTGCCGTTTCATACATCAAATTCATTACTTCTACGATCTCTTCAACTCGGGCAAGCTTCTGTTGGGTTATTAACAGAGCATCTTTTTGCTCTTTTGAAAAATTCTTCCCCTGGTCACCCACAAGGAGATCAATATATTCTTTTGCGGTCTCCATAGTTTTCTTTAATTCGTTTCTCACATTCTGAATGATCTCTTCCTTCACCTGTTCACTGCCTTTTGATCTGTCAACATCGGTTTGCAATTGGGCAGCCCTTTCATCCAAGGCTCTGAAAAGTCGGGCGTTAACCAAAGAGATCGCAGCGTAATCACTTACTGCCTCTAACATGGCATGGTCACTAGCAGAGAACTCTTTGGCAGGTTTGCGCATCACGACCAACAGGGCCACCGTCTGCCGTTGGATCTTCACTGGAACAACAAGCGCAGATTTACCCAAGCTGGAAAGCATAAATTGCTCAAACGAGTCACCAAAGATCGAGAAAGGTTCACCAGAACGGGCTACAAGGGAACTGATCCCATCATCCCAGGGTTTATCCATATTGGCTAAAAGAGATTTGGGCAAGTTCACCTGAGCGCGCAAAATAAACTCATTGGTGCGTTCCTTCATGATCAACAGCCATCCATAATCGGCCTGGGTAATACTAACAGCCCCTTTGATGACCTCATCGAAGAGCTTTTTTTGATCAGTTATCGATGTGACCGCTTTCCCCACGCCAAAGATCGTGGTCAATTCGTTGACCCGCTGGTTCAATTCTTGATTGGTGCTCTCTAATTGACGGCTGAGTTTTTGGCGTTCTTTCCGGGCACGGACGGTTTTCAAAGCGCGTTCTACGGCTGATACTACCTCAGCCTCACGGATCGGGGAACCGACATGATCTGAAGCCCCCACGCGGAAAGCCTGGATCACATCTTTTTCTTGCCCTTGACCAGCGATCATAATGACCGGGATCTGAACATTTTGTGAAGCCAGCGCGACCATCAAGTCTTTACCGCTCAAGCCTGGCAATTCGATGTTAGCAATGACCACATCTGGCGAAAAGGTCATCGCTTGCCGGATCGCGGATGCTGCTTCAGTCTCGATCTTTATATCGAAACCCTGATTACCCAGCGCTTGCCGGGCTATCAAATTGCTGATAATCGGATCGTTTTCGACGATCAGGATCCGTACTTGGTCGTTAGACATAATCCAATGATAGCATGGTTGAGTAGTTTAGTGAATAATTTTTCAAAACATTTCCCTAACCACCAGTAAGACAAACAAGATTTTAATCGCCTAACAAATAGATTTTGCTCCATTGGTTAGATATTAGGAGTCGTGACTTTAGTCGGTTCCATGTATCTCCTGCCGGCCCAAGCCTAGGCTTGACGAAGGCTTCGCCAACATGGTTTACATGTTGGATACAGAGCCAACAAGGTCTAACAACAGCTTTTCAATAAAGAATAAGAGTTTTGTTAGACTTCCCTCCGAACGCTTGACGAAGTTGGATGTAAGGGCATAGAATCAATTGGAACCGTTTGATTAACGTTTTTTAGTGAACACGGAAAATAATGGAATATAAAGATTATTACAAATTATTGGGCGTAGACCGGAAAGCGGATGCTAAAGAGCTTAAAAGCGCTTACCGGAAATTAGCCCTCAAATACCATCCAGACCGGAACCAGGGAGATAAAAATGCCGAGGAAAAGTTCAAAGAGATCAACGAGGCATACCAAGTTCTTAGCGATCCGGACAAACGCGCCCACTACGACCGGTTGGGTTCTGCTTATTCAAACTGGGAACAGCGAGGTGCGCCTGGCGGGTTCGACTGGGGTGAATGGCAGCGCGGCTCTCCTAGGGGGATGCGAGTTGAGTTCGATGGCGATCTTTCGGATTTCTTCAGCCAGATCTTTGGGGGCGGCGGAATGGGATCTATGGGTAGGCAAGGACATCCTCGCAGGCGTGTCCCCCAGAAACATGAGGTCGAGATGGTGGTCAGTTTGCATGAAGTCTACAACGGAAGCTCTCGGAATGTGAAGATCAATGACCGGCAGTTTGAGGTAAAAGTACCCAAAGGGGCGCGCACCGGCACAAAACTCCGTTTGAAAGACGCTGGGCCTGGCGGACCCGGAGGTCAGTCCAGCGACGTTTACCTTGTTTTGAAAGTTTCTCCAGACCCGCGCTTCGACCGTAAGAATAATAAGCTCTACGCAGACGTAAATATAGATATGTATACTGCTGTTCTTGGTGGCGAGGTAAACATCCCCACCTTATCCGGTGATGTAGTGCTCCAGATCCCTCCCGGCACCCAACCTGGACAAACCATTCGGCTTAAAGGACGCGGCATGCCCGATCTAAAGAAGAAGACCCAATATGGTGATCTCTTTGCCAAAGTTCAGATTGAGATTCCGGAAAAGCTCTCAAAGGAGCAGCGCGAGTTGTTCAAACAATTGGCTAAACTCAAGTAAATAAGTAAACATTACAAATTTAGGTTTAAAGGTAATAAACGATGCGAAAAAAACACACAAATAAATTTATCGGTTTCATCGTAATCTTTTCCCTGGCGGTATTGGCATGTCAGGTGTCTTTCCCATCTTTAAATATTGGTCAGAACAATTCGGCTGGAAAAGAAGAAGACACCCCTCCTGACACATCCAACTCAGGGCTTCCTGAAGCAGAACCAACTCTAGAAACTTCTGCCGAGTCTGTCCCTGTAAACACAATTGACTTGATCTCACAAGAAATCGCCTTGGTTCAACTGTATGAGAACGTCAGCCCAGGTGTAGTAGCGATAGTGATCTATGGCGGTGAAAGCAGTCTTTATCCTCTAGCCTCTGGCACAGGATTTGTGATCGATAAAGAGGGTCACATCGTTACCAATTATCACGTTGTTGACCAGGCAGTAGAGATCCAGGTCACTTTCCCCTCTGGAATAAAAGTCCGCGGTCAAGTGATCGGAACAGACACAGATTCAGACCTGGCAGTCATCAAAGTTGACGTTGCGCCAGAAGACCTGTACCCCTTACCCCTTGGTGATTCCGATGAACTCAAAGTCGGGCAAATTGTGGTCGCGATCGGCAACCCGTTCGGTCTGAACGGTACAATGACCACCGGGATCGTTTCGGGCTTAGGACGGACATTAGATTCTTTAAATGCAGCTCCTGATAGTGGGCAAAGCTTCACCCAGTATTTCACGGCTGGAGATATCATCCAAACGGACGCGGCGATTAATCCCGGTAATTCCGGAGGGCCGCTGCTTAACCTTAATGGGGAAGTCGTCGGCGTCAACCGGGCGATCCGGACCTTCAACACAAATGCCGATCTCGAACCGATCAACTCTGGGATCGGGTTTGCCGTGTCTGTAAACATCGTCAAACGGGTTACCCCTGGTTTGATCGCTAACGGGAAATTCGATTACCCTTATCTGGGGGTTTCAAGCTGGCCTGAAATTCCACTGACTGAGGCTGAACGCCTAGGATTAGACCGGGCAATTGGAGCCTTGATCACGCGAGTTGTCCCCGATGGCCCATCAGACGAAGCTGGCCTGCAAGTTGATGATGTTATCCTCCAGATCAATGACACAGAAGTGAAAACTTTTGGTGATTTGATCGCATATCTGTTCACCGACACCAGCCCTGGGGACATTGTGGAACTGCTTATCTGGCGAGATGGTGAGGTCATCACAGTTTCTCTTGAACTGGGGGCAAGACCTTAATTAGGGCAATTTAGACTAAAATTGCAGATAGCGGCTTCTTACCGGAGTCGCTTTTTTTTTCCTTATTCATAGAAACCGAGTTTTTTGAACAAACTCGGTTTCTAGTTTTTGTTCCTAATTCATTTGAACTAATGTTATATTAATACAAACTAGTTGACACTACAAACCAAATATTGTATACTCTAACTGACAAATGATCATCAAAGGAGTAAATTATGGTTCAGCAAGTAGATACAGAAAAAATAATTTTAAAAACAAAGCAGTACGAATTTGCGGATGGACTGCGGGAGATCCAAATGGGAGTTCTTTCGATATTATGGGGAGCAATTTGGAATTGGGTCATAATCGAACCCTCTTGGTACCGGTTTCTGTTTCAACTCAGGGATGATTATGGGAAGTGGGCCATGACAGTCGCTCTCGTTCTCGTTCTCTCAATCCCAACAGTAGTAGTTTTGGGATTTCAGCGAATGATGGAAGTCATTCGCAGGAAATGGCTTTGGAGAGAGACCGGGATGGTGAAATCATCCCAGAATCTTTTTCCCCGTCGCATTTCAGTTTTGGTTTCTGTTGTTTTTATTGGCACGGTGGCTCTTGGGTTTAGGTTGCAATCGACTTTGAAAACCGGAGAGTGGTTTGGATGGAGTCTCCTCCTACTCGCAACTGGATGGGGTCTTGGGATCACGCTGATCGGACTTGGCAGTCACTTAAAAATCCCCCGCTATGTTTATATGGGCGTGATCGGCGGATTGGCATCTACAGCAATACTGCTCTACCAAACCTCATTAACAGGCGCTGGATTGGTCTTCTACATGGGTTGGGGTTTTTTGTTGCTCATTAGCGGTTCTATCGTCCTGAAGCGAGCATGGCCTAAAGCCGGGGAGAAAAACCATGCCGGATGAGATCAAAGCGATCACCAATTTTGACAGGTTGATCCACGAACCTTCCCGACTGGCGATCATGGCGGTGTTGTTCGCGACCCAAAGCGCTGATTTCAAGTACCTGCTCAATACCACAGGGCTTACCAAAGGCAACCTCTCCGCTCACTTACGCAAATTAGAAGGCGGCGGTTACTTGACGATCACAAAGGGGTTCAAAGGCAACTACCCTCACACAACCTGCGCGCTGACGAAAGAGGGCCGCAAGGCGTTCAAAGCGTACCAGAAGCAGTATCTGGCATTAGCAAAGCAGTTTGAAGAATAACCGATTAATGTGGGGGCAGGTTTAGAAATCTGCCCCCACATTATCCTGCAAAAGAATCCAGCCGCCTTAGGAGAAGGCTTACCCCACTTTCGCCCAAACTACTCCAAATTCTCGATCTCAATCGGTTCAACCGGGTCAGCGAGGTCAAAGGAGAACACCTTCGAATAGAAGTACAGCTCGCTGTCGAGCGACTTCTTCATATTCTCCGCCTTGCGGAAACCATGGCCCTCCCCCTCATAGGCCAGATAGGCGGTGGGCAGTTCCTTTGCACGAACAACCTTGAACATCTCCTCAGATTGAGCCGGGAGGACAACTTTATCGTCCAGTCCCTGGAAAAAGATCACTGGGCAGTTGAGCTTGTGGGCATGCTTTATCGGAGAACGCTGATCGTAGACGTCTTTCATCTCTGGATATGGCCCGACCATGCTGTCCATGTAGCGGGATTCGAACTTGTGGGTGTCCAGAGCCAGAGCTTCCAGGTCGCCGACGCCAAAATAGCTCGCCCCGGCAGTAAATGTATCACCAAATATGAGAGCGCACAGGGTCGTATACCCACCCGCGCTGCCTCCCCGAATGATCAGTCGTTCGCTGTCTACCAGCCCCTCATCCGCCAGATACTTTGCCCCGTTCTCGCAATCTTCCATATCCACGACCCCCCACTGCCCGTTGAGCCGAGTGCGGTAAGAACGCCCATAACCAGTGCTTCCCCCATAGTTCACATCCAGGACGGCAAAGCCGCGGCTAGTCCAATAC
>SDBV01008155.1_pt1 | contig 14180 bp, 11 predicted proteins | sample 2277081 | NCBI WGS metagenome assembly SDBV01 (sample SAMN10402039, study PRJNA504765) | marine sediment metagenome | isolation source: marine sediment core GS10_PC15, 223 cmbsf | place: Arctic Ocean: Southern Knipovich Ridge | collected 2010
TATAGTAAATATCATCAATCATATACCACGAAAGATTTTGAAATTTAAAACACCCTGTGAAGTCTTCTTTTCAGAGTTTCAAAAAGAAATTAGAGGATGTTGCACTTCATGATTGACATTGCCCAAAGGTATTATTTCACCAAGTAATATGATGGTTATAATAGATATTGTGCTGTATTATATTACCATATTTTTACCAGATTTTGCATATCTTGCATTACTTACAGATAAAGATTGACAGGGCAAAAATTCGGCATTAGTGTTGTGTGTAGGTGGTGCGCTAGCAGTTCCATATTGAATGTGAGGTCCTATTAATCTGTCATGTTGTTAGATTTAAGGAGGAGTTGGCTATGTTTTTGGTACGCATCAGAAAGCAAATACTGGTTGTAAGTGTTCTTATTTTTTCTAATCTTTGTGCCATGTTTGATAAGACTGCAAAGATTCTGGACCCTGTTAAGGTAACGATAGGTGATTCTAATACCGAACAGATATTAGAGAAAGGTGTACTCTCAGAAGTGGATCTTATGCCTGTTATTGAAGAAGCGATAGAGATGCATGATAGGAAAAAACTTGAAGTACTGTTGCAGCAAAAACTGTCTGATTATGCCCAACTAAGGATTTTAGAGGTGTCGATAGCAAAAGAATATAGTGATGGGGTTGCGTTACTCTTGGACAAGGAAGTAACAAGTTTTACACGTGGGCAGGCACTACTGGCTGCCGTTAGAAAGGGTTCATCCGCCATAGTTAAGATTTTTTTAAAAGATGAGGATTTTTTTCAAGCAATCCTATCACACGTTTTTCAGTTAGCTGCAGCTCTCGGTCATAATGCAGTGGTGTATACTATTTTAGAAGGAACATATATACCACCTATTACAAAATTGCAGGGATTGTACGTTGCTTTAGACAATAAACATGAGAATGTTGTTAACACTATTCTTGCATCAGGGGTATCAGAGGTTGCTAAGAAAGTGGTTATTAAATCTTATAGTGATAGTATTGAAAAGTTAAGGGCGTTGGTGCATGAATCCTACCATGCCTCAGAATTTCTTGATATCTCTGGAAGTGATATTAAGGATGTTGCTGAAAATGTTCTAGTACACCTCAGTGTTGAGCGTCCCCTTGCAAAGGTATCGTTTCAAGATATTACCATTCTTAATCTTGCAAAAAGCAGACTTACATCGAAGGCTTTTAATAATTTTACCGCAGCAATGCTTCCAGCAGAGAGTTTTCCTAGTCTTTGTTTGCTTAATCTGTCAGAAAATCGTTTAGATGAGGAAGCTGCATCCACTTTGTTGACTTGGTTGCGATTACCCGATATTGAGTTTGTTAACGTGGCTGGAAATCCAATAAGCTTGATAAAGATTGAGCTCTTATATAACGCATTGGAGAAAATAGTTCAAGAAGAAGGCAAGAAAATGTTAAGCGATGACGAAAAGCAGCAGTATGTGCGTGAAAGCCTTGATAAGATTATGAAAAAAATCATTTTTATGTCGGCAGGTTATGTAAGCCAAGCAAAAGAACATGCAGGGTATAAGATTCTCGTTGAGAAGGGCATTATTCCGCGAAATTGGGCTAAGATACATGAGAATTTTTATACATCTCCTCTCTGGGAGAAATTTTTAAGGTATGAATATATAAGGCGTTATAATGAGTTTATTACTTATATGAATGAACTGGAGCCGTCAAAAAAGGATTCTTCTGTTACAATAGAATCCGAGGAATCAACCGAGGAGTCTTCAGAGGAGGGCGATATGACTTTTCTTGAAGCTTGGGATAAACTTATACCACATTTGCCAACCGTTCAGTCTTAGCGTTTGATGCATAATGTGTAGGTTTACGAGATTCCGTATTTTCATTAGTCCATTCCCTCTATATTTTGTATTGCCCATATTTCTGGTGCAGTTAATAGGGGGATGCGGTTCTTTCCCGAATCATTTGGTAGCTGATTGCAAGTATTTACCTCCAGATCATGAAAAGGTTAATCGTGGTATGTGTCAATTTGGTATTTACGAAACGAGCGATCTCGATGCAATAAGTTACGGCCTTGCTCGAGTTGAAGCTAAACTCTCTCAAATGATTATCATTCCTAAACATAAGGGCATGAATATGGTTCTTGCTACGTTAAATCTGATCGTGGACAATAATGAACGAAAAGAGTCCATAATAATACCAATAGGGCCTCCAGATCAAGAAAATCATCTAGTTTTTGAGAGCCGTTTTGATTATAGCGACCCCGTACCTCTTTTTGATAAAGATTGGAAACAAATTTTGAGATCGGACTTATTAAATTTCATTGATTATGTGAAGGGAGAATTATCCGCACTAGTGTCCGATTCCATGTCTGCAGATCAAACTATGGATATGTTAAAACGATTTGATTTAATTTCTAATAAGTTCATGCCAGAACTATCTGTGCACGTAAGAGGTTTAGTGTTTGAGGATAATACCGTTGGTATGCTTGAATTATTCAAGCATACGCACTCAATTTGGAATAATGATATGCCGCCTGAGGGTCTTTCCACTAGGGAAAGTATTATCTGGAACGAATTCAACAGTTTGGTGAAGGAAATTAATGATATGTCCGTTAATTTGAAAAAAATCATTTCCAATAAATCTGTTCAGATCAATAAATATATGCAGACTATTACTCAATATGCTAAATCAATGGATGCTTTTTCTGAAAGTTTGGCAAAATTGGATGATCCTAGTGAGCAGGCTCGGCGCATTGTATTTGAACAAGAACGCGGCTGGCAGCCGAGTGAAATTCTTGAAGACTTAGCATCCTTGGATATCGACCCTAATTATAATTATGGGAAAGAAAAAAGAGATCAAGCAAAGAAAGAAAAAAAGCGATCAGCGCACGAAAAAATAAGCTCCTCGAATCAAGCTGAAAAATTAGCTAAGGAAGAAAAGCAACTTAGAGGCAAAATTCAGGAAATTTACAGTAATTTTTGGCATAGTGAGCAACGCTTAATTTATTTTCTTTTGAATACCTCAGACTTTTGGGATAGGGTGCGTGGTAAAATATTAGCAATGAATGGGAAGGTTATGGGCGTCTTTCTCCATCTTCACTCACGTAAGAATTTTTGTGAAACATGCCGTCATACGTTAGCCGGGGTCATGCAACCTAATGGGGCTTTAAGAAATAAATTATTTATGGCATTAGAGAAAGAATTAGTCTCAGATGCTTTTTTCACCCTCCTTGGTTCTTTTCGCGTGCATTATAATAACGATTATAAAGACGTGCATAATAGTAAGAGAAAAATTTGTTTATGGGCTCCCTATATAGTGGTTGATGAAGACTTAATTGTTGCACATGTTGATAAAACTCTCCTTAATGTCCCTGCTTTTTTTGTGAAAAGAATTTCCTTTCCTCAATCGGATGAGATTAAGGATGATGTAGAATGGGAAAAGCTTATCCAGCAGGAGAAATCTGCCACTGAATTGCCATCTTCTCCTCCCATACACTCGACATAAATTTTGCAAGTTACTCTTTTCTATGGTATCCTACCACCTAAAGAAGGTCTTTACACCCGTACACATAAAAGGATTTTATTATGACAAACCTCAAGCAATTTCGTTTCGTTTTGAGTGGTGCACTTTTAGCATCAACCCTCATAGTCATGTCTGGGTGTGGCGGGTGGTTTGGTGGCCAAAGCACGTGTCCTACCTGCGGGCCGTCCTCCGGTATGGAAGGTGTTGCACCCGACGATGTGCTTCTTTCCTTGAATGGTAAGCCGGTTATTTCAAAAGAGAGATTGGACGATTTTTATGAAGTCTATTTGCGAAGTCGCAAAGATGGGGCATTTGCGGGAATGGATCCGAATGCTAAAAGGCATGCATTTAATGAGTTGGTCACGATGGAAGTGCTCAAGAATATCATTAGAAGAGATGGACTAGATCAAGATCCAAAGTACAGAAAGAGTTTCGAACGTGCCTATAATTTAGCATTATATACGGTTAATGCTGAGATTTTGGGCAATAAAGTATTAGAAAGCATCGACGTGTCTGATGATGCGGTTGAGAAGTTCTATAAAGATAATATCGGCAAGAATCCGGCCTTTGATAGCCCACCATTTCTTAAGACCCCAGAGGGTATAAGAATGAGAATTGTCCAATTTAGGGATGAGAAATCGGCACAGAATTTCTTAGAGAAGGCGAAAAAAGCGGGCGCAGATTTTGCGGCGCTTGCGAAAGCTATCGCCAAGGATGTAAGAGGTCTTGGTATAGTAACTGCTCAAACGACCTTCCCTCAAGATCTCCAAAAGTCGCTTAAGGGTGGCGTGTATACTCTTAAGGGTAAGGCAAAAACGTTGCAAGCTAATGACGTGGAATTGGTGTCGGTGCCGGGTGGACCGTTCGTTGTCGTACGTGGTGTAGGCCCACGCCAGACTGCAACCTATGCTGAACTTGAAGAAGTAGTGAAGGCACAGCCGGATTTGCAAGAAAAGTTAGCCAATTATAAAAAGCAGGTTGAAGGCCAAGCTGAGTTTATGAAACGGATTGAGGACTGGAAGCAAGAGCTTAAAGCGGAAGAAAATACGCAGTACTTCGAAGAAGAGGAAGCACGTAAGCAGGCTGAACTTGAAGCTAAATTTAAAGAGATGCAAGAAGCGCAAGCGCAGACAGAGGCTGCTGAAAAAGGCAAAGAAGAGAAGCCTGACGTAGAAAGGCCTGCAGCAACCAAAGCGGTATAAAACGAGAAACATGTAAGAGAAAAAGGGGGCATTACGTCCCCTTTTTCTCTGTATTTATGGGGGATTATTATGAAAGTCATAGGAGTGGGATTTCTAGGATTATGTATCGTTATGAGTCTTCATGCGACTCGCAAGACGGTTGATCGTCTTCTTGTGCTTGTACACCATCCTGAAGGGACCATATTAATTACACAGTCTGATCTGCGCCCCGATTTAACGGACAATGTTCCTACAGTGCAGGAGGTTCTTTTGAAGGAGCTGGTGCTCTTAGATGCTCAAAAGATGAAAATACCGATATCAGAGGCGGATGTTGATCGTCATTTGGCCCGTGTGCAGGAGCAGCTTAAGATGTCCCGGGCAGATCTTATCGCTTTTTTTAAAGAACGAGGCTTTACGTTTGATGAAGGAAAAAGAGAGCTTGAGAAAAGCCTCATTATTGAAATGACTATCGAGCATCGGGTAAAAAGTAAAGCCTATGTAGCGAAAAGTGAGCTTGAAAAGTATCATACAGAAAATCCGCTGGCTTTCTATGATATCAAGCAGGCATTTGTTCCTTTCGCTGCCGGTTCAAAAACTATTCAACGGGCTCTCATTGATCGGGATATAGCGTCTGGTACTGTTTTAACATCTGCTGATTGGCAGGGGCCTATTACGCTCAAGGCGGGTGATTTTTCTCAGGAAAAGGCCTATGTTAAAGATTTAAAACTCGGCTCCGTTGTACGTCTGCAAGAAACGGATGATGGCATATCTCTTTTGCAGCTCGTGGGGAAAAAGGTGGTTCCTTTTGAGGAGCGTAAACAGGAGCTAGCGATGCAGTTAGGGAAAGAACGCTATACCAAAGCACTTTCCGAATATTATGATAAGCTGCTGAGTGATGCCCGCCCCTATATGCGCTCTGTTCAAGGGGCAGCTACGGTATGAGTGCTATGCCATAGTTCTTTAAAAAAGGAAGCATAGTGTGCTGCCTGCGGTCCTTTGAGGTTGTGTAAATGGCGCAGAACTTCTTCATAGGTGTGGTTATGGTCATATGGCCAATCGGAAAGTGTTGTTGCTATATGCGATAAAATGTGCTGAAATGCTTCCTGTGTGTAATCCTTCTCTGCATCATGGTCCCACCCGATAAGCCGTATCAATCCTGTTAATGTTCTTTTCAGATCGAAGCTGCTTTCAGTATCGATGAGCGCCACTTTATTATTATATGTTTGAATGTAGTTCGATCGCGACATGCTGATATACCCCGTTTTACACATCAGGGCGCAGAGTTGTTCTGCTTGCTGCTCATTGAGGGGCTGAGCAAGAGGATCGGCTTCTACTTTTTTTATGACGATAAGATAGTTTAAGCTATTGAGCTTATCTGGCCGTCCCTTAATATGGTAGATGCGTTTATCGGGGACAAAAAGGTGATCGAGTCCGTTTTCTTCTATGCAGCATTGCATGAGTTCCATGCCATAGATTCTATCAAGATTATATTTAATGTAATAATCGGGTAGCCAGGAAAAGGTCCAGACGCCATGCTTCTTGTTTTTTTTCGCTGCGTAGTGTGTAATCTTTTTTTTCAGTTCTTTACTGTGTTTATCGAGGATCTGAGCGAGCGAGTCATCTACATGATATTTCTTAATAAATGCTTCTTTGTAGGAGCTTGATCCTGCAGTGGCACGGTTGTAGCTGGCGAGAAAAAACATGGCGAGAAAAAACATGTGTAGTACCATCATATTTTTTGATTGCATCATAATCCCCCTAGAGTGCCCTGCATTGTGCTCGTTTTGCATGAGCTCTTTTCGCATGAGAGGAGGAGTATGGATACTGTTCTAAACGCCTGTTTTCTCTTCCCCCTTATTATCAATTTTATACTATTTTACAGAATTAAGTCAATAGATATAGTCTAATTGATAATTTTTAATAGGGGATGAGCATAGATAGGGGTAGTCTGGACCGATTATCGTTCAATACCATGATGGTGAGATTTTGTTTTAGGCGTGTGTTTTATGAAGGGTAGGAATGAACTAAGCCGGAGAAAGTGGCTCAGAGTAAGCGATAATAGTATACGAAGGCCTTAGGCCAATTGCTTATCAAAGTAGTTGATAAGATTCCATGTACGGGATTTTTTCGATTCTTTTATATAGCCGATTATTTCTTTATAGGCTTTACCCGAATGCTTTGAGCGGATAAGAGAAGCGATTTCGCGCAAAACATATTTGATCGCTTTCTTAGTATAATCATCTACCTGATGACCTGCTGAAAGAAGGCGCCTGAATCCAAGAAAAGGGTTGGTGTGGTCGAAGGTGCTTTCGGTATCGATCATCGTTATGATCCCATTTTTTCCACGAATATAGTTTGTTTTCGTCATGCTGACATAGCCTGTCTGGTGCATAAGCGTGCACATCTGCTGTACGAGGCGTAAACTCAGAGGCTCCGCTCTTTTTTCTTTTACTACTTTTGGTATGATAACCACGTAATTTTTGTTATTAAGTGTTGCAGGCCGTCCCTTAAGGTGATAGATCCGCTTATCGGGTAATGCGATAAGGTCGAGATTATATTTCTCGATGCAGCGTTGCATTCTTTCCATGCCGTATATTCTATCGAGGTTATATTTTACAAAATAACCGGGCAACCATGAGAAGGTCCAGACGCCATGCTTGCACCTACCTGCCTTAAGAAAGTGCTTCATCTCATAGGCAATGTCTTCGCAATGGTCATCCAAGATTTCTTGCAGATCTTTATCTACAGAGTATTTTTTAATAAATACTTCTTCTGATGAGAATGTATCGTGGCCTATGCCGAGCAGAAGCAGTATGATAAATATTTTTGCTATTTTCATAATCGTAGTCTACCTAGTAACTAATGTGCAGGTGCCTATCCCAGTATAGCGAGCACCCATCAGGTGAGCACCTATGCCTTGAGGGTACCTTAATGCTCAGGTGATGCACAATAGTCTTGCTCAATTATCATATTTTTTTGGGATTCCGGATCGGATGTGTATATACATCGATTTCTTTCAGTAGTGCTTGCTACTGGTCGGTTTCAAAAAGCTCAGCCTCTATCAGGAGGGTCTTTTCGATAAGTGCCTGTTTCTGTTTGCTATATTCGGGCTTCGTATCAAAATAGGCGTTTAACAGGTGAGGTAAATCCATATCGATTTTAAGAGTCGCCCGTCTTTCCCGCTGCTCGAGAGCGCGAATGGGAAATACACCCACGACATACCATGCAGAAGCACACGCTTTTTGAAGAGCAGTAAGATCAACATGGTCACCTGTTGCAGGGGGAAGATGATAAAGAATTTTGATGATGGCGCCTTCTAGGGGATGTTTTTCTATCTCTTCGATCATTTGGTTCGTTTGATCTTCATAGGCATTGAGGTGCACTTCGATCTGAATGAAAGGCCGCGTGGGGGTCTTAATAAATTCATAGGTAGTCTGCTCTTTTTCATGAATCGTTACATAACAAAAGCCTTTCTCTTCCTTGCGTTCGCCAAAATCGATACGTTCAATCGAGCCGGAATAGACGATAGGGGGAAGACTTTGACCATTCACATTTTGAAAGCGATGCAGGTGGCCGAGTGCTACATAATCGAAAGGAGCAATGCCCAGTTGAGAGGGTAAAAATAGAGGATCGGTACCGTAGACTGCTCGCTTTTCAGAGCCGGAAAAGATACCTGAACTGACCGTTAAATGGCCGGATAAGACTGCCGGGACATCCCGATCTAATTTTTCTGCAAACGAGGAAATAATCTGACTAACACCGGTACTAATATAGTCGGTTATCTGCTGTGCGGTCGTATGGCTATGCTCACTACTTAAAGCGATCGTATTACGCGTTGGCCATGGTATGCCAACAATCTGTACGGGCCCACTTTTTGTTTTGAGTACCATGCTGGTTGGTTTCGCGATCACATGAAACCCGTCAAGGGGCATCTGGCCAAATATTTCCAAAGCATGAGCCTTGCCGAAGCTTAAGGGATTATCATGGTTCCCTACGATGATAACGACCGGAATGTTCGCCTTATATAAGCGTAAAAAACAGCTCATTAAGAACCGCTGATGGGTTGGGGTTGGATGGGATGTTTTATAGGCGTCACCCGCAAACAGGAAAAAATCGACCTCTTTTTCGATGGCAACATCTATACAAAAATTAAGCGCTTTCTCAAAGTCAAGAAGTCGTGAATGGATACCCGTTTTCGGATCGATACGGCCATAGTTCTCCATCCCAAAATGAATGTCTGCTGTATGAATAAAGCGTATCATTTCGCTTCACTCTGCGTAAATTTCTTGGGGTTCTGAGGAAGTGGTCGGCTCGCTCGATATTTCTCTTGCAGCCGCCCAGCATAATTTTCTTTATTGACCTGTTTTTCTCGTGCAATAGCGAGGGCTTGTGCCGGAACATCCTGAGTAATGACCGATCCTGCAGCAACGATAGCCCCTTCTGAAACGGTGACCGGTGCTACGAGCGCGGCATTCGAGCCGATAAAGGCGTTATCTTTAATGGTGGTGGTATTTTTTGTTACCCCATTATAATTACAGGTGATCGTGCCTGCTCCAATAGTGACCTGCTCACCAATCTGTGCTTGGCCGAGGTAGGCTAAATGCTTTGCTTTACTTTTTTTGCCGAGGGAACTTTTCGATACTTCAACGAAATTGCCTACCATGCTTTGAGGCTGGAGGGTGCTGTTTCGATGTATGTGAGCAAAAGGACCGACGGTACAGCCAGACTTAATCTCAGCATTACTGATGACCGAATGAGGATGGACAAGAACATCATTATGAATATGGGCATTATCAAGCACAGAAAAGGCATCGATCATCACATTATTGCCAATACGCGTTCCCTTTCTTAGATGTACGCCGTATCCGATAAAGCTGTCACTTCCTATCGTCACATCAAGATCGATCTGTACCGACTGGGGTGCAGCAAAACGAACACCCTTATTCATCATGGTGAGTATCAGATCAGACTTAATAATATGCTCAGCAACCCATAATTCTTTAAGAGTATTAATGCCACGAGCGAAATCGAAGGGGATATCGATTACCTCAATCCGTTCTCCTTGATCACTTGCTTTCTTAATAAGATCGGTAATATACAGCTCTCCCTGAGCATGAGGCTCAAGCGAAGATAATGTCTGCTCTAAAAATGAGCGATTAATAAGGTATATTCCTGCATTTAATCTACATTCTTTTTCAGGATCGCCGGTGAATTCTCGCTGCTCGATGATGGCTATGCGTCCATTTCCTGTGATAACACGGCCATAGCCGGTGATAGATGGGTCTGCATTATGGGCAGCAATAAAGGAGATAGTAGCCTTTTTTTCGGTATGGTTCCTCATGAGTGCTTGAATATGTTCAGGTTTGATAAGTGGAGCATCGCCATTGAGAATAAGGAGCGTATCAGCAAACCAGGAATCTCGTGTGCTCAGGACAGCATGGCCCGTGCCCCGTGGGGTTGGCTGTTCGATGCATTCAACATCAAGATTATGATTTTTGATGATAGTGGTTACGAGTTCTTTTTGGTACCCGACCACGGCGGTTGTTTTAATCGAAAGATCTTTCAGGAGCTTAAGAGGGTACACGATCATTTCTTGACCGCAGAGTGGTGCACTTAATTTAGTAAGATGAGTACTAAATCTTGTTGATTTCCCGGCAGCTAGTACCAGCGCCTGAGTGTTGCATTCCATGGAATCCCCTATGTTTTCTATGAAGAAGGTACACCTGTATAGTCTACTGTATGGGCAGAATTTAGCAAATCCAAAGTGATATTATCCTGGGTCGGCTTATAAAGTTTCGTATCAACGCCCTTCTGTTTTTCAAATAGACGTTTTTTAGCATTATGATATAATATCTATTAAATAAGGAAGAATATCCACACCTGCAAAGTGTATATGAGAGTTTCCCAGAAGCAATTACGTTCTGTTCTTGATCAGTATGTATTGCTTTAAGAAAAACAAGGTGCCATTCAAGATAGACAAGTGAGTAATGATGAAATGCATGATGATCTTCAGGATGAATGGATTCAGTGCAGTATTTTGTGAATAGAGTAGATAGAATAAAGTGTTAGATCATAAAAGAAGGTATATGCCATGAACAAAATATTGATAATAAGCAGTCTTATAGTGATATTGCTCGGGGGTTATTTGCCAATCTATGCAATGGAAAGTGTGAAAGAGCAGTCCAATTTTATAAAGGAGTATTTAGATAAAGGAAGCCTGCCAGAGTTACCATGGGAAATAGGGAATCATATTGCGCAGTATGTGATGGAAAATAACCCTCTAGTGCCCTGGTTGGTTCAACAAATGCCCATGCCCCATAAAACCTTAGAAGGCCATGGTAATGCCGTTTATTCAGGAGCATTTGATAGAAAAGGAACAAAGATTGTTACAGCGTCTTATGATAGTACAGCAAAGATATGGGATGTATGGACAGGCCAGCTCATTCATACGCTTCAAGGCCATAGAGATGCCGTTAGTTCAGCAGTATTTGATAGAAAAGGAACAAAGATTGTTACAGCGTCTTATGATAATACAGCAAAGATATGGGATACTTCAGTGCACTTCATTATGTATTCTGGTGGAAAAAATATATCTGCGCTCGTAGTCTGAATTGTGGGGTTCATTATAATGTCCGATTCCTAAGCATGCACCGCCAACACTTTCAAAAAATCAGGAATAATTTAAACTAGGAAGCAGGTGCTTATGAAAAAAATAAATAAATCGGGGTGCGAGCGGGAATGAGCTTGTCTATGCTTTCACGTCAGTCGCAATGATACCTCAATACAAAGAGATTCAGGGAGAGATGGCTGAGTGGACGAAAGCGGCCGCCTCGAAAGCGGTTATTCCGGCTTAAACCGGAATCGGGGGTTCGAATCCCCCTCTCTCCACCATGTAAGGGAATTACAGGGAACTTTTATGATAAAACGTCTTCTTATCTTCGCCGTGATCTATGCCGGTTCAGCATATGCTATGGTTTTTGATAATCGGTTCTTACCGCTCTATTTAAAACCTTTTACGCGGCGTGTTGATGCGCCTTATCATGTGCGTATCCAGTCCTTTTTTATGCACGCCGATCGAGCTTTTTCGGACACGGAACGGTTGAATATTCCCGATATTGATGGGATCTATGATTCGGTATGTCTCGCACGTGCTTTGGTTGCAACCGGATTTGAAAATCCCCTACGATCAGATTTTCGTACACGTAGTTCCATTCCTTGGACCCGTAAAGGGCGCATCGATGCTCAAGGAGTTGCTTTTTTATGGGAGGTGCCCTTAGGGTGTTATGTGTCTGTTGGGCTGAATGCGCTCTTTGCTCATGTCTCATCCCGGCAGGAATTTTTTTTACGTGGCGCCGATCTTCAGTTACCGCCCGGAGATAAGGAATATCTTTTTGAAGTAAAAGAGAGAATGCATAAATTACTTGGTATTAAACCGGGGCTGTTTAGTCGTACCGGATTTGGTGATGTGGACCTGTATCTTAGATTCGGTGACCGATGGGACTATTGCTTCAAGTGTCGGCGTATCGATGCAGCACTTAAAGCGGGTGTATTGGCTCCTGCTGCCAAGGAGCGTCCGCTTAATAATCCGGCTGCAATTGCATTAGGTGGAGAAAGACATTGGGGAGCTTATATTGGACTAGAAGTTGAATCGGAGCTTAAGGAAGATCTTATCGTTGGGCTTAACGCCCGTGCGAGTAAGCGTTTTAAGAAAACGAGGACGGCTCGGATGCCTTTTGACTGTGAGCCATTTCATTATGGAGCTCTTGTAGGACCTCTTACCGTTGATCCTGGCTGGACGTTTGTCTTCAATCCTTACGTGTCTGTTGAAGGATTAAGAGAAGGATTTGGTCTCAAAGCTCAGTACACATTGGTCAGCCATTTAAGAGATAGATTAACCGATAGCCGATCTCAACAAAAACGGCAGGAACAACCTGCGAATTTAGCTCCTCTATGCACTCTTTCATCGTGGGGTACCGAGCATGTAACGGTGGGAGCTTTTTATGATTTTGGGCTTGTGAGGGACCGTCCTTGTCTGTATCCAAAAATTTCCGCTTATTGGGATATTCCGGTAAACTGGTTAGTAAGTAAACGCGCGAGCAAAACACACAGTGTATCATTAATGTTCGACCTTAACTTTTGAGGATTTCATGAAAAATTTTTTTTCCAAGATTATGCCGGCGCAGCGTCTTTTCAGCTTCTTTGCAAACGATCTTGCCATAGATTTAGGCACCGCTAATACGGTCGTCTATGTGCCGGGTAAGGGTATTGTGCTTGACGAGCCCTCCGTCGTGGCGGTCAAGGTAAATACGAACCATGTTCTCGCGGCGGGGCGACGCGCGAAAGAGATGTTAGGCAAAACTCCTGAAAGTATCGTTGCGTGTAGACCTCTGCGTGACGGTGTCATCGCTAATTTTGAGCTCACAGAAAGTATGCTGCGTTATTTTATTCGTGTGGTACATGATAACCGTAGAACGCTCGTTCGGCCTCGTATGATTATAGGTGTTCCTTCAGGTATTACGCAGGTAGAACGGCGTGCCGTTGAAGAATCTGCAAAGCAGGCCGGTGCCCGAGAAGTATATACGATTATGGAGCCGATGGCCGCAGCAATAGGATCGGGGTTGCCGGTTCATGAGCCTACCGGTAGTATGATCGTTGATATTGGTGGGGGAACGACTGAGGTGGCCGTTATAAGCTTAAAGGATGTGGTGTTTTGCCGGTCAATTCGTGTAGGGGGCGATGCGATGGATCGTGCTATTGTGCAATATGTTAAACGCAAATACAATCTGCTTATTGGTGAGCGTACGGCAGAGATGATTAAGGTTGAGATCGGGACCGTTATGGATGATAAGCCGGTGGAAACGGTAGAGGTAAAAGGGCGTCATCTTATGACCGGTGTTCCTAAAACGATTACTCTCACGAGTACAGAGGTGCATGAATCGCTTATCGAAACCGTTTCGAGTATTGTACAGATTGTGCGAGAGGCCCTTGAAAATACGCCGCCTGAGTTATCGTCAGATCTCGTAGAAGTGGGTATTATGCTTGCCGGTGGAAGTTCGATGCTTCGTGGGCTTGATAGATTGCTTGGCAAAGAAACCGGTTTGCCGGTACGGATCGCTGAAAATCCGCTCTTTTGTGTCGTCAATGGTGCAGGTAAAGTCCTAGAGGAGCTTGATTTCTTTAAAGATACCTTGCTCAGATAACTTTTTTGATGTACCGTTGCTGGTATCTTCCTCTACATTATTCTTATGTTCGAGACAGGTAAGGTGTATAGTCCTGAAAGGGATACTGTTTTCTGAGCATCCATAGTTTCAACGATTTATTATCTAGATTAGTGGAATGATTCGGGGTATGCCTGTCCTGGCAAAGCCACTGCGAACCATTTGGCATAAGTATCGGCCTTGTGCGCGTGCAAAAAACAAAAATAGATTGAAAAAGTGTTCAGGAAATATTAAGGTAGAGAAGTGTAGAGATGTAGGTGATCGAAGTAGGAGGGAGAGTGTGATG
>SDBV01008156.1_pt1 | contig 14178 bp, 10 predicted proteins | sample 2277081 | NCBI WGS metagenome assembly SDBV01 (sample SAMN10402039, study PRJNA504765) | marine sediment metagenome | isolation source: marine sediment core GS10_PC15, 223 cmbsf | place: Arctic Ocean: Southern Knipovich Ridge | collected 2010
GGCAATCGGGAGGGCTATTCAAGCATGACAACTTTTTACATACAGTATTCAATACCTTAGTTTTTAAATTCAGGCAAAATCTTTTATGGCTAACCATATGGCTAGCAATCACTTGGCCTATTATCCATTTAAATGCTTCCTTATTTGCATATTCCGGTCGTAATCGGCCGGTGATTCCGGTACAAACCGGCCACTTTTGTATAGTTTCCGGAACAGGTGGCCGGAATCAAACGGAATTGAGTCAGGATTGGCCCTGGCGAATTTTTCGGAAGGTTAAGCGGCGCTGGATAGACCGTAACCGTTTATTCTGTCCCTTTTTTGGAGGGATAAAATCCATTGAAATCGCTGCATTTTTTGACATAAATACCTCCTTGTGCGTGGTTCATCAGAAGTGCGAATGATTTATAATTCTGATAGGTGAAATTAGCGCGAGTAAAGGGAATTATGGGGAGATATTTAAGATTTTCGCCGACGGAGGCTAATTTTGAAGGGGAATTTCTATTTTATGGGTCTAAAAAGTTCGTTTTTCTGATGAAAGACGAACTTTTTGCCTTGTTGTTATTCTTCAACTATATCTAGGATAGATTGAAATCGTCTAGTAAAAGGATAACTGGAATGATAATTAGTACATCTATAATTCATAGACAACAGAATGTATTTCAATATCAAACCATTCTCAACTGCATTGATCAGCAGGAGTTTGTCGCCCACCGGCTAGAAAACGAGCAAGCTAGGAAGGCGTGGACTGGTGAAATGAAAGCTTAGGGAGCAATTCCGCTTGTATCTCTTTTTAGGTCAATGATTATTGGCATATTTGATTTTACAGCCTTCCCTGCCACCACTGCGTGAAATTGCTTAAGGTTAGGAAGTGCCTGAACCATATCTTTTCCAACGTAGTTTCCCAAAAAAGTAAAACTCGTTTCGTCAAATGCTTGAAAACATACAACAGTATTGCATTGTGTTAGTACAGTCTTTGAGACATTTGCCGTTCTTTGGGCAATTATCATAAAACCAACACCATATTTACGCCCCTGCAGTGCAATTTGCCCAATGCTATTAACAACACTTTGAGATGATTTATCGCTAGAACCAGCAAAATTCCACTCAGGTATTATAGTATGTGCCTCTTCAAGAACTATGCATATCTTCGCCTGATTATCTTCTAGTAGTTTTTCCTTGGCTACTTCAAAAACTGCTCTAAAAAAATACTTCGTATAATCAAGAATGCCTTTTGTATTGCTTACGTCAGGTAGCTCAAAAATCTTTACATTATTAGATGATGTGTCTTCTAAGAACTCTTTAATCTCGGCATTTAATATATTTTTAATCTCAGTTTGCCTTCTGATAATTTCAGGTTTATCTTGCTGGTTGCCAAATTTTTCGAGTTCGTTATTAATCCAATCAATATGATTGGATATTGTTTCGGCTTTAGCCTCTTCAATAATGTTCAATGGTGCCGGAGTTAAAGTTGAGGCAAACTCCTTATTGAAATCAACACAAATAATCTTAGTGTCATTTAATTCTTTGATAATTTCACGCGCTAAAAAAGATTTTCCCGAACCGGTAACCCCCAATAAAGCCATGTGGTGGCTAATTGCTTCATCTAGGTTAACAACAGATGGCAAATTTGTATTCGGTATTACACCCAACTTAAAATCTGGATATGTATAAGATGGTATGGTTATATTGGTCGTATCAGCTTTAAAAAGAGGTGTATTAATTGACGGGACCCATCCAAATTTTTGAAATGAAAGATTATCGTCTTGCCATTCTCCAAGTTGAATTGCTTCACCCTCAATAAATCCGGTTTCATTTCTTGCTTCAAGCTTTTCTTTCTCAGTATAGCCAGCAATTACTTGATAAAAGAGTTTTTTCCTACCTACCTTTAGCTCAAGTAAATCTCCTTCCTGAAGGTCATCACTTTTCTTTGAATATTCAAACTTTACCTTTCCAATTGTTGAGCCATCGATAATAATGCCTACAAATTCATCCGCCCTCAACTTTTCACTTATAGTCTTTGCTTCGTCGCTAGGTATTTTATAAACAATATTTTTATTTAGCAGAACATCCTCTTTTTGAGGCTCCGCTAATTGCAATATTTTTGCCCATTTCTCCTGATTCAGCAGATAAGTGTCAAAAACAATTCCAGTAATTGTAAGATCATCTGCATCTAGCATGGAATACCTGAATTTAACGATGTCAAATTTTCTAATGCTTTTTCTATCCTCAAACATCTTGACTAGAAATATCTTTTTTGACTGTACGCCAAATATTTCACCAATTTGATCGCTATTCTCCTGCTTAATATTCATAGAGAATTTGTTGTGTATATCTTTTGGGTTCATGGAAAGAATAAAAAACCATATTACAAAAAGGGAAACTGTGTATAGATCCTGAATAGAGTGATAAGTTAGCAAGAAATAGATAAACATTGCGGAATAAAGAACTTTCCCTTGTCCAAAAAACACCACCAAGTTTTTAAGTTTATCGGCAATATAGTTTTTCCAATGTTCAGGGCTTTGGTCTTTATCCTCAAGTGCCATCGCAATAATGGACATAAGAAGAAGTAATAGCAAAATAATGACTGCAAACCACCAAAATAGTTGGTTATCAAATAAGGTCTTGATTGCTAGAAAAACAAGTAAAAGAGGAATCGCATTTGTAATTACATTTTTGGGGGATGTGTAATATGGCTCAATAAATAAGGTTGAAAATAAAACCATAAATATCCCAGAATAAAACCAAAGATTTCTTGTTTCCGTAGTTGGTAGAAATGTTTCAAATGATAAATAATGAGCAGATATAAATATAACCAAAAATACACCGAACAGGATAAACCTGTTTTTCATGAGAAAGAGAAGATTTTTGAATAAATGTTTCATATATCTGGAAGTTTAATGAAATGCTCTTTGCATTAGGGCGTTAAAATTGTTATCTAGCTCCTCGGATTGAGCGAGCATGGTCTGCTTAAGTTGTTCGGCATTTTGGACTATTTCAGCAAATATGTTTTGTCGATTAAGAGGTGGCGTGAAAATTTCATAATTCTTAATAATACCAACGTTTAAATTTGGCTGATTCCCACCCCTCCCTAAATTCCTCAAGTTTTCATAAGAATACTTCATGTAGTTAAATAAGAAAAACATATTAAAGCCTTCTTTAGGGGTAATCACGCAACATGCCTGATTAGTAGTCGCCTCTATTTTCAATAGAGCACACTTACCTCTTGTTTTTCCTTGCCCATACATTGCGATAATAACTGATTCTTGTGGATATATTTTACAACTAGAATTACTTAGCCCTAGCTTAGTTATCTTTTCTTCCGTATATTCGATATTATTCCAGTTCACTTCTGTTGTTTTAACCCAAGGAATAGTCCCTTTCTTATAGTATTTTTCTATATTTCTACTGGGTGTACTTCCTGAGGATATTGAAAAAATACTTCCTAAATTCTCTACTTCCCATCCCTTTGGGTTTGTTACAGGGTCGCCGAACATTTCGAGGAAGACTGATTTTAAATAATCGTCCAGTAGGGCGACGGCCTGTTTGCGTTTTTGGCGTAGTAGGTCTGCCGCATCAAGCCTCTTCACAATCCGTTTTTGATCTTCGAGCGAAGGAAGAGGAATTTGTATTTCTTTTAAATCTTTTTGAGTTATAGCTGAAAAAGTAGAGCCTCTCCCTTGTCCCGATAGCTCTGGCTCATTATGTTTTAAGAAATGCCTGAGGTAGTCGGTTTTAAGGTGTTTGCCCACACGAATAGCACTTAAACCCCGTCCAATACAAGACTTTTGGTCACACAGATTTGTCGGCCCAACAGGAGCTCGAACGGAAATTAGGATGTCTCCTGCCTCAGCTATTTTCTTTGGGGAACTGCACCATATGCGGACACTGGGAGAGTATGTTCCGAAATCAGCTTTCCCCTGAAAAAAAGGTAAGCCGATACCATTTTTGTTGTAGGTGATAGAAGGAGGAGATTGTCCAGCAATCACCTCGCATACTTCTCCCAAAAAAACTAAGTTATAGCTCATATATAAAATTCTTTTAGGTCATTAATTCCTTTTGTGATTTCTTTTTCCAGCTTTTCAATCTTCTGTAAAATCACTTTGGGTTTTTCATATTGGACTGCTTCATATGCTACTTCCTTGTAGCGGTTAATGCTTAGGTCGTAGTCATTCTCTTCAATCTCATTTTTGGCAACCCAGAAGAATTTGCTTTTGCGATCATTTTCTTTGATTTTCTTGCGGCCTTTCCACTTTTTCACAATATCGGGTAGATCGTTAGCCTCAATCTTGTCTCTCTTGTCGTCAAGGCTGTACCCATCGGCCTCCATATCGTAAAACCAGACCTTTTTCGTCTCCCCGCCTTTGACAAAAACCATAACAGCCGTGCTAACCCCTGCATATGGCTTAAAAACACCGCTCGGCATAGAGATGACCCCTTGGAGTTCGCAAGTATCCAAAAGCATTTTACGCAAACCCTTGTGTGCCTTGCTTGAAGCAAAAAGAACACCATCAGGAATAATCACCCCAGCCCGTCCACCAATACGAAGCGAATTAATGATGCGATTAACAAAAAGAAGCTCAGTTTTAGTAGTAGCTAAGGAAAAGGTCTCGTTAATGTCACCTTTATCAATACTGCCCTTAAACGGCGGATTAGCCATAATCACGTTATAGAAATTGTCTTCATCGTACTTTTTGGAGAGTGTGTCTTTTCTATTTATGTTGGGATGAGAAATACCGTGCATCATTAGATTCATCAAGCCGATGCGCACCATCGTCTCGTCCATGTCGTACCCGTAAAAGGTTTTTTCTTTTAACTGCTTCCATTGGCGTTTGTCGGTGAGTTTATCGCCGATTAATCCACGAACAAGGCCGTTATTATCAGTCTTTTTGTGCGCCTTGCTGGTATGTTGGGTAAGGATGTGATGATAAGCACCCAGCAAAAAACCGCCAGTGCCGCAAGCCGGATCGCAAATGTTGTCTCCAAGTTTGGGGTCAACCAGTTCGCAGATCATTTGAATTATATGGCGAGGTGTACGGAATTGGCCGAGCTTGCCCGCCGTGGTAATTTCCGAAAGCAGATATTCGTACAAGTCTCCTTGCGTGTCCTGAAAATCCTGCCCATCAGATTGTTGGCGGGATATTTCCTCAAAGATATTTTCGATAATGTTAACCGCCTCAACTAGAAGAGAAGGCTTGGAGATGATAAACACCGCATTTCCCATGTGCTTGGCAAAGGGGCTTTCATCTGAACCAAGGGTTTTGAGAAAAGGAAAGACCTTAGTTTGAATATGCGCAAGCATCTCGCCGCCCTCCATTTGCTTGAATTGACTCCAACGGAGTGATTCTTTCGGGCAGGATTGCCGGTCAAGAGGAGAAGTGAATTTCCCAGCGAAGAAGGACTTATAAGACTCTCCCGTCCAATCAGCATCTTGCTGTTTTTTTAGGTCTAGCTCATCAATCCGCTTCATAAAAAGCAGGTAGGAGATTTGTTCGATGGCGGAAAGCGGGTTGCTGATTCCGCCGCTCCAGAATTTATCCCAAAGGCGGTCAATTTGTGACCTTAAAGTTGTATTAAGCATAAGTTAAAAGATTAGTTGTAAATTGAAGTATCTCTTTCTGTTCTTGAGGTTTAAACAGGCCTCTTATTCCCAGTTTATGGATGCGTGTGAAAGGTTCGTTTACCAAGTCTCTTTTCTCCAATCTTCCATTCTCTATAATAAACGTCTGCAAAGTCTGCAAAAACTGAATTTGCTTGGCTGTTAACGTGTTGTGATTCACAATAAATTCCGAAAAAGCTTCTGTAACTTTCTCTGAAAAAGTCACAAGGTCGCCGATTCCCATGATGTACTTGATAAGATCGAGAAAGCGCACCTGCCTTGCATCGTAAGCTTTTTGTAGGTTTTTCTCTGTCGGATAAGGTTCATATTGCAGGAGAACATTGGCAAGCTCTTCAACATCGTCTGGGTCAAGCTGCTCTCCCTCTTTAAGTCTTTGCAAGATATCATTTTCTTCTTCCAACTTTTTCAGTAAGGCTTCAACCTTTTCCCGATACTTCTGAATCGTCATTCTTTCATTATGTGCTCCGAACTCGATATATTCCTTTTCCGTAGTAATATCACGCAAGTCGAGCGAATCTTGGTCAGGTTTAATACCCTCCTCCCTATACTTCATCAGAGGGGCAATTTTGGAAACCAAGTTATCAAGATCGTCCTCGGTAGCTTTTTGCAAATATCCGCTGTGAAGCACCGCCTCGATAAGTTCTTTTTCTTTGGCTACAGTATTCACCGAAAGTGGCAGGTCGGATATTTTTTCAGTTATGAGTTCTTCCAGTGTTATGACCTTCTTTTTGCTTTTGGCATCTTCCTGCATTCTGGCGATTGATAGCTGAAGTACATCATGCTCGAAGCTCATCGCCTTGAAATCTTCACCTGCCCGGGTTCGCATGAGCGGGGCTATTTCCCTGCGGAGAAATTCCTTGCGGTCATCTTTCAGGCGAGACCAGAAAGATTCATTCAATTTCTCAAGTTTCATTTTCGCATCTAAAACCACCACATTGTTTTCGGGTAGTTTGGCGATGTCTTCTTTTAGCTTATTGAGGATATTTTCATAAACTGCCTTTTCCTTTTGAGTCTCCGCCAAGTCGAGTTTGTGAAGCCTAGCTTCAAAAAGCCGTACAGGTATCGGCTTGGTAGGTTTGTCCACCTTGCCTTTCGGGTTCATCTGGAAATACTCAAAGTTTTCCCAGCAATCGATAATCAGGAACTTATCTTTCTCCATACACCATGGCTTTTTCTTAACAGCATCAAGAAGACGTGTTCCACGCCCAATCATCTGCCAGAATCTGGTGTAAGAAAATATGGGTTTGGCAAAAACAAGGTTCACAATTTCCCTTATATCTATACCTGTATCCAGCATGCCCACGCTAATGGCAATTCGTGGAAAGTCCTTATTAGTGAACTGGTCAAGCAGTCCTCCTTTGCCATGTACTCGTGAATCGTCAGAGACAATGACCTTTGCAAGTTTTCCCTTATGTTCCGGGTAGAGGTCATTAAAAATTTCCTCAAGCCGGTAGGCGTGTTTTATAGTCATTGCAAAGAATATTGTTTTGCCCGGTAGTGTACCGCTACTGTCTTTAATGCATTCCTCCATAAATTCCTGCACGATAAGAGCATTCGTTCCGCGATTGGTTACTCTTCTCTCAATGTCGCTACCCTCATAATCGATTTCTTCCGGCTCCTTTCCTTCCGCCAGAAGTTTTTTCTGTTCTTCAAGGGTGATATTATCTTTATGGATTCCCTCTTTTTGGAATTTAGTGCGTACCCGCATTACCTCAAAATCGCAAAGAAACGGAGGTTTGCTATTAATAGCCTCTTCGTAGGAATAGGCGTAATCGGGAATACCGTCTTCGCACTCGAAAAGACCAAAGGTATTATGCTCTAGAGCATCGGTTGGTGTCGCCGTCAGGCCGATTTGAATCGTATCGAAATAATCAAAAATGTTTTTATATACATTGTAGATTGAGCGGTGACTTTCATCTGCCACGATAAGGTCAAAAAAATGTGGGCTAAGCTGGCAGTTTATATCTTCAATAATATTAAGCATGGTGGGGTAAGTAGTCGCATAAACTCGCCTGTCTGTCACCAGTTCGGTTTCCCCCGCTTTAGGCCATACTGGTGAGTTTGGTAAAAACTCCTTAAAAGCATCCAGTGCCTGATTGCGGAGCGCAATCCGATCTACAAGGAAAAGGACACGCTGAACCCGATTGGTACGCATCAATACGTCAACCATGGAGATGCAGGTTCTGGTCTTACCCGTACCTGTTGCCATTACAACTAGGAATTTACGTTTTGCCTTATCTATGCCCTCAAGTATTGAGCGTATCGCCTCGATTTGATAAGGCCGTCCCGAAATATCCCGATTGATTAATTCTTGCGATATTGGCCGCTCATTTTTGCGCTGAAAGAGGAGCCTTTCAAGGTCTTTCTTTGTTGGAAACCCATAAACTTTTCGCGGCGGATATTTTTCCGTGTCCCAAAAATAGATTTCATGGCCGTTTGTATAGAAAACAAACGGCATATCTCGTCCTGAATTTTTAGCAATATTATCCGCATATTGCTTTGCCTGTTCCTGCCCAATACGGGCATCTTTTGAGGTTTTCTTGGCTTCCACAACTGCCAAGGGGTATCCATCTTCTCCCAGAAGAGCATAATCTGCGTATTGATGCCCCTGATGTTCGTGCTGTGGCTTTGATACACCTTCGGGCAAGCCAACCCAAATATCCAGTTCAGAAGTCACCTGAGACGGATTATTCACCTCCCAGCCAGCCTTTTTCAGTCGCTTGTCGATAATTTCCTTACGAGTCTGAGATTCAGTTTTAGGATTATTCATGATGCAGTTAGCTTAGTCCCTCTCCATGATTGGCAAGAACCATCTTTTTCCCCCGTATAAAGCCGTTTATCGGCATTAATAACTCGCCATTTAGTTTATATCACCTATTCTAAAAAGCATAATAAAAATGTTTGAAATGTAATATCTTTTCAATAGGTTGCGGCACTTAAGTTGGTTCAGACGATCCTAACGCACTGAATACACATTTAGTTTAGTAGTTACCAATAGATATATTTACGTTGCATCAAAGTATTTCTCCTTCACGCTCACCTTGTCGGGGTGGGTTTCAAAAGTTATCTCCAAGCCGTCCTTTTGGTAGTCCCAAACGTCAATATGGATACCTTCATGCTCAAGGTTGCGATACTCGTAAACTTGGCAGTCATCCCCTTCGGTTCGTTCCGCATAATGACGAAACATCCCGTGGTAATTGCCGCTCACAATGTTTTCAAATTCCAGGCCGTGGTCGTCCATGAAATCCTGAAGATTCTGGATTTCTTCGTGAGCCGATTGTCGGGCTAATTCGCCAACGATAAAGGCCGAAAACGTTTCAAGCTGTCGCCGGAGGTTGTCGGCGTTAGCTGTGAAATCGCAACCGACCTCATCGCCGTAATATTCGATCAGTTGGATTTCTTCATCAGCGGAAAGATTTATAACGGCGGTCTCGTCCGTGTAATATTCGTCCGCCGCATCTCGAAAGTCATCAAGAGAGGCGGCCTTTCCGGTCTCGATGCAGAACCGGAGGCCTTCGTAAAGACCGGTTAGGACGTTCTGGATCGCCTTGCGGGATTCAAAGGATAAGTCATCAAACTTATCCCGCTTTTTTTATTCCGCTTAACTGATTTATCAGCCAGCGCAGATTGGCCAGATTGTTATGCTTCTCCTCCGTTCTTTTGCTTCCCAAAGCCGTGAGAGCGATATAAATAATCTGGGTAGCCCCGATAGTCCAAAACGGATCGCTCTTTTCCCCCTGCACATTAAGGCAAAGAGCGGTAGCCAACTGCCGGAGTTCCGGCAAGGTTTTAAGCCGCTTTAGAGGATTAAAGCGAAAACTGTTTTTCAAATCGGTGGGATGGAGAACCTGAATTTTAAAACCTTTCTTCTTCATCCAGCCGGAGGTCTTTTTAAATATTTCCCCGCTCGGATCGGTAACAATCGCGCTCCCCTCTAACCCTAAAATGTTGGGTATGACCAAGCGAGTTGTCTTGCCGCTACCGGTGGGAGCGATAAGAGCCAAGTTTTTAAAAGAGTTTTCCAAAGACAACCGTTGATTTGGCGAAAGGATTAGCCCTTTATTTTTGGAAGAGAGAAAAGCTTGCAGTTCTCCCTTCTTCATCCAGCGTGCCTCTCCGTGAACGCTTGAGTAAAAAACACCCAAAAGCCCGCGAAGTGGAGAAGAAAGGTTGCGGGCGATGCGGTGGGGCAGATTTTTCATATTTATTTTTTGCTGTACAAAAAGCATAGCTTGACCATGTTATTTTACAGGTGTCAATATGAACGGGAGATGAATTCTATAAGGAATAGTATTGCTAGATATGACAAAAGAGGTATATTAATAATAGCGATCATGTAATGGAAAATAGGATAGGGGGTAGGTTATGGATAGGTATCTAGATTTATTGCGATATTATGAAAAATTAGTTCGTGATAGCTCTTTTCATAAGTTCAACAAGGAAATGGCAATAGAACTATGGGGGGCGTTCAATACTTCTCTTTCTTTAGGCCACCGAGAAGAAAAAATGGTTAAGGAATTCGTAAACATTACAAATGGGAAAACATTTAATGGGATTAGCCTACATTCAAAATTTATTCATGGTACAGAATCACGAGTAAAATTCTTTTCCCCTTATGAAGATAATTCGAGAGAATTAGGAGATGCCTTAGTAATTTCAGTGATTAAAAGAGGTCCCGAAATTCTTTTAAGTAAGGTTTGCTTCATTCAGCATAAAAAAGCGGCAAAGGGTGGGAAAAAAAATAGTTGGGATATTCAGAAGGATCAGTTGTTTCTACTAAAAAACTTTCCACCGTTTTCGGGAGTTTGTGGAATCTTTTCTGGCAAAACTGATGTTATTTTTAGAAATGATAGCGGTTGCCTTGGTGCATATGGCTTGTTGGGTAATAATGGCAACATGACTTTCGCTTCGGCTCCGATAATCACCGACTTGCTAAAAGGGAATAACAGAATCAATGATGAGGATATCTCATGGATAGATACCATAAATATTAGAAGCGGACAATTATCTTACTACCCTCTTATTAGTGGGCGGTTCTCTAAAGAATTAGTTTTTCTTTTTCATGAGCATGGATGGCATGGCGGATATTTAAGAAATACCACTTTTTGCCGTGATTTATTCGATTTCACCAACAATTGGATGTTGGGAAATATTGGTGAAGTTTCATTTGCTTTTGGTGAATCCCACTCCAGTGAGTTGCATAGTTTCACTCGGTGGGCGCTTAAACAATTGGGATTGAGCGAAATAATGAACATTGATTCTAACCTAGATAATGAAGGTCATAGCGAGTGGCATGAAGGTGGTTTGGCTATTTCAGCGATGGTCACAGATGTTCATACTGGGTAACCACAGTGATAGAAAGCTATGCTTCATTGTTTTGAAATACTTTGCTTTTTAAGGGGGAACCCAATGGGGGAACCCCGTGGCAAGATTGGCATTTGTAAAGTAAGGGTCGGAAGCTTTGCTCCCATTGTCCCGTAACTAAAATGCAATCTTGCGCGAAGCTTTACTCTCGCTTTCCTACTCTAATCAAAGGTACGATTTCCTAAAAGCAGAAAATATATTGCCATGAGAATTTCATGCTATAATTTGCAAATGATAATGATATTTAGACGCATGAAATCAAAGATTAGAATGGCGAACTAACTATAAACCACAAAGTTTCACTGATGAAAAATAGATTGTTACTATGATTCAACTTCCTAATATCAATATATTTATCGGCACAGTAACCGATTTAGCCAAAATAAATGATCAGAATTGGGCTATTGTTCATGCTACCCAAACTATTCATTATGAACTGTTTGGTTGGAACAGGACAACAAACAAACCTAACAAAAACCATCCCAATTATATTTATTTTGAAAAAGACAACAAATTATCCCTGAACTGGGTAGATGGAGCGGCTCATCTTTATAATTGGAGTGGGATTGAAACATTTATCAAAATTCTAGATTTTGTTGAAAAATGGTGCAATCAAAGAAAGGTTTTAATCCATTGCGATCAAGGGCAATCGAGATCGCCAACGCTAGGCTTGTTATATTTGTCAAAGCGATCAAAAACTATTACGAATGAATCTTTTATAAATGCTAAAAATGAATTTGTTAAAATGTACCCAAACTATAATCCGAGTGGAATAGGAGATTATGTTGCCCAAAATTGGAATAAACTTAGATAGCCCAGCAAAGAAAATGTTCGAGCATACTAGGCCTTAATGATGAAAAAGTATATGCTTTGAAAATTCGTTACAACAGCTAGTGGCATAATATGGAAAGTACAATTGTTTTAAAACAAATTACAGACTTCTACCTTAATTCACGTGATTTTAATGGAATCCCTATCAAGAATCTAGGTGAAGATATAGACGAAGTGAAGACAGTACTTATTCAACTGCTTGATGAAGATAAAATAGTACTAAACTTCGGTGATAGACACCCTAATCCCCATATACTTGCCTTAAAGCCAGAGCCTAAGGAAGAGCAGCTTGAAAAGCTAAACAACGGGCTTGATTGTTGCGTATATCCAGCATCAAAACACCTTGAATCATTTAACATCAAAGACGATTATAAAGATGAACCTTATAGGTTAGGGCTTGCACTTGGTGAACCACAGTTATCATATAGAGCATTCAATTTAAGAGTTTTGGAATTTTATAAAAATGATCCGAGGTTTTCGTACTCAGTAAGCGGCGTGTCAGGTTCTATGTCCGCAAAATCAAATGGCAATCTAATTGAAGAGGATAAGGTATTTTTGCAGACTTTTGGCTTTGCATACGATCCGGAAATAAAAAATAGATATGTTGCTGTTTATTTGTGGTACCTATTTCGTTTATCTCCGGCACATCAACAAAGATGGGCGCTTGACGAGTATAAAGGTAAAACGTTTCTGCATCCTGAATATGCGAGAACCTCCGCAGGTCACTGGTCAGAGACAATTCCTATTTTTGATGCTTTTTGTGAAGAAATAGGAATAATTAATCAGATGGCAGAAAAATTCCATGGAGTTCCATTTTTTAGGAACTCTTACGATATTAGTAATAAGCCAAGGGATTTTTGTTTCCTAATAAGACCGACAAGTAAGGAATTTGAAGATTTTGTACACATCCTTGATAAAATAATTTCAGACAATGTAAATAAAAAATTTTTCAAGGGTCTGGTCGAACTAGTTGAGTCAGAAAAAAAAGGCGAAATATATATTGAAAGGCAAAAAGGGACAATAAGGCTCTTAGAGGAATGGCTGGCTACTTGGAAATTTCCCGACCAAGAGCCAATAAAAGAAATGATCAGTATTTTTAAGGAAATAAGAAGTAAACGACAACCACAAGCTCATCATGTTAGAGAAAATGAATGGGACGATAGTTTATTTTCTAAGCAAAGAGATTTAATAATAAAAGCATATCAAGGCATAAGAACTTTAAGATTAGTATTTGCAAATTACCCAACATCGCAGGAAGTCGAAATCCCAGAAGCGCTATTTAAAGGTAAAATTTGCTCATATTAAATTGAATGTTTACTAACCAGCAGTTGTTGCAGCAGGATATTTTCTTTCAGTTCATCTTCTGTTCATTTGACGTTTGCTAAAATATGTTGGCAAATAAAAAACAAAGACCCATCCTTCAACGGCGAAACTCTAAACATAATCAATAAATGCGCTGAGAGAAAAGCTATAAAACAAATCCCCCGTTTTATAGACCACGATAATGATCACTTAACGCCTCTTGTTGAGCGTATAGTGACGATTAAGTGCGGACATCTGAATAATCGCGAGATAGTGGAGCTTGTAAGGGACATAACCAAATACAAATTAAGCGTAGATTTAGGAAGGTTTAGAATAGCGAAATGGTTATTGGTAAATAGTAGAAATACTCCAGATACCCAAAAAGAGCTGACTCAAGAGCCAGATTGCTTGTTAGATGATGAGGGAAAAGAAAAAAACTTCGGATATGAAGCGGTAAGACGAAATCTAATATCCGGTCTTTCCGCAGTAATTCTAGAAAAATTTTTTAGAATGCTATTTTTTGAATAATTTCAAAACTCAACTAACCTAACTGGCCTGCCAGGTCATTTGTACCAGTTCGGTTATGGTTATTGACGGACGAGCAGTAACCATTTTGATTGAGCAAATCTGTTAGTTCTTGAAATGAGTTTTAACAGCTTGCGACAGATAACAAGTAGGGGGAGCAAGATCGGCTTTATTGCAGGGCCTCGACGAAGTATTCAAGAGTTTGTATATCTCTGTCAGCTTTCTTTTGGTAAATGGTTCTTATTTGCTCTATTGCATTTGCGAGTCTTAGATTACGAGCGCCATATTCAGGGTTTTTAATGGTAGTCATCGGCAGGTCATCGATTTGATCGAAAGCAACCTTCCTTCCAGCTAAAAGCCAATCGAGCGAGCACCCTGTGAATTCCTGAATCTTTAAAAGGGTTATATAGTTAGGGATATTTCCCCATTGCCAGCAGTACTGGAAATGGCTTTTATCAATCCCAACTATTTTTCTCCAAGTGTATGGCTTGACACCTTTCATAAGGATCATTAAACGATCTCTAAATGTTTGTGTCATT
>SDBV01008157.1_pt1 | contig 14177 bp, 15 predicted proteins | sample 2277081 | NCBI WGS metagenome assembly SDBV01 (sample SAMN10402039, study PRJNA504765) | marine sediment metagenome | isolation source: marine sediment core GS10_PC15, 223 cmbsf | place: Arctic Ocean: Southern Knipovich Ridge | collected 2010
AGGCCGCATACGCGGGAGCAGGTCTTGGCGTCCTCGTAAAAGGTTTCATAGAAATCGCCCATGCGGAAGAATAGTATGCAATCCGGGTATTTCTCCTTGAACCGGTGGAACTGCTTCATCGCGGGCGTCAGTTTTTCGGTACCGGTCGTCATAACCTGCGATTATACTCGCAGCTTGGGGTTTAACAACTCTGTTATGAACGAAACCACTTTCTCTTTGGTTTTTGAGTCGATGATTTGCTGCAGAAGCTTCTCCTGGCGGGCGGTAAAACAGATGATTTTTTCGGGGTTGAGTTGAGCGATGTCTAGGATTTGCTCGACATTAGCTATCAGTTTATCAAGACCTGTTCCAGAAACAGCGCTGATTTGAACGGTCTTGCTCAGGCTTCGAGGCAGAACAGAAGTATCAAATTTAACGGGCAAATCGGTTTTATTGAGAACGGTCAGAGTTTTTTTGTCAGCCAGTACTTCGGCAAAAAAACTGACAGACTCCTCGTCTTCGGTACTTGCGTCAAAAACAAGCAGGACAAAATCGGCTGTGGCAAGAAGTTCTTTTGCTTTTTGTTGGGCTTTCCTTTCGATTGCTTGACCGTCTAATGTCAATTCCTCATTTAATCCCGCAGTGTCGATTACCTCGGCATGAATTTTGCCAAGAACACATTCTGCGCTTACCCAGTCGCGTGTTGTGCCTTTGTGTTCTGTGACGACGGCCTTTTGCTTTCCTGCCAGGCAATTGAGAAGCGTACTCTTGCCGGAATTGGGCGGCCCGGCAAGAACAATTTTTGCCCCATACAACAATGGTCTTGCTGCGATACTGTCCTGCAATATATCTATTGCCTGTGATTGGATCGTTTTTAGTTCAGGATTTTCGAGCCAGTCAGTTGCTAAATTACTTAGGCCTTTGTCAGCCTGGTAAATAATAGTCCGGGTTGCTTGAAGTGTTTTTGCATCGGCAACTGCCAGCCTTGCTTCGGTCGCGATTGTATTCGATTCATCGTTCGACCCAGAGGCTCTCGACGGGCCACCGCGCATAGGCAATTGGGCGAGAAGTCTTTCAGCCGAAACTGTCTCAATGTCGTGTTTCTGCAGAAGTCTCATAACCTCTGCCACTATCAGAGGATTGCCATGACAGTTAATAGTAAAGTACTCCGGCCCTTCGCAGCCTATCAGGACTTCATCGACGGGAGAATTTTCGTCACAGATTTCACCCAGCACGAGTTGACCTGTATCGAAAGGGATATTTGATTTGGATTTAGGTTTGAATATCCGGCCCAGAACCTTTGCAGCATCAGGGCCGTGAATTGCGACGGTGGATATGGCGCCGACCCCTTTTCCGGTTATTACTGCTGAAAGAGTACTCATAAATCGTGTGTCTTACACGCTTCTTTCTTCGATATATTTTCGATATGCAAGGGCGATTCCCTTAAGCACGAGGTCGGGGACATAATTATCTATGAACTGGCAATCGTCCTTTATGGTCGCTGCCGCTGAGCCGGTAAGAATTGTCCGAGGCCATCGTCCGATTTTTTCCGCGTATCGTCTGATGACTTCTTCCATCGTTCCTATGGCGGCATAATACAGCCCGCAGTTAATGGCATCGGCGGTGTTTTTGCCGTAGGGCTCGGTCGGCCTTTTTACTGTCACCTGCGGCAGTTGAGCGGTGCCGTCTTTCAGTGCCTTGGCTTTCATCGCCAGTCCGGGACATATCACACCGCCCTGGAATGCGCCGTTTTCATCTACCAAATCTATCGTCAGGGCAGTGCCGAAATCCGCAACCACAACTGCATCTTCGACGACCGCATAAGCAGCGGCAGCGGCGACGACCCTATCCGTCCCGACCGCCAGCGGTTCGTCAACGAACATGGCAAGCGGCAGGGGGATATTGTCGCCTATTACCAGAATATTTTCACCGAGTACATCTTTGACAATTGAGCGAATGACTGCTGTCCATTCGGGATTGACGGAGCTGACCACAATCACACCGTCACGCTTACCTTCCTTTGAACTTTTCGATACCGGTATCTGTTCCCATGCTGACTTGATAGCGTCCGTAAGTTTGGTCTTATTTTCGCCGGAAATAGAGTCAACAGACTTTTGTTCGCCTTTTAAGAAAAGTCCGACACGGATATTACTGTTACCTATATCTATCGCAATCAGGTTCATTCGGATTCTTTCATTGTTTCTTTTGCAGTTTTCACCTGCTGCCACAAGGTTTCGCACAGCTCTTTTATGCCGCTGCCCGTAACCGCCGAGATGGGCACTACTTTTGTTTCCAGCCGCTGCTCTAATTGCTGCACTGCCTCAGAATCGGGGTCGAGGTCGATTTTATTAGCGACGATAATCTCGGTTTTTTCGGCAAGAACGCTGCTGTACCGGGCCAGCTCTTCGCGAATCTGAAGATAATTCTCAGACGGGTCCGACCCGTCAGCGGGCATTATATCAATTATGTGCGCAAGTACAGTAGTCCTTTCTATATGCCGCAGAAACTCATGTCCCAGACCGGCTCCGGCGTGAGCGCCTTCAATCAGACCCGGAATGTCAGCCATCACGAATCGCCTGTAATCGCTCAATTCAATTATCCCGAGCACCGGTTCGAGCGTAGTGAACGGGTAATCTGCTATCTTCGGTCTGGCAGCCGAGCATCTCGAAATAAGCGTGCTCTTTCCGGCATTGGGCAAGCCTACAAGGCCGACGTCGGCGATAAGTTTTAGTTCCAGCCGGATGTTTCGTTCCTGACCGCACTTGCCCTGCGTTGTGTTTCGCGGAGCCTGATTTGTTGCCGACGCAAAAGCCTTGTTTCCTTTGCCTCCTTTACCGCCGCGGCATACACACACCTTCAGGCCGACCGTATCCATATCTCTCAGCAGCAGATCTAAATCAGTATCGTAGATAAGCGTTCCCTGCGGGACTTTAATAACCAGGTCCTCTCCGTTGGCTCCGTGCCTGTTGTTGCCTTCACCCGGACTTCAGTCCGTGGTTGTCATGTGATGTTTACCTGCAAAATCAAGCAGCGTGTCGAGATTTTCAACCACCTCGAAATAGACATCGCCGCCTTTACCGCCGTCGCCGCCGTCAGGGCCGCCCTTGGGGATGTACGTTTCCCGCCGGAAACTCAAACAACCGCTGCCGCCGTCACCAGCCTTGATATAGATTTTTGCTTCGTCAACAAACATAGACTCTATGCTCAATATATAAAAAAAGGATGGCATAAGCCATCCTGTGGTTATCTCGATTTAATTATGCGGGTGCTTATACGACGTGGACTCTCTTGCCCTGAAATTGCACTTTTCCATCAGCAGTAGCAAATAATGTGCAGTCTCTACCCATGCTCACGTTGACCCCGGCGTGGAATTTAGTGCCGCACTGGCGTACAATTATTGCCCCTGCCTTGGCGTGCTGGCCGCCGTACAGTTTGACTCCCCGATACTGGGGATTGCTGTCTCTGCCGTTTCTCGTTGAGCCTTGGCCTTTCTTATGTGCCATGTCCAAACCTCTCTGACGAATACATTCTCAAATTAATATGAACCAAGAAGTATAGACGCTCTTGCAAGTCCTGTCCAGAGAAATTTTTGGCTCTGTTTTACCTGCCTGGTTCTGCTACTTCTTTGCCTGGAGTATGGCCTGGGTCTCCTCGTACGAAACAAAACCCGACGTGATAAACTTAATTTTACCCTGGGAGTCAACAAATACTGCACTGGGTATTCCTGTAATTGCCCTGTAAAGGTTTGGCATGGGGCCTTTGTCCATTAGAACGGTATAATTAATACCCTGGCTGGAGACGAACTTGCGGACTACCTTCGTGCTCTCATTTGTGATAGCCAGGATTTTTAATTTATCTGAAGAGATGCGTTGTTCCATCAACTTCAGATGAGGTATTTCCATTTTACACGGCGGACACCACGTCGCCCAGAATATAACCAGCACATTGCGTCCTTTATAGTTACTGAGTTTGTGTTCTTTACCCTCCATATCCTTAAGGACAAAATCCGGAGCTTCCTGTCCGTACCATTGTTGAAGGACAGGGCTCCATGTTTTTCTCTGGTCTACTATCTGAGCTAAAGTAGCGCCTGGTGCGACGTCTGAGGTGGGGATTAATTCCAAATTCCTTCGCTGTTCACCTGTGAGCGGCATCTTCAGTTTATCGATGCCGCCGACTTCTATTTTCTCCTGCACCTCGACTGAACCTTGGTTCTCAGATGTGCCTGAAGCAATGACTGCGGTATCATTTTTCTGTGTAACTGCCCAAATCACAACGCTAGCTACTACCAATAAAGCGACTATACCCAAGGCCAGAATACTCAATTTGCTTGGCTGCTGCTCGGACATCAGGTTTTCTCCTGCTTTAACGCGGTTCTTTTAGTCTCTACCCCCCGATTGGGGTCTAAGTTCGGCTAATAATGGTATCGGCTCATTATGTCTATGCAAGCAAATTTTGTTAGCTGCCTGAATTTGGCCGACTACATTGCTATTTGACTACTATGATTGTTGTACTAGAGAAGCGTTTTATGCCGAAAAACTATTTGACAGAGCGTATTCGTGAACCTAACCTCGTAAGTTTTGCTGTTTGCAGTATTTAGTGCCTATGTGTTAAGCAGGAATAAGCTGAAATTAACCGGAGCTAAGAAATGAGCGCTTTATTTTATGTAGCCTTGGCATTGCTGGTCGGATTTCTTCTTGGCAAGGCTGTCGGCAAGGTGAAACTGCCTTCTGTGCTGGGATATCTGATTGCGGGAGTAATATTCGGGCCTTCTTTGCTTGGAGTCTTTAAGGATGACCTGTTGGAACAGTTTCACTTTTTCCCTGCACTGGCGCTGTCTATAGTCGCTTTTGCTATTGGCTCTGAAATGAAAATTAAAACGCTGCGCCAGATGGGCAGCGGCATTTGGATAATGACTCTGCTGGAGTCATTCGGCGCCTTCATTGTTGTAGCGGCAGGCGTTTATTTTCTGACCGGCAAACTCTACCTTGCTTTGATACTCGGCGCACTGGCACCTGCTTCAGCTCCCGCCGGCACAATTGCTGTTTTACAGGAGTACAAGGCAAAAGGGCGACTGACAAATGCATTGTATGCTGTAGTAGGGCTGGACGACGGTCTGGCCATTATGATATTTGCAGTGGCCGCGGCTTTGGCAGAGGTTCTTTTTACCGGCCAGAAAGTTTCTGCAACGGCCCTGATTGCCGAACCGGTAATCGAGATAGTCGGTTCGATTGTCCTTGGTTGTGCTATGGGAGCCGCGACGGGATTTTTCTCTCGAAAGCTCTTCGCACATGAAAGTATTTTGTCCGTTTCATTCGGTGCGGTTCTTCTTTGCGCGGGCTTGGCACAATACTTCCACCTGTCCCTTATTCTGGCGAATCTTGCTCTTGGTATGACGTATGTAAACCTGTTTCCAATATCCAATCGCAAGGCATACCAGGCGATACAGTCAATTTCTATGCCGGTCTATATAATCTTTTTCTTCCTGGCCGGGGCAAACTTGCATATAAACCTGCTGCCAAGTATGGGTTTGTTAGGGTTGGTTTACGTTCTTTGCCGAATCATAGGACTTGTCGGCGGTTCATTCATAGGCGCTACAATATCCCACCAGGGCAGAATAATCAGAAATTACCTCGGTTTGGGTATTTTGTCACAAGCCGGCGTGGCTATCGGTCTGGCGATGCTTGCGGCAGGCCAGTTCAAGGCCTTTGGCCAGCAGGGCAATGAAGTGGCGGTACTCGTCCTTAATACTATCTGTGCAACTACAATCTTCTTTGAAATCATTGGGCCTATCGGAACACGCATCGCCATCAACAAGGCCGGAGAGATTGGAGCTAATGTCACCGAAGAAGACCTTATAGAAACCTACAAAGTGGCTGATGTAATGAGCAAAACTATTCCGGTGATTGATTCAGGCACTGCCCTGACTGATGTTATATCAGTCGTGAGCGACACGGAATCGTATTACTATCCTGTTACTGACAATAAAAAACAGCTTGTGGGCGCAATTACTCTGGACGGCATTCGCAGGACGTTCAGTACACATGAATTGAATGACTGGCTGGTAGCTTTGGATATTGCCGAGCCGGTCATCGAGTCAATTGAACCGGATATGCCTTTGTCGGAGGCTCTCGATAAAGCCAGGCGGATACGCATCGAGCATTTACCCGTGGTTGCCGGCAGAGAGGATAATACACTGCTGGGTGTGCTTGACTGTCAGGCTGTGCACCGCAGTCTCAGCGCTGAAGTGTTGTCAAGACAGCAAAAAGCTGATAGTATGCACGGGTCGGTTAGTACCTAAATCTTTTAGATGGGCAAGTTGAACCGGAGCAGTGATGACCGGACCGGTGCTTTCAACCAGTGGCGGACAGTTTGAATTAAATCTTATCTTATTGTTCGGCGTTATTATTCTGGCTGGTACGTTTGCTTCACGTCTCTTTCAAAAATTTCATATCCCCCAGGTGGTCGGCTGTATTGTCGTGGGTATATTGCTGGGTGAAATATTCAAAGTCATCACTAAAGAGCCCATCGAGCCGCTTCTGGAACAACTTAAACCTTTTACTATGTTCGCCCTGGGCATCATCGGTTTTATGATAGGCAGCGAACTGCGCGGCGATGTATTCAAAAAGTTTGGAAAACAGTTCTTCGTTATTCTCTTTTCACAAGGCCTCGGTGCTTTCGTGCTGGTCTTTGCAGGTACGTCTGTGTTGGCATATGTGGTTTTCGACCAGATTTCGGTTGCCCTGGCTATGGGCCTTGTCTTTGGCGCGATAGCGTCAGCTACGGCTCCAGCGGCAACCGTTAATGTCTTGTGGGAGTATAAGACCCGTGGACCCCTGACTGCTGCGATACTGGCAATAGTAGCGCTCGATGATGCGCTTGCTCTTTTGCTCTATCGATGCGCCGCAACCGGAGCAAAAGCTCTTATTGGAACCGGCCAGGAATCTGTCATTGGCGCCACTGTATTATTGTTCGGCGAAATACTCGGCGCTATAGCCCTGGGGTTTGTTGCTGGTGTCCTGCTGTATTTCCTGCTGAAATTCGTCAGAGCCGATGACAAAATTCTCGGCTTTTCGGTATCTTCGCTGCTGATAGTTGTTGGAATATCAATTATACCCGGGATTGACCCTATCCTGCCGGCTATGACATTTGGTATTACCATCGCAAATCTCTCGCCTCGTCAGAGTAAAAACACATTCAGCCTTGTTGAGAGGTTTTCCCCGCCGATGTACACGGCATTTTTCGTGTTGGCCGGCGCCCATATGCAGTTCAACCAGCTAACCGGCTGGATGGTTGCCATGATTGTTGTCTATGTTGCATCCAGGGCTCTGGGCAAGATTGCCGGAAGCTGGTTTGGAGCCCTCAAGTCGGGCGCAGCCGATTCTGTCAGGAAATACCTGGGTATTTGCCTGCTGCCCCAGGCCGGGGTCGCTATCGGCCTTGCTATACTTGCCGGTCAGCAATTCCCAAAACCATACAGTGACGTGATAATCATGGTCGTTATGACAGGGACATTTCTGATGGAAATCTTCGGGCCGATGCTGGTCAAAGTTGGAGTGAAAAAGGCCGGTGAAGTAGGCCTCAACATTACCGAAGAAGACCTGATTAAGGCCTATGAGGTCAAAGATGTGATGGATGCCGAGCCGGTGACTATCGGCCAGGACGTCTCGTTGCAGGAAATACTCGGGATATTCAGCACTACGGACATGGTGTGTTATCCGGTAATTGATGAAAATTCTCAAATCGTGGGAGTTATCACCATTGCCGGAATCAAAGAGATGTTTGCCAATCAGGATGTGGCCGGCTGGCTGCTGGCCTGTGATGTAGCCGAGCCTGTCAAAGATATTACATTGCCGGGTGAACCGCTTGAGGATGTGATAGACCACATGAGGCGATACGACATTGAGAGCATACCTGTAACGTTGCCTAATGATGACAAACTCGTAGGAATGCTCGATTTGAGAAAGACCATGCGCAAAATAAGTGCTGAGGTACTTCATCGCAGGCAAAAGGCAGACGGCATGCAATTGGCCGGTCTTTGAGCGTAAAAGAATACTAACCTTATGAAAGTGCTGTAAATCTATTAATGGTATTGTCATTTTCAAAGAGTAGAAGGTTGCTTGCAAACAACCGATTCAGGCAGGTTCTGCACACCGGCAGTCGCGCCGGCGACGGACTGCTTATAGTCTATGCCCTTGACAATGGAATGGAACATTCGAGGATAGGAATATCGGTGGGCAAGGCCTGTGGTGGCGCAGTTGTTCGAAATCGCCTCAAACGCCTCGTCAGGGAGGCTTTCCGCCTTAATCAGGACAAGGTTGCCCAGGGTTTTGATTATGTTGTACTGTTCTGTCGAGATTGGTCGAAGAATATAAATGGAACGAGCCCGGCTGATACAGCAGGAAAGCTCAGGCTCGAACAGGTAACGGATTCTCTTGTGGCACTTGCAAATCGTGCCGGCAGGAAGGATTCCTGAAACTGGCTGTCCGAATACGTCTGGTGGAGCGAAGATTTGGACGAGAAACAGACATTATTGCCCATAGGCAAAGCGGCAAAAAAAGCTGGCGTTTCACGGCAAAGTCTGCAATATTATCTCATGGTCGGACTGCTTGAGCCGACCGATGTCACGGCTACCGGAAGAAGGATGTTTGATGCCAGGGCAGTAGAGAGAATAAAGCTGATTAAAAAGCTTAACAAAAGCGGCTATCCGCTGCGGGCAATTCGGGAGCTGTTTATTGAAGGGAGGACCGACCTGTCCGCCGGCAGGCGAGATTTGAAAGGAGCCCAAAGTGAGTGACTATGAATCCAGTCAACGCTGGAGAAATCTTACAGTCGGAATTTTTGTAATCGTTGCGATGTGCGCGCTTGTATTTCTTATATTCAAATTCGGAGATTTACCGGGAATCGTTACCCAAAGCCGGTCATTTTCCGTGTTCGTAAAATTCCCGACTGCTCAGGGAGTACAGAGTGACACATCCGTCAGGTTCTGTGGTTTCGAGATAGGGCGCGTTACGAATATGTATCCGCCTCAGCTCCGCCTTGACGACCGTACCGGTCATACCTACCATCAGACAATGTGCGTTCTGAGCATCGATAAAAAATATAAGAATATACCGTCGAATGTTGACGTAAAGGTCATGACTCGAGGTCTGGGCAGCAGCTATATTGAACTCAAGATAGATCCCGATAAGCCTCTGGAGGCAAAGGACCCCAACCGACCTGAAACCAAATACCTTGTTGACGGAATGAAGCTGCAGGGCTCTACCGGTATGAGCAGCGAGTTCTTCCCTGAAGAGAGCCAGAAGAAGCTGGACGACCTTATCACCGGAATTGAAAGCCTTGTAGGTAACGCCGATGACATCATTGGCAACGAGCAGAACAAACAAAACATCCAGAAGATTCTTGATAATCTTTCCGAAGTTTCGGCCAGAGCTGCTGATGCGATCAGAAACCTTGATGAGTTTATAGGCACTGCGAACGAAGCGGGTGAAGAACTGACAGCAACGATACGCGAACTGAGGCAGATAGCCGAGAAAATCAATTCCGGCCAAGGCACGGCTGCAAGATTTGTCAACGATGGGCGACTATATGAAAATCTGCTGGATAATACCGAGCAGCTTGAAGTGCTGATTCAAAGCCTCCAGGACTTTGTCGCAGAGTATCGTGAAAAGGGAATCAAGGTTAAACTCTAAAGAGCTAATCAAATCTTTTCCAGGACCGCCATAGCCGCATACTTATCATCTGCGAAGTCGAAAACATCGCGCAGACCACTCACGGTGAATTCGCATTTAATTTGAAATGATACGTGGCAAAGGAGGAGTTTTCGGCCGTTCCGTTCGAGAAAGTCTCTCAGTATCATAAGGTTCGACAGGTGCGAAGAAGTTAGCATCTGGACCTTGGAAAAATCTATTATTACGTTACGGTCGGGACTGTCCTGCAGGGTATCGTTGATAATTTGCAGCTCTTTGCCCATGGATGCATAGTCAGTCAGAATGACGAAAATACATTCGTCCGATAATTCATGAATCATAATTCAGTCTCTCTTTGATATTAAATCTGCACTGATGGCGCGTTGGACGAAACAACTCCGACGCAACATTTCCCTATAAAGTCTAAGTCACAAACTCAGAAAGGCCAAAAAAAAGTAATGATAATTTTAGAAGTATTCATGCCCAGGTTGTTCAAGTATTTTTTCCTGCCGACAGGTGAACTTTAATGGTTGATTTGTCGGCGTAGCCGCCGGCAGGAAACTACGCCCGACAGGACTCGAACCTGTGACCTTCGGTTTAGGAAACCGACGCTCTATCCTGCTGAGCTACGGGCGCTTGTTATACGTATCTGTACTATAATCTGCATCTACCTGTTCTGTTAACTTTCAGACCAATTAGGGTTTGCTGAATAATCCACTTTCAGCAAACCCTAAATAGTACCGCCACAGCGGCAAAGTCGCGACTTGCTATAATCGAGCAGCCCCCACCAAAGCGGTGGGGGTTTTTTGTTATACCGACGAACTTATGTGATAACTGAATTCCAGCACTTTAGGTTGTACCAGCTTGCGGTAGTCTGCCATGCTTATCCGTATCGCCTTGTCGTGTGAGCCCGCCTGGAACACGATATGGTCGTCGGCCTCGAGTCCTGCGTCCATAATCGTCGGCAGGTCGTACAGGTTTCCAAATGGCGGCTCGGCCCCGAGATCACAATCACCGAAAAGGTTTCCAATCTCAGCCTCATTTGCCAGCTCAACTTTTTTTGCGCCGAGTTGTTTTTTCAGGCTTCGCAGGTCAACCTTGTGATTGGCATCGAGCACACACATAATTATCTTTCCGTCGGCCTTGACCAGAACCGGCTTAGCGACGTATTTGCCCGGCTCATGCTCGACTGCAGCCATCCGCTGGGCCGAAAACGTCGGCTTGTGCTCCGTGACCTCGTACTCAATCCCTTCACTTTTCAATAAATCAAGCACTTTCATTTTCAAGCCTCCCGTAATTTCCGTTAATTCTATTTTTATTTCTTTTTATCGAAAAGGCCTTTTATTCCTTCGATGAGTTCTTTACCCGAGTCCTGTCCTTTCTCGAGCATCTCCTGTGCTTCTTTCCCGCCGGATTCGAGCAGTTTTTGTCCTTCTTTTCTGAACGTATCTGTCAGGTCACCCAGGTTCCCCAGCGTCTCCTGCATCGAGCCGAGTAAATCTTCCGGAAGTACGCCTGCACCCTGTTTTGCCACACCTTGTGCAATAGCAACCATCACTTTACTTGCCAGCTTGGCTGTCGTCATTTTATCTTCGCTGCCCAAATTCTTCATCTCAATCGGGTCCAGTTTCAGTGTCACCGTATCCGTGCCGTCGGGCAGAATCTGAATCGGCAGCAGCTTCACTTTAACAGTCGTATTGGTAATCTTGAGGTTTTTGACGACAAGGTTCTTGCCCGGTTTTTTTTCTGCTTCCTCTTTCGGTTCGCCGGGCTCGGCTTTCGGCAGTGATTTGAGTATGTCCTGCAGATTGTTGCTCAGGCCCTTTTGCTCTATAGAAATTGAAATCTCATCCAGTAGAATTGACTCGATTTGGACTGTATCGGACATCAGCGATGTCATCCGTGTTTTTACCTCGCCGGTACCGAGCTTCAGAAGATATTTCTGTTCATAGCCCGCCGGATTATCAACTGCCAACCCTCTTATCCTGACCTGTCCTTTATATATTGATAAATCAAGGTCATCGATAGTCACTCCCACTTTCAGGGCTTTCGTACCTGCCGCCTCTATACCGGTCTTGATGATGTGTTCGCCGAACAGTTCAAACCCCAGCAAAAGCAGCGCCACCAGAATAATAACAACCAGGATTATCGTCTCGAGCAGTTTCTTTACTGATTTCATCTTCTAACTCCCTTTATAAAAAGACATGAATTTCCTTGACCGGCCGTATTTTATAATGCCCCAGTTCCGCTCACAAGGGATTTTTTCTGCTGTTTACTAGAAGTCTTCCCAAAAATTGCTTTGATGTCGAAAATGAGTTATTTTGGCGACTGGCAAGGCGGCCGACCTGTCCGGCGTAGCTTCTCGCTGCGGCGTAGCATTGCGAAGACGAGTAGCGAAGATGGAAGCAGGCATAGTTGTAACTATTCCGATGTAGGCCAACGCAGACCAGACGGCAAAATAGCCATTTGCAGGCCAAATGAGGTTTTGGGATGGCTTCTATATAAAAGCCGCCGCAAAAAGCAGCAGGGCCGAGGCCGCCGTCGCCGTCAGCGTAATCCTCGACCACTTGTTATAGCGTGCCAGGCCCGGATGCCTGTCCTCAACCTCCCAGAAATAGTCGTCCAGCTCATCATTGTCGGGCTTGAACCGCAGTTGAACGTACATATATAACCCTATGGAAATTAGAAACATGGGCCCTGCTACAAGATAAATTAACACACGTATATACATCACTCATTCGCCTAAAATGGTATTCTATCGCATCCCGAAAACCACAGTACATAAAAATAATACCCTCTTACCCGCCAAACACAAGCCTCAAAATTGTGTCGGAAAAGCGCGAGGAATTGCCGAATCACGATTAGTTGAATACTGTTTATGGACGGGATGAGTTTTGCGTTTTAAGTACGACCGCGCCACAGATGCTTTGCCATCTCCGCCAGCTCCGCGATTTTTTCGGTGTCAAGAGGAGTATCGGAGCAGGCAGTCTCGTCGTTTGTGTCGTCCGGTTCCTCTGCGTTCCTGGTGTCGGGTTTCTGTTTTTGCGGCGATGGTTTTGTTCTTGTGAAATCACAGGCCGCCTGCCTCGTAATACTGTTTTTGAGTTGCTCGCTGGCCGCGGTCAGTTCGGCGCTCTTTTCGTCTATTTGCTGCTGCAGTTGCTGACGTACCTGTTGGTGTTGCCGTTCGAAGGCCTCTCGCTCCGATGCATGGCTTTCAAGCTGCTCTCTTACGGTTGACAATTCGCTATTCTTTTCGCCGAGTTGTTGGTCGGCCTGCTCGATCCGGGACATATACTGCCGGAGCTCTTCTCTTACAGCGGCCAGTTCGTCGCTGTGCTGCCCAAGCTGCTGCTCTAATTGCATCTGCTGTGTTGTTTGCTTCTCGATTTGCTCAGTGGCAGTGGCCAGTTCAGCGGCCTTTTCGTTTAGCTTCTGCTCTAAGTATTCCTGTGCCTCTTTAAGCTTCTGTTCGAGGTCATCTCGCTCAACTGAGTGGTTCTCAATCTGCTCTCTTGTTGCCGCCAATTCGCTATTCTTTTCATTGAGTTGCTGTTCGGCCTGGGCGACTTTCGAGATGTGCTCTGCAAGCAACTGTCTTGCATTGGTTAATTCGTCGCTGTGCTGTCCAAGCTGTTGCTCCAGCTGCGCTCGCTGTGATATTTGCTGCTGGAGTTGTTCATTGAGCGTGGTTAGCTCTGTGGTTCTTTCATCAACATTCTGTTGCAGCCGTGCTTTTTCCTGCTCGTACTGACAACGCTGCTCAGACAATAATTGTTTTGTCTTTTCGTATTCGGCGGCCTGATGCTGCAGATTCTTCTTAACCTCGTCCAGTTCAGCATCCTGCTCGCCTGTCCTTTGTTTATGCTGCTGCAACTGCTCCTGTGCCAGCTTGTTTTCGTTGAGCTTTTGCTGCAGTTGTTCATTAGCGTCGGCCAGCATCGCTTGCTTGCTCTCGAGATCTTCGCTCAACTGGTCCCGCTCTTGTGTCAGTTGCTCGACAGAGCGGGTCTTCTCGGAAAGTTGTTTCTGCAGCCGCTCATTGGCGTCGCTCTGTCGGCCCTGTTGCTCAGCAGAGGCATATTCGAGTTTCTTGTATTGGGTCGTTTGCCGATGTAGCTGTTGTTCCAGTTGCTTCCGCTGTAATGTTTGTTTTTCGAGTTGTTCGCCGAGCGCATTCAGCTCGGCGGTCTTCTTATCAATTTTTTGCTGCAGGCGTTGCTGGACCTTCTTTGCCTGCTGTTTTGCACGATGCCCGTGTCCTTTGGCCTGCTGAAGCTGCTCATTTGCGGCAGTCACCTGCTCGCTGAGTTCTTGAATCTGCTGTTCGAGATTCTTTCGCTCGGCGGATTGATCGTTTAGTTGATTTATTACTGCGGTCAATTCGTCGTTACGATGCCCAAGCTGTTGTTCTAATTGTGTCCGTTGTGATTCCTGCTCTTCGAGTTGCTCGCTGACCGCATCCAGCTCGACAGCTTTTTCGTTCATTTGCTGCCGGAGATGCGCCTTTGC
>SDBV01008158.1_pt1 | contig 14176 bp, 15 predicted proteins | sample 2277081 | NCBI WGS metagenome assembly SDBV01 (sample SAMN10402039, study PRJNA504765) | marine sediment metagenome | isolation source: marine sediment core GS10_PC15, 223 cmbsf | place: Arctic Ocean: Southern Knipovich Ridge | collected 2010
GCTCGAGATCGATCTCGACCGCTGCGGCGGCGGCCCTCCTGATCTCCTCGCCGCGCCATAGGACGACAAGCTCGCGCGACCCTCCCCAGGGCGAATCCCTTCGGTGCAGCACGAGCCTGGAGACGTTCTCGGTCTCGGCCCGGACTGCGGCGCCGTCCCACACGAGATGCATGCGCGAAGGCAGGTTGCAGTCGCCGGGATCGAGCTGGGCCCAGTAGGCCCGGCGGTGGCGTGGCGAGAGCGACGTGTAGCGCACCTCGGCCGGGGCGTCGGGCACGCGCTTCAGGTTGGTGCGTCCTGTGCGCCTCCCGCCCCTGAGGCCGAGCCAGCTCCGCGCGCCGCCCCCCTCGAACCACCTGAAGACCGCGCGCCAGTTCCTCTGGAAGCCCCTGTGGCCGCTCCGGGCGTATTCCTTGTAGAAGACCTCGTACCCGAGCCGCGAGAGCTCCCTGTGGGCCTCGCGCGACTCGCCGACGTCGACCACCGCGTCGCGCGCGCCGTGCATGAGATACACGGGCACGTGCAGGAGGTTCGAGAGCGCCGGGATCGTGTCGGCCCGCTCGAGCGCGCGCTCGTGCGCCGGGTGCACCGACTCGGGCGAGTCCGCCGGGCCGTACCACTTGGGGTACCAGAACCTCCAGTGCGACCAGCCGCAGATCGCGAGCGCCGCGGCGAACTCGTGCGGGTAGCGGCTCGGGAGCCTGAGGGCCCCCGTCCCGCCCATCGACGCCCCGGCGGCGAAAGTGCGAGCGGGGAGCGTCCCGAACTCCCTCCGCGTGCGGTCGATCACGCGCATGGTCTCCACCTCGCCGGGGCCGTCGAAGAAGACGCTGCCTCTGCCGCGCGGAGTGAGGAGGACGTAGCCCGACTCGTCGGCGAGATCCATCAGGAACTCGCCCGGCCCGGTCGTCTCATCGCCGCCGAACCCGTGCAGCCACACCAGGAGCGGGCATCTCCCGGGCGCGTAACGCCTCGGCAGGTAGACGACGTAGGGCTGCCGCGTCCCGTCGACGAGGGAGCGGTGGTGGCGCAGGAGAATGCGCTCTTCTCGCTTGGACATCAGGCCCGACAGGATACAGGATGCGGGGCACGGCTCAAGGGAAACGGGGCGCGCTCGACGAATCGATGTGGTATGGGCGGTCCCGCCCGGCTCCTTCACGGCGACGGTGGAGGCCGGCCCGAGATCCTCGCGCGGGCAGCGTACCCAGATGTGACACGCCGACGTTGCGGCCGGATCGCCAAAGCCGCTTGACACCGGGCGGCACCCCCCGTAAGACATAGGGGCATTGATCGGAAGCGAAGGAGGGGTGGACATGGGTCGGTATCGGACTCGGGCGTTCCCGGCGAACGCGTGCCTGGCGCTCGCCGCGGCGGTGTTGTCGCTCTCCGGATGCGGCGCCATGTTGATTCAGGCCCCCCTTGACGGCCCCGCCGCCGAACTTGCCAGCGCCGACGCGGGATCCATCGAGGCGCGCCCGGTAGCCGATCTCACCGGGATGGGGATCGGCCTGCCGCGTTTCTTCGTCGGTGTCGCTCTGGGCAGGGCCTACCCCAACGACAGCACCCTCGATCCCGCCACCGTGTACGACTTCAGTATGGTCTACGACATCTCCTCCAAGATCTACTTCGAGGCCCTGGTCGGGGTGTGGGACTTCCCGGACCGGCCGATGCCGGGGGCCGACAGCAGCCTGAAAATGCGCCCGCTCATGGCGTCGCTTCAGGTCAACCTGCTTCAGAGGGCCAAGTGGCGGGCCTACGCGGTCGGCGGGGGCGGCATCAGCCTTAACGACTACGAGCTGGGCGGGCCGCACAGGGCCGCCGTAATGATCGACAGCGGGAGTCCCTTCTTCAGAGTCGAAGCCGACAACTGCGTGCTGATCCAGCTGGGCGGGGGCATTGAGCTCTACTCGGACGCCGATGCGGCTATCACCGTCGCGCTCGAGACGCGCTACGTCATGGGCGATGCGGAGGTGACGGAACAGCTGGACATCGGTACCACGCTTACTGACCGCGAGATCAATATCTGGCTCCTCCGGCTGAACCTTAGCTGGCATTTCTAACGGCCCCCGATCCGGCATGCGCACGGGATCTCGCCCCTGCCGGGAAAGGCCTCACGTGAGGCGCGTCCTCCGCCCCCGGCACGACGCGCTGGTGCCCCTGCTTGCCGCGGCGGCCCTCCTCGCGGCGTCCGGCTGCGGCTTCCCCCGAGCTGACCTGGAACGCACCGTCCGCCCGAGTGGCGCTGAGTTCGCGGCCGAGCGGCCGCCGGTCGAGTCCCTGGCGTCAGTAACTGCCCCGTGGCGGAGCCGCTGGGCGGCCGATCCCGCGCGAGCTCTCCCGGGCGCCGGTCGGGCGGGCCTGCCGGGCACGGAGGCCCGGGTCGCCTTCCGGTGCGTCTTTGTCCCATCGCCGGCGGAGGACACCCCGGACGTCGAAGGCGGCTTCGGCGAAGGGGTCTCGTTCATCTACCGACCCGAGAGCCCGGGCAGTCCGGAGGGCGACCTCTACTTCGAGTGGGGCGCCGCGCGGACCGCCCACGAGGAGGAGCTCACCGGGAACGCCGCCGAATACTGGAGGGCCACGGCCGGCTTCCGGTGGGTGCTGCCCTGGGCGGGGGCCGAGTGGGTCGGGGGCGGGTCCGGCCGCCCGAGCGGCCTGCCGGAGGTCTTCCTCTCGATGGGAGGCGGGTACCACGAGCTCGCCGTCTCCGGCGGCGGGGAGACGTCCGGCCCCGGCGTATACGGCGGCGGGGGCGTGGAGTTCCTGCTCGGGCGCAGCTTCTCCGGAGTCATCGATCTCAAGGTCCACTACTTCTGGGGCGACGATCTCCCGGAAGGCGGCACCGCGCACGGGCTGTCCGTCGCTATCGCGGCGGGGATCGGGTTGCGGATGTGAACGGCGTCCGACAGGGGCGCACGGGGTCGCCGGGACGGTAACGGGCCGTGGGCCGCAGGATGACGTGTTCGTCCCCGCTACGCCGGGTAGCCTCTGCGAAGGAGCCTAGCGCTACGCGGTCTGCGTCGTTGATGTCATAAATCGGCGCGACCTTGGCGCGTTACCTTTCCGGCCCGTGGGCTGTTTATTACTCCGACCGAGACCGCGCGGGGACTCGCGGAGGACTACGGATGAGCGGAACTGCCGGACATCGCTGGCTCCTGATGTCGGGTCTTGCGGCGCTCGCCGCGGCCGTCGGCTGCGGGGCGCCGCCGGGCTCGGCCGACGGCCCGAGGGGATCGCCCACCGCGTGGGGGCAGGATCCGCTCCCGGTCGCTCACCGGGGGGTGGCCGGCGTCGAGGGCGGCCTTTTCACGATGCGTACCGACGAGTACGACGTGCTGTTCGACGAAGGTGCCTACTTCGGGGTCAGGTACTCCTACGACCTGGGGCTCGACCTCGCCTACAGCCTTTCGGCGGGGTACTTCAGGATGCGCTCCCTGATACCGGGCGGAGATGAGCTGGATTGCTACCCCCTGCGCCTGACGATCCAGATCGGGACCTATCTCGGCCCCACGCAGTGTCGGTGGTATCTCGGCGGGGGAGGCGGATACAATCTCACGGACGACTACCCCTCCGAAGATATGGTGGACCAGTGGCCCGTGGACCTGCCCCCTCTGCTCGACGAATACACCGCGCATGCCGTCTTCGGCTTCGAGTTCCGCGATCGAGGCCCCCTCGCCACCGGCGTCGAGGGGGGGCACACGTGGCTGCTGGACTCCGGGGCGGACATCTGGACCATGACGGGCTCGCTTTCCTACCAGTTCTGATCGCGCCCACCTCGCCCACATCAGCCTGTCCGTGAGTTGACGCCCGCTAGCATCGCCCTAGAATCACGCGCCGGGATCGACCATGGAACCGCGATGACCCGCCTCGTGAAAGAACCCGAAGCCCTGCGCACCGTCATGGCCCTTCTCGGGCTCGAGGGCGTGACGGGCCACGAGGGCGCGGTCGCGCGGTTCATCAGGTCCGAGCTTCGGAAGGCCGGCGTCCCTGCGAAGAGCATCCGCGCCGACCGCGCGAACAGGAAGTTCCCGTTCCCCGCCGAGAGCGGCAACGTCATCGCCGAGATCGCCGGGCGCGGCGCGGGCGCGAAGGACAGGCCCATCCTCTTCTGCGCGCACATGGACACCGTCGCGATCGCCGCGGGGGCGAGGCCCGTCCGCAAGGGGAACTTCATCGTCCCGAAAGGAAAGACCGCCCTCGGCGCCGACGACCGCTCCGGCTGCGCGGTGCTTCTTACGCTCGCGAGGACGCTCAAGCGGACCAGGGCCGACCACCCGCCGCTCGTGCTCCTCTTCACGGCGGCTGAGGAAACGGGGCTCTGGGGGTCGCGCTTCGTCGACGCGAGGGCGCTCAAGAAGTGCGCGATGGGTTTCTCGTATGACGGCGGCGACCCGGCCGTGCTTGCCGTCGCCGCGCCCTCGTCCGACATCTTCACTATCGAAATCGAAGGCGCGGCCGCGCACGCGGGCGGGCACCCGGAGAAGGGGATATCGGCCGGGACCGTCTTCGCCCGGGCGACCGCGCGGCTCGACGAGCAGGGCTGGCTCGGGAAGATAACGAAGGGCAAGGAGCGCGGCACGTCGAACATCGGCGTGGTCGAGGGCGGCTCCGCGACGAACATCGTCATGCCGTCGCTCAGAGCGAAGGGCGAGGCGCGGAGCTACTCGGCCGCTTTCCTCGACAGGATCATCGGGACCATCAAGAATGAGTTCGGGCGAGCCGCGAAGCATGTCAAGAACGACGCGGGCAGGCGGGCCAAGGTGAAGTTCAAGCGCACGCCGATCTACCGGGCGTTCGACCTCGGTGACGACGCGCCCGTCGTCGAGTCGGCAAGGCGCGCGGCGAAGGCGGTGGGCTTGAAGGCGAAGCCCAAACGCCAGTTCGGCGGGCTCGACGCGAACTGGCTGAACGCGCATTGTCCGGTGGTCACGCTCGGCGCGGGCGCGGTGAATCCGCACCAGCCGGGGGAGAAGCTGGACGTGAAGCAGTATCTGTTGGGATGCGAGATGGCGGTGCGGCTGGCGACGAACATCTGAACCGCAGAGATCGCAGAGAACGCGGAGGAAACCATAGGGGGACGGCGGCGGCGAGCCAACAAGGTTAGATTCGCGCCGTTCTCTGCGTGCTCTGCGATCTCTGCGGTGAAGGACGTGAAAGGAGAAGAACAATGGCAGTCGTACTAGGAATCGACGTCGGGACCTCCGGCACGCGAACGCTCGTCGTAGACGAGCAGGGCAAGGTCCTGGGCGCGGCATCGAGCCCGCACACCGACCACACGCCCAAGCCCCTCTGGAGCGAGCAGGAGCCGGAGGAGTGGTGGCAGGCGACCGTGAACTCGGTCAAGGAGGCGATGGCTTCCACGGGCACGAAGGCCGAAGACGTGAAGGGCATCGGCCTCTCGGGGCAGATGCACGGGTTGGTGCTTCTTGACGAAGCCAACAACGTCCTCCGCCGCGCGATCCTCTGGAACGACCAGCGCACGGCCGAGGAGTGCGACGACATCACCTCGGCCGCCGGCGGGCGGAAGGCCCTGATCGACCTGGTCTCCAACCCCGCTCTCACCGGTTTCACCGCGCCGAAGATCCTCTGGGTCCGCAAGAACGAGCCGGAGGTATACGATAAGGCGAAGCACGTGCTGCTTCCCAAGGACTACGTGCGCTTCCGGCTCACCGGCGAGTACGCCACTGAGGTCTCCGACGCCTCGGGCATGCTCCTTCTCGACGTCAAGAAGCGCGCGTGGTCGGACGAGCTGTTGACGAAGCTCAAGATCGACAAGGCGCTATTGCCAAAGGTCTACGAGTCGCCCGAGGTCACGGGCAAGTTGACCGCCGAGACCGCGGAGCTCCTTGGCCTCACGACTGACTGTGTCGTCGTCGGAGGAGCCGGCGACCAGGCCGCGGGCGGCGTCGGCAACGGGATCGTGAAGAAGGGCGTCGTCTCGGCGACAATGGGCACCTCGGGCGTCGTCTTCGCCCACGCCGACGAAGTCCAGGTCGACCCCGAGGGCCGCGTGCATACCTTCTGCCACGCGGTGCCCGGCAAGTGGCACATGATGGGCGTAGTGCTCTCGGCGGGCGGATCGTTCCAGTGGTTCCGCAACCAGCTCGGCGCCGAGGAGCGCGCCGAGGCCGAGAAGCGCGGCGTCGATCCGTACGAGCTCCTTACCGCCGGGGCATCGAAGGTCCCCGCCGGCTGCGAAGGGCTCTACTTCCTGCCATACCTTACGGGAGAGCGCACGCCGCACGCCGACCCCTACGCGAGGGCTGCGTTCATCGGCCTCACGCCGCGCCATGGCAAGGCCGAGATGGCGCGCGCGGTCATGGAGGGCGCCACCTACGCGATGCGCGACAGCTTCGAGATCATCCGCGGCATGGGAGTGCCGATCTCAGAGGCGCGGCTCTCCGGCGGCGGAGCGCGCTCCCCCTTCTGGGCGCGGATGCAGGCGGCGATCTATGGTCAAGGGACCTGCATCACGAACTCCACCGAGGGCGGCGCATACGGCGTGGCGCTTCTCGCGGGCGTGGGCACGGGGTTCTGGGGCTCGGTCGAGGAGGCCTGCGACGCGACGATCAAGGTAACCGAGCGCTTCGAGGTCGACCCGGCCGCGCAGACCGTCTACGACCATTACTACCCGCTCTACGGCGAGCTCTACCGCGCGCTCAAGGATTCGTTCAAGCGGATCGCGGAGGTGGTGGGGTAGAGGATCACACAGGTGGAAACTGCGCGGTTGACCTTGTCGCCACCTCGGGCTACGATACCGGCGGCCGCAGCGGCAGCTGCCGCGGGAGGTGCACCGTGAGCGAAGTTATCGACATCGCCGAGGAGACAAAGAAGCACAAGGACGAGTGGCTCCTCTTCGAGGTCGTCGAGACTACCGAGAACGATATGCCCGTGAAGGGGCGGCTGCTCTGCCACAGCAAGAGGCGGGACGAGATCCACGAGGCGGCGATGAAGCACATGGGGCTGGACCTCCAAACCATATACACGGGCGACCTGGCCCCTCGGGACGTGATACCGATCCTATGAACGTTTCGTTCCCCTTCACTCGCGGCCGGCTCATCCCCGCGCCCGTCCGGGTGAGGCACGGCTCGCGGTCGTGCCGACCCATGATGGCGCTCGACACCGGAGCGCGCCGGACCGTGGTCACTCCGTGGGTTGCTGCGGAGCTCGGATTCAATCCCCAGAAGCTCGAATCGGCCACTCGGATCGTGGGCGCCACGGGCCCTGGTTCTGCCAGCCTGCTCAGTGTGGAGTCCGTGTCCGTCCTGGGCCTTGAAGTCGCCGACCTCCAGATAGTGTGTTACCCGCTGCCGGCGGCCCTCGGCGTCCAAGGGGTTCTCGGCCTGGACTTCCTGAACCGGTTCCGCGTCGTCATCGACGGCCCGGCCGAAACGGTCACGATCAGCCAGCGGACGGAACAGGAGAGCAGTCCGACCGCTCGCGACGAGCAGTGAACAGGGAGAGTGAGCCGTGGCCTTTTTCAAGACCGTCGCCGCGCGCTACAGCCACCGCGGCGCGTTCACCGACGATCCAGTGAGTCGCGGGACGGTCCATTAGATCGTCGGGAGAAGGTTGACCCCGACCGGCGGGTGACGTACGATACCGCAACGGATGCCGCAGGAGGGAGACGGCCCTTGACAAAGGAGTTCACCGTCGTCGTCGAACGGGACAGCGAGGGCTGGTACGTCGGCTCGGTCCCCGAGCTCAGGGGCTGCCATACCCAGGCCAAGTCACTTGACGAGCTGATGGAACGCATCCGCGAGGCGATTGCCCTCTGCCTCGAGGATGAGGATGCCGAGACGGGCGAGTTCGTCGGCATCCAACGCGTGGCGGTCGAGACATGAGCCGTCTGCCGCGGCTGACCGGCAAGCAACTGATCTCGGCCCTCGGTAAGGCCGGCTTCGAGGTCGTTCGCGTCCGGGGTAGTCACCATCGGCTACAGCACCCGGATGGCCGGCGCACATCAGTGCCCGTTCATGCCGCCGAGCATATCGGCCCGGGTCTTCTGCTCAGAATACTCCGCGACTGCGAGGTGACCAGGGACGAGTTCGAGGCACTGCTATAGGATCAGGTCGGCGACGCAACCCCAGGCGCCGGCGCGCAGGAGCAGTTGTCAACGGAGGGAACAGGACCCATGGACCTCTTCGAAGCCGTCGCCGCCCGCTACAGCTACCGCGGCGCGTTCACCGACGATCCGGTGAGCCGCGAGACGCTTACCAAGATCGTCGAGGCGGGCTTGAAGGCGCCCTCGGGCAAGAACGAGCAGACGACGACGTTCGTGATCGCCGACGACCCGGAGATCGTGAAGCAGATCGGCGAAATGCACACGATGTGGGCCATGCAGCAGGCGAAGGCCTTCATCGCGTGCGTTATCGATCGCGAGCCGGAGCCGATCTACGAGGGCCACGCGTTCCAGGTCGAGGACTGCTCGGCGGCCGTGGAGAACATCCTCCTTGCCGTCACCGCGCTGGGGCTCGGCTCCGTCTGGGTGGACGGCTGGCTCAGGGTCGAGGGCCGCGCCGAGAAGATAGGCGAGCTTCTGGGCATCCCTTCGGGCAAGGTCGTCCGCGTGATCCTGCCCGTCGGGGTCCCCGCGAAGCAGGGCCGGCGCCCCGAGAAGCTGCCCTTCGCCGAACGCGCGTGGTTCGACCGGTACGGCGGGTGAGCGGCGGCGCCCGCGCCCCGCTGACAACTGACTTGCCAGGCCCCGCTTCGCCAGCAGGGCCGAAACGATAGGGGCACCGAATGGCCGAATCACCCTTCGCCGTCGACGTCGCGCCCGACTGGGAGGCGCTCCGAAGCTGCATCCTTCGCGAGGGCACGCCCGCTCGAGCGCACTTCATCGAGCTCTTCCTCGACGGCGAGGTCCAGGACGAGATCGCGACGCGCTACGGTGTGCTCGACGGGCTCGACCGCGAGGCGCCCTTCTTCCGGGAGCGCCGGCAGATCGCGCTTCAGCGCTTCCTCGGTTACGACTACGTGTGCTGCGGCGTCGGCGGCCTGGACATGCCGATGAACCGCACGACGATCGAGGACACGGCCGAGCTCAAGCGCGAGGCCGGCAGGGCGTTCATGGACGAGCACACGGGGCCGATCACGAACTGGGACGAGTTCGAGGCCTACCCGTGGCCGGACGTCGCCAACATCGACACGCGCGCGCTCGAGTGGTACGAGAAGAACCTCCCCGACGACATGTGCGTGCTGGCGCGGGGGGTGGGCCACTTCTGCGAGCACATCGCCTGGCTCATGGGTTACGAGACGCTCTGCTACGCGCTCTACGACCGGCGCGACCTCGTCGAGGCGATCGCGAAGCGTCTGCTCGAGAAGGACCGGGTGGTGCTCCGGCGGTTCCTCGAGTTCGACCGCATGAAGATCGTCTGGACCTCCGACGACATGGGCTTCCGGTCGGCCACGCTCATCTCGCCCGACGACATGCGCGAGTTCGCCCTCGCCGGCCACAAGGAGCTCGCGGAGACCTCGCACGCGGCGGGCCGTCCTTACATATTCCACTCGTGCGGGAGGCTGGACGAGATCATGGACGACCTTATCGACGACGTGAAGATCGACGGCAAGCACTCGTTCGAGGACACGATCGAGGACGTGCGGGAGCTCAAGACGGGCTACGGCTCGCGGATCGCGCTGTTGGGCGGGATCGACGTCGACTTCCTCTGCCGCGCGGGCGAGGGCGACATCCGCCGACGCGTGCGCGAGACGCTCGCCATATGCCACCCCGGCGGGGGCTACTGTCTCGGCTCGGGCAACTCCGTCGCCAACTACGTGCCCGTCGACAACTACCTCGCGATGGTGGACGAGGGTAGAAGGTTCACTGCCTGACGGGTGCTTCGCAAGCACCTACTCCGCCATGACCTTGGCGAGCTCGAAGAGCGCGGGGTCTACCAACTTCTTGCGGGCGATGGGGCAGGGGCCGGGGATCGATCTACGCCTTCGACAACCGCTCCAGGATCGCCGCACGGATTCTGCACGCGGCCTCGAGCAGGCGCCTCGCATCCTCCTCGCCCGTATCGAGATCCTCCCAGGGGTACCGTGCGCGGGAGCCGAGCTCGCCGAGGACCCAGCAGTCGTCCTCCAGCCGCGCGAGCTCCCGGTCGAGTTTCGCGCACCGTCCCAGGAGCCCCACGAGGTCGTGGGTCTTGGGCGGCATCTGGCCGTGGAACACGAGGAAACCCTTGAGCGCCTTCTCCGCTGCCTGCTGTGCATGAAAGCAAACCGTGTCCCAGGGAACACGCTCGGCGGCGAGGTTGTTCTCGATATTGAGGAGGTCGTTCTCGGCTTTCTTGATCCACTCCAGGTAATTGGACTCAGGATCGCTCATAGAGAACCTTGCCTTCCGCTGCGACGATGGAGGCAAGCGTGCCCCTGATCTTCTTGCGGCGCTCCGCCTCCTCGGGGGTGTAGACGAAGAGATCCATCGACCACTCCCGGAGGCCGAAGACGCGGCCCACCTCGATCGCGCGCTCGGGCGGGCTCTTGTCGCTCTCCATCTCGACGAAGAGATCGACGTCGCTCTCGGGGTCCGCGTCACCCCTGGCGCGCGAGCCGAAGAGGACGATCCGCTTCGGGTTGAAGCGCTCGACTATCGTGCGCACTATCTTCTCGATGGGCGGCGACTCAACGGCCATGGCGACTCGCTCCAGACCCCGGGGATGGGCTGATTTCATAGTACGCCACGAAGGCCCGAGGCGCAAGCGCCCCTACTCCGCCATCACCTTCGCGAGCTCGAAAAGCGCGGGGTCGATGGGCTTCGTGCGGCCGACGATGTCGCAGTGGGGGGTCGCTACCACCTCGCCCTTGATTAGGCCGACCAGCTTGCCGGATTCGCCCTTCGCGAGGTGTTCGACCGCCGCGGCGCCCAGGCGCGTCCCGAGGAGCCGGTCGAACGCGCCCGGCGCGCCTCCCCGCTGGACGTAGCCGAGCTTCGTCACGCGCAGGGCGAAGCCGATCTCTTTCTCGTTCTCGCGGAACCACGCGCCGAGCCTCTCGCCGTTGTACTTCGCCCCCTCGGCGACGATGACGATGGCGTGGCGCTTGCCGCGCTCGTGGGCGTCCTTGAGCTCGCGCGCGACGGCTTCGGGCGTCGTCTCGTGCTCGGGGATGACGACGGCCTCCGCGCCGCCTGTAATCGCCGCCACCAGCGCCAGGTACCCGGACTTGCGGCCCATCGTCTCGACGAGGAACGCGCGATGGTGCGAGCTCGCGGTGGTCTTGATCCGGTCGATGGCCTCGAGTGAGACATCGAGCGCGGTGTCGACGCCGAGCGTGGGCTGCGAACCGACGAGGTCGTTGTCGATTGTCGATGCGACGCCGACGGTCGGGAACCCGTCGTTGTGGAGGGCGCAGGCGCCCGTCTGCGATCCGTTGCCGCCGATCACCACCAGCCCCTCCACCTCCCTCGCGCGCAGGTTCGCTATCGCCTTCTCGCGCACGGCCTTCTCGCGGAATTCGGGCAGCCGGGCGCTTCCCAGGACAGTTCCACCGAGCTGGATTATCCCTGAGACGTCGCGGCGGCCCATCGGGCGGAAGTCGTTCTCCACGAGCCCCCGGTACCCGTGCACGGACCCGAGGACCTCGTAGCCTTTCCGGATGCCCGCGCGCACCACCGCGCGGATGGCGGCGTTCATGCCCGGCGCGTCACCGCCGCTCGTCAGGACTGCGATGCGTTTCATGCGCTGCTCCTTGTTCGTTCCTCTGCGGTGAAGGCCCTCGTAGCACACCTAAGCGCTCCGAGGAAAGCCCTGTGATGTTACATCGCGCACACGGCTATTCCGAGCGTGAGACCAAAGAGGAGCGCAAATCGGACCCCTCAGGACCTATGCAACTCCGCTCAGCGGGTCAGCGAAAGCGCGGTTATCGCACTGTCCGTCACACTGCGCCGGCCGGAGGTGATGGCGCTTGTGTGCATCGCCACGATGCCCGAACTAATAATGAGGGCACTCTTCGTCGCACGGAAGCTCCCCACCGAACCGCCCGGCTCGTAATGCCACAGTATCTTCCCGTTGCTCGCGCGCACGGCCGTGACCCCGCTGATCGAAGCGAAGGACGCGTCCATGAGAATGAACTTGCGCCGCGTGTTGACGGTGATGATACACTTGTCCTGGCAGAGAATCTCGCCCCCGGCCCTGTCGGTGGTCCAGGCGGGCTCCCCGGTGGCGGCGTCGAACGCGCTGAGGACGTTGATTGTCACCTCGTCGGGGCCCGACTGCGCGGCGGCGGCGTTCATCTTCTTCTGGATGTCCTCGACGCCCTTGGCCTTCGGCTGCGGCAGCCTTATCGTGGCCTTGGGGTGCAGGCCCTTTACGGTCTCGGTCCTCCGGGTCGAGACCAGAAGCAGCCCTCCTGCGACCACCGGCGGCGATGCTGGCGCCCCCGTCGCGGCGATCCAGAGCTTCTTCCCGTCGGCGAGCTTCAGGCACTGGACCCCCTTCGTGCTGGAGTAGTATATCCTGCTCCCAACGACGACGGGCGCACCTAACGGGGGGCCGAGCGAGCTCTTCCACAGCCGCTTCCCCCCCGGCGAGTAACACGTCAGGCCGTCGGCGGACGTCACGAGCACTCCCTTGCCGGTCGGGATGAGGGCGTTGCCGCTGCCGCCGGCGATCCCGGCGAGTGCCGCCCGCATCATGCTGCTGAACAGCGCCGCAGCTTGGGCCGGGTCGCCCCCGGGAGACCCAAGCTTGCCGAGGCCACGGAGGAGGGCGCCGGCCGGCTTTCCCGTGTCTTCGACCGCGCCGACAGTCCTGCGCCACTGTTCCCTCCCCGAGGCCGGGTCGAGCAGGGCCAGGTACGACCGGTCCCCCTTCTCGCCGGGCTCGTTCCAGTACAGGTAGAGCCTCTTCCCGTCGAGCACGAAGCCGCGGCATACGGAGTCCTTGGCGAAGCGGACGGTCCAGAGCTCCTTGCCCGAACGCAGATCGGTCCCGCTCGCGGCCGCCCTCTCCCTGAGGGCAGGCAGTCTCGTCGGGTCCACCCAGGAGCGGCCGGTCCGGCTCATGGCATCGGCGTCCTGGCGTTCTTGGGGTGTCGGCTCGCGATAGAGATCGCAGACCGTGACGACAACCCCCGCGCCTGCGGCCGGTCCCCACGTGATCTCGCCCGCGGCGCCGTGCTTCCAGAGGAGCTTGCCCTTCGCGGCGTCGAGGCAGTAAAGTCGGGCCTTATCGCGCACGACGCACAGGCCCGTGCCCGCGTCGACCGGTTCCCAGCCCGACAGGTCCCCCTCCGCCTCGAAGGTCCACAGCTCCTTCCCCGAGCCCGCGTCGATGGCGCGGAGCGTCCTGTCGCAACCGGCGAGTACCGTCTTGCCGGCGAGCGTGATCGGCGAGATCGCCACGTCCCCGGTCGGCGTGAACTTCCATATCTGCTCGCCGCGGTCGTCCGTCAACTCGTATATGATCGCTATCAGGACGAGGACGACGACGACCGGAAGGACGCGCCACTTGGCGATCGCGATCCAGCGGCCCATCTTCTTCGCAAAATCGGCGAGCTGCCTGTGTTCTTCCTGCTCGCTGGGCGCGAGCGACCGCCGTCGGCCCTTCTCTCTGCAGGCCTGGCTGCAGTAGTAGCCGAACTCGTCCCGGCACCTCTTGCAGACCCCGCGGCCGCATACCGAGCACCTGGAGATGATGCGCTCGTTCTCGTGCGTCTCGCAGACGGTGACGCCTTTCGCCGCAGGCTCGGGGGTCGTCTCGGAGTCCTCGCGGGCCGGCTTCTCGGGTATCGTCAGGGCCGCACCGCAGGCCGGGCATTTCCCGGTCCTGCCGGCGAACTCGTCTTTCACGTTGAAGCTCTTCCGGCAGCCAGGGCAGACGACCTTCATCGCTCCGTTCCCTTCCTGAAGCCGGTCAGGGTGTCCGCGCCCGGCGCCGTCAGCGACGCTCGACAAAGATACGCAGGACGGAACGGAAGGCTGAAGGACGAAGGCCGAAGATGTCCTCATCCTTCCGCCTTCATCCTTTGCATTCATTCTCAATCCCTGTTTGCCTAGTTGTCGCCGCTATCCCACGGCGAACTTCACTATCGCGAAGACGGCACCTATGGGAGCCCAGAGGATCACGAAGAAGAGCGCCCACCTCCTCGCGTCCAGCTCCACGAGAGTGCTGCTCAGGAAGCCGCACTCCCCCCCGAGGAGCCAGGCTATCCCGTGGGCGTAGACTATCAC
>SDBV01008159.1_pt1 | contig 14174 bp, 9 predicted proteins | sample 2277081 | NCBI WGS metagenome assembly SDBV01 (sample SAMN10402039, study PRJNA504765) | marine sediment metagenome | isolation source: marine sediment core GS10_PC15, 223 cmbsf | place: Arctic Ocean: Southern Knipovich Ridge | collected 2010
CTTTAATATAGGACAAGTTGAAGCACAACTTTTAAGAACACATTATGGTCTCAGGGCAAGGTATTTCCAGCCCATAGCTAGGAGAGTATTCCCTTATATATACTATACAGCTAACACAGATAGCCCACGCGGCTGAGAGATTTTCTTAGTGTGAAGTCAATGCTTGATGATGGTGACCAGCGAGAACCTTATTAATCTATCGGGAAGAAATTAACCGGGAGGTTATTTCAAAAATGAACCCATTAGAGCCGACACTACCTCAAGTCGAACCGGTGACTGTGGATGTTGAGAGAACTGCGTCACTGGTTCTAGACCTTACCGAAGATTGCGCTGACCCTAATCACCCCAGCCATAAGTTGGTGCCAGGGATGAGTAAATTCTTAGACAGAGCGCGGGCAGTCGGTATGCTAATTGTTTTCACCATTCCGCTCTATCTTAAGGGAAAGCCAACGGGGAAAGTGTATTCAGGCTTCAGGAGAAGACCTTCAGAGGCAGTTCTTTTCTCTGACGGATTTGATAAGTTCACTGGTGGAGAATTGCAAAGTCTACTAAAACTTTATGATGTAGACACCCTCATCATCACCGGTTGCCGCTCCAATATCTGTGTGCTCTATACTGCTACCAAAGCAGCTAGGGAGCTTAATTACCATGTCGTTATCCCTATTAATGGGTTAGCGGCATTAACCGATTATGAAGAGCAATATACTCTTTTCCAGTTAGCCAATCTACCTGGTGGAGTTGCTGACCGCTTCACCTTCACTAAGCTTGACATGATTAGCTTTCAATCGGTGGCAAGAAAAGAATAGTGCAAAGACACTAGTTAGTGAAATCCAACCTAAAGTCGGAAAATGGTTGACAGCCCCTAGAAAGACTTTGAATATAGAGAACCGGAACAAAGGAATCTACTTTGAGAGGAGCTTGTCCAAACTCTCTAAGTGTCCGTTAATTCTAGCCCCAAAACTGTGCCGTTTTCACTGACGATTTACAAAAAACCCTCACTGACAAAACCATATTGCATATTTATTAATCATTACCGCCGTCCTTTGTCAACAACTACATCGCCTTCTCTAAAATAAATGCCCAAGCTAACAGGGTAACATATCTCTACGACTTAACTCTCTGCCTGGCTAGCTTCTCTCCTGTCTGGTAATGCTCCCCTTTAAGAGCAAGCTCGGCTTCCTCTTCATTCTCTTCCGTCCAGTAGCCAAGGGAGTAGCCATACCAAGGCTCCTTAGCGCTGAGCTTGGGCAGCCCTTCCTCTTCCCAAATTTGCCTTGCCCTTTCCATAAATTGCTTCTTGGGCAGGGACACCGGAGGATAGTCCCACTTCCTGGTAGCATCTATCAACAGTGCTGAAGCACCAGAGGGAACAGGGTATTCCTTTGGTGTTCCCGGTGGGGCTACTGAGGGGTCCAACGACGCTATCATTCCTTGAAGGATGCGAATATCTCGATGAGGCTGCATCCTGAAGGCTAGAGCCCAGATAACTGACTCAGGGTCTCGTGGGTCAATGTCTTCATCCACGGCTATTATAATCTTATGGGTCGGCGCGAAGGCAACAGTGCCATGTAAAGCCTGCCAGACCCGAGCTGGGTGGGATTTTCTCATTTTAATTACACAATATGGTCTACTGCCACAAATTTCAGGGAAGGCTACATCCACTACGGGAAGACCACAGTCATGCCGCAGGAATTTATATAGAGTAGGCTCATTCCCCATAACCTTCAACTTACTACTCTCGCTGGGACAGAATTGGCTGATAAAAGCATTGTAGATTGGATTCTTACGGTGAGTGATACAGGTGACATTAAAGTAGGGTGATATTGTCTCTCCCCCCATGTAGCCCGTGAATTCTCCGAAAGGGGCTTCCCGTTCCATAGAGTCAGTAGGTAATTCGCCTTCAATCACTATCTCGGCTGTAGCTGGAACCTCTATATTCACCGTCTTGCATCTAACCAGTTCCATTGGCTCACCGGCAATGCCTCCAGCTATAGTATACTCATCAACCTCATAAGGAACCTTTGCTACCGCCGCATAGCCTATTGCCGGACTTGCTCCTATAACTATGGCCGCTTCTAATGGTTCGCCTCTCTGCTTACACTTTTCCCAGTGAGTGCCCATATGTTGGGAAGAGCATTTGATTCCTGTTCTGGTCTTACTTTTAATCATGGCTCGATAATTACCCATGTTTCCTATCCCTGTTTCTGGGTCCTTGGTTACCCAATTGGCGCAAGTAAAATAGGGGGCGTTATCAAAGCCAGGAGTGGAAATGGGAACCGGGAACTCTTCCAGACCCCCGTGTTCTAATAGGTTATCACCCAGGTGTACTTCTTCATGGACAGGACCATCCTTGACTATCTTAGGCTTAATAGGATGCAGTTGAGCCTCACCCCATCTATCCCAAATTTGATCGGGCTCACACATCATACCGATGGCATATACTTCTCTGGAGGCGGCATGTGAAGCAACCAGAACAGGGATGTCATATCTTTTGCCCTTAACATCAACTACATTTTCAAATAGGAAAGCCTTCCGCTCCTCTTCAGGGAGCCCTCGGAGTTGCCATCTTACCAGAGGCATTAACTCGGTATCTTTGTTTATTTCCCTTTTTATTCTTACCAGCTTGCCATTTGCCTCTAAGGCTTTGAGGTGCTCTCTCAAGTCTTTATAATATGCCATGTGTTTAACCTCCTTTTAGATAACATGGTACCACAGATGGTTAACCTTTATCATTTGGCAGCTATCACTCCCCTTTCGGTAAACAAAAACTGATCTTTTCAGGTCGATTTCACTATTGTCTCACCCCCACCAAGGTACTCAGCCAATTTCTCCATTTTTGTAAAGAGCTAATAAGTGCAAGAAGGTTAGTCTCTACTTGCCCAGCAGCTTACTAGTTCTCTCTGTATATTCTGCCTAAGTTCTCAAACTGCCGGATTTACCTTTGGCCAATACTCTTTGATAAGAATCTTACGCGTAACTATCGGCTCCTACCTCATGTGAGTATCAGGCCTGGCAGCCAGAGGGCTATTGCGGGAAAAGCTATCATTAATGCCATAACTATCGCGTCACAGTAGAGGAAGGGTAAAGCAGCACGATAGATATCCCCCATCGTAGTATCGGGCGGGGCTACGCCTTTCATCACAAAAAGGGAATTGCCGAAGGGTGGTGATGTCGACGCCATCTCTACGTTGAGGAGAAATATTGCTCCAAACCACACCGCATCAAAGCCCAGAATATTGACAACGGGCATAAATATAGGGAGGGTAATCATTATTATGGCACCCGCGCCCATAAACATACCCAGAAACAGTATCACAACCTGCATGGCAATGATGATGACGATGGGAACTACAGGTAAACCCACAGCGAGGTCAATCAAGCCCCGAGTGGCTCCACTAAAGGCCAGAATCTGGCTAAAGGACCTCGCGGCGGCGATAATCATGAGTACCATAACTGAAATCTTAAGGGCACCGGCAATGGCTTTCTTCACCACCTTCCAATTCAGTTTTCCATAGGCGGCAGCGAGAAGGAAGGTGCCGCCGGTACCTGTGGCCGCTGCCTCGGATGGGGTGGCAATTCCTAAGAGGATAAAGCCGATAACCAGAAAGATGATAAACCCAATTGGCAAAATATACCGCGCAGTGGCTATGAGCTTCTCAAGTAGAGGAGTAGAGGGCACTTCATAGGGAGGGGCGAGGTGAGGCTGGAGCTGGCTTCTACCGATGATATAGGTGGCATAAAGGATAGCCATCATTAGTCCAGGAACGATAATAGCTATCAAGAGCTTGCCAATGGAGATTTCGCCTATAGCACCGGCAAAGATAGCCAGTCCACTGGGGGGAATCATTATCGCTAATCCGCCGCTGCCCAGAATAGGTCCCAGGCTCATCGACTTTTTGTAGCCCCGCTTCTCCATCTCTGGCACCAGTGTTGACCCCAGTATGGCGACACTGCCCATGCTAGCCCCAGTCAGGGTAGCTACCAGAGTACCTCCAGCTACAGCTTCTAAACCCAACCTGCCGGGCAGACGTCCAATCCACTTATCCAGGGTGTCCATCATAAGGGGGGCTATTCCTGAGTGGAACATCACTTCGCCCATGAGGATAAACAGGGGCAGGGGCATCAGGACAAAGGTGGTCAAGGAATTCCCAATGCTGGGAATAAGTAGCTCTAGACCTGTTGAGCCTCCCCACAACAAAAATACCCCGATTACATTCACCAGCAGGAAACAAAAAGCAACCGGCAGTCCTGTTGCCATTAAGAATAGAAAACTACCCAAAATGAGCAGGAGGGCTAATTGCCATTCCAACGCTCTTCACCCCATTGTTTATAAAGATACGGTTTCATCTATATCCCCTGTTTCTAACTTTTGCGCGCCTTTCCAAATCCTCAGGTAGCCATAGGCTCTTCTCAGGAACTGGATGAAGAGCAGGAAACTGCCTATAGGAATAATGAGTAGGATGAGCCATTTAGGAGTAAATAGTATTGATTCGAAATAGTGACCCTCCTTGAAGTACTCCCAGGTAACCTTTACCCCATACCAAGCAAGAATAAAGCAGATGATTGCGGCTATAATGGAGGTAATGATAGTCATGAGGGACTGTGTTCTTGGACTTAACCGAGTAAGCACTATGTCCATTTTTACATGTCCCTCCTTCTTTAGCACCCAGGCAGTGCCCAGAAAGGTAACGTACAGCACACCATACCCAGCCACTTCTAACACCCACATTAGCGGTTGCCCTAAGGGGCGCAGGACAACTTGAGCGATAACGATTAACATCATGAAGATGAGGGTAACCGCTGCCAAAACAGCTAGAAGATCAACGGTTCTATTAAAAATAGCAGTAACTTTTGTTAGTAGCTTCATACCTGTCCCTATACCTGGCCAAGCTTCAAAGAGCACAACATAGACATACCTGGGAAGGAGCAGTAAGCTTTCCTCTTGAGGTCTTAAGCCTCACCGCCAAATAGCTAACTCTATTTGTTGAGAGCTCGTTTATCAAGGGGAAGTTTGAGGGGGCTTAGTCCTTCAAACTTCCCCTTACCTTTGAAGGAAAGAGGGCTTAAACCAGAGCCCCGTAAAAGCTTCAATTTTGCCGTGATTCTAAGAGAGTGAACTTAATGGCCAATCTTAGACTGGCTTACTTTTTCAACCACTCCACCCATGTGGGGCCAACCTCTGGAAATCTCTCTACCTGTATTTCAAACTCAGTCTTGTAGATTCTATCAATAAACCATTCGGCATCTTCCGGCGAGAATTTGATAAACTGTACCCCATTATCGCGGAGAAACTGCTTAGCCTCGACTACCTGTGCATCAGCAAGAGCTTCTCCTTCTTGTTCCACCTCGATTTCAGCCTCCATTAGCGCGTCTTGCAGGTGCGGTGGAAGTTTGTTCCAGGTTTCCAGGTTCATTATGTGCACCACAGCCCCATAGAAGAATGGATGGTCAATGACATACTTAAGCAGCTCGTATGCGCCGGTGGAGATGGTATCACTAAGTGTGAAATAAGCCCCATCGGCCACTCCCCGTTCCAGTGCAGTGTATAGCTCCACATCCGGTATACTGACCGGAGTAGCACCCACTTCCGGCAGGAATTTCACCAGACGCGATTCCGCCTGGATGCCCATTCCGGCTAGGCCCTGGGGCGTATCAACCGACTTGGTGAGCATGATATAAAATTCATACACCTTGGGGGTGAGCCCTCCCGAACCCAAATAGAACAAACCGCCTTTATTATGAGTTTCCTGCATGAAATCATAAAAACCATTCTCTCGCTCTTCCTGGGCCGTAAATTGACGAAGAACATACCCCCGAGCTCCGGGCACTTGTCCTCCATATAAGCTGGTGAAAACATGGCCTATCTGGACTACATCTTTTGCCACTGCCGTACCCATGTCCCAGATGGACATCACCTCTGGTCCGCCAAGGTGCTGGATGATAAGTTCTCCGTTAGACTTCTCATAGACTTTATCTATCAGCATCTTAAGGCCGGTGACTTGGAAGTGATGTTCGGGGAAGGCCGAAATCGCCTTAAGCACTATCGGTTCAGAGCGTGGTATCGGCGTTGGAGTTGGGGTAGGGGTGGGGGTTGGAGTAGGAGCTGGTGCTGGTTGAGCACAAGCCGCCATGAATGGTAGCACTGTCAGTATTAACACTAGGCAGATGCCACCCAATAGGGTAAATAATTTTCTCCTTCTCAATTGAATCCTCCTTTTGTTTTATTACTGTCCCCGAAAAACTTTTTTTGGTTAATAAGCTCACATGGCACCACCCCCTTTAATCACTTTCTTTTCCCAAGTCTGCATTATACATCATCTGAGATAATTGTCAAGGTTCATAGAGTCCCAAAGAGCCTTGGGAGGAGTAATCCTGGTGGCAAAGGGCAATTCCACTGGCCTGGTGGCATCTACTATCATCTTTGTCGTCATATCACCTCGCTTAAACCGAGTCTCACCATAGCAAGAGGGGTCTAGAGAAGATCCGGCCACCCAGGGAATGATAGAGACATCCAGGACGGCTTCCACCCTGGTAGCTACCGCCCACAGTACTGCCTCTTCGTCATAGACATCGATGTCTTCATCCACCACCACAACCAGTTTGATCTCGGGGTCAGCACTAAGGGCAGCCAAAGCAGCAAACTTTCCTTCACCCTGAATGCGCTTTTTGATAGAGACATAAATATGGTAAATACATCTTCCCGACCATGGGAAGTGGACCGCTTTCACTGTAGGCACGGCTCTCTTGATTACATCGTAAGCGCTAGATTCATTGCCCAATATATTGCCATAATTGTGCTCCCGATGGGCGTTGTCAAGGTCATGATAAATGGCGTCTTTGCGCATAGTTATGGCCGTTACCTTAATCAGATAGCAAGGCATCTCTATACCATAGTAGCCGGGGTACTCACCAAAGGGGCCATCAGTAACCATATTGCGGGGGTCGATTGTGCCTTCAATTGCTATCTCGGCACGGGCAGGAACGGGAAGGTCAACCGTCTCCGCTGGCGTCACCTCCAGTGGCTCTCCTAAAAGACCTCCGATGAGCTCGAGTTCGTTATCATTTATATGGCCGGCAGTACATGCACCAATAGTTACTGCCGGGTGATGACCTACCGAAATCACCACCTCCATCGGTTTACCCAGTTCAGCACAGCGCCGGGCATTATAGGCGGCATGATGTCCCGGAGCTATCAGGCAACCAAGCTGGTCTTTCCCCTTCACCTCGTGACGATATACTCCAGCATTCGGTATCCCGGTATCCGGGTCCTTACAGATAAGGGAGCCAATATCTAAATATTTCCCGGAGTCAAGCTCCTGGTGGTGGATGATGGGCAGAAGGCCCAAATCTACATCTTTGCCTCGCAGAATCACTTCCTTAACTGGCGACTCTGACGCTGGAACCGTTTGCGTCGGCTTAGCATCAGCCATCCTTCTTTTAAATTCCTTGACAACCTCAGCCTTTCCCATCTTTCTTGCATCAATGTCCAGGGCTAGCCCTAAGAGTTCGTAAGAGCCGATTAGATTAGTAACAAGGGGGAGCTTGCTGCCTTCAATCTCAGGGCAGTAGATTACGGGAAAGCGCCCCTCACTAGCCAACTTTTCCTGGATAACACAGGGTTCATACTTGGGCTTAAGCGGTCTCTTAACCTCTGCATAATAATCTGGTCCTAGTTCTTTTACCACCTTCAGAAATTGCCTCAGGTCCTTGCTCATTGTAACCTCCTTCTTTTTGGAGTTATTATAATTAATTTACTCAATCTAGTCTACTATTAAATCTATCACCTCTTGTCACCAATAAGATATCCATGGTATCTGGTTGTCAATCTCTCTTTCGGAGCCCTGCCGCATTCAGAATCCTCGTCTATCAACGCTGGCCAAGCTCTCCACCCGAAAGGAGGCGATACTTACCCTATCTTTTTCACCTAGCTGCCTGTGTGCCCTCAGGTATGCTTAGCCGGGTGATAGGCATAACCGGCTTATACGCCCCAGAATAGCGGCAAATAGGTCTCTGGGCACTGTCACCTTAGCCATTTGGAAGATAATCTGTCGAGCATGGCACACAATCCATCCCCCTATATTGATCAGTTTCACTTGAAGGCTGCGAAGTGACCAGTCGTTGATTGCCTTCGGTAAGTATAGCCTGGCCCCATCGGGGGATACGGCCTGAAACTACTGCGTATTGGGTGTAAAGAGTTCGTCAATAGAGAGCTTACGGCTGGACAATCCTTGCTCATATGAATACCGGGTTGCGGTTTCTAGAGTTACTCTATTGGGTTCTAATCCATAAGGCCAAAAGTCTTCCCCCATCAGCGAGACAGTTGATTCGTATTCGGCTACAGACCATGGGAGCATATAAGGTAAAGCCCCAACATTATTCATAGCTTTCTGGCACAGTTTTTTGGCCTGTGAAAAAGCTTTATACAAGCTCTGGGCTACCCAGGGGTGAGCTTCGTATATCTCTCTTTTTATTATTAAAGTGTGCATAATAGGAAATATCTTTGTCCTTTTGTAATACTCCATTTCTACTTCCTTAAAGTTGGGCCATAGCCTATCTACATCTGGGTTTTTCTGGCGGAAACACGAAGGCTGTCTAGTTGTCCAAAGAGTATCTATTTCCCCTCTTGCTAGCATCTCGTTTAATGTTGGTCCTTCAGGAAGGTGGTGAAGATGCACATTTTCTGGGATCTTTATTTCGATAAACTCCTTCCGGCCGACTTCCTCCTGACCACCAATATACCATTCCATGTCTGAAGGAGCTACACCGTAATCATGCTGTAATATCCCTCGCAACCAGACTAAAGCTGTCATGCCATATTCAGGTACTCCTACCTTTTTCCCTTTTAAATCCTGTGGAATTTTTATGCTCGCCTTCTTATTGACGAAAATGCTGGAATGGCGAAACACCCTAGAGGGAAAGACAGGTATAGCGACAAATCTTGGGTTTTTCCTGCATCTCTCAATAATATAATTAGAAAGGGACATCTCCGAAATATCAAATTCTTCGTACTTTAGCATCCTCAACCAAAGTTCTGGTGGCGCCAACGGAATATAGTTTAAATCAATTCCTTCTGGGTTTACTCTGCCGTCCCGCAAAGCTAGAGTACGATCATAATTACCACAAGCTAGTGACAATTTAAGGTTTGACATTTTCTCTCCTTTTTAGCATGAATCATAAATGATATTATCATTTATGTCAAAGGGGGCGTAATTACCTGCCCCCCCTTTTTTGTGTAAATTACGCAAAGTGACGTCATGAAAACGCCGACATCTTGGAGCATAATAGGCTCAGGAGATGCAGCGATGCTTTACACAGGTTTTAGCGCGTTTCCTTGCTTTTGATTGAGTCAACTCGTTGATATCGCCAAACAGTAGGGCTCCGGTTGGACAAACAAGTACGCAGGCTGGCTTTAAGCCTTTGTCTACACGGTGCACACACAGGGTGCACATCTCTACTGTATTCTTCTCTGGATTATATTGCGGCGCTCCAAAGGGACACGCCTCGATGCATGCCTCACAGCCGGTGCACAGCTCTTCATTTATCAGAACAATCCCATCCACTCGCTTGGTTATGGCGTCCACAGGACAAGCATCTACACAAACCGGTTTACCACAGTGCATACACCGTAGGTGAGAAAAGCTTAAGCGCAGTTTCCCCCCCACTTCCTCTGGTCCAACCATGATTACGCGCATCCATCTAGGCCCGACTGGGATATCATGTTCCTGTTTGCAGGCAACCTCGCATGCTTGACAGCCAAGGCATAGATCCTGGTCAACTAGTAAAGAGTACTTTACCATGACCTAATCCTCCGAATCCTCATAGATTTTGCAAAGTAATCCTGTTAGCGGAATAGTCCCGGCTATTGGGTCGCCACGACCATCACTGGGTATTAGCGAATTTATATTTACTTCCCATTGTCCATAGTCTGGGGCTAACTTCTCCGGGAACCACCAGTGGGCATCGCACAGAACTACCTTGGGATGTATCCCTAAGGTGAGTTTGGCTTTATTCTTAATCCGCCCTTTTGCATTTGGCATTTCCAGCCAAACCCAATCGTCTTCTTTGATGCCTAGCTCGCTTGCTGTTTGCGGATGAATCTCTATTTGTGGCTCCGGAGCTAGCTCACGAAGCCAGGGGATACCCCGACCCATAGAATGCATATAAGCTATCCGCCTCCTCCCGGTAATCAAAATTAGGGGATACTCTTTTGCCAGTTCCGGAGTGCTTATCGGACTCTCCACGGGCTCTACATAATAGGGCAATGGGTCATAGCCAAATTCCTTGAATGTATTAGAATACAGCTCCACTTTACCTGTAGGTGTATTGAAACCCCTCTTCTCGTACTTCTTATATTCCATGGGGATAGTAATAATGTGTTTCTTCTTCAGGTCTTCAAAAGTCATACCCATTTTGCTTAATCGGTAGTCGTGTTCTTCCTCACAACTTTCCACGGGGCAGAAGTGATACTTTAATCCCATTCTCTTAAGGATCTCAAAGGTCACTTTCAATTCATCCCAACACTCTCCCACAGGCTCTATTGCTTTCGGCCGCGCGACTATATGATTTGTATAGCAAGAAACAATCTCGTCTGTTTCCAACCAGGTAGCAGCAGGGAGCACTATATCAGCCATCTCCGCCGTTGGTGTCATGAAGAATTCAGCAACTACTAGGAATTCCACTCTTTTTAGTGCCTGGTGAACCTCTCTGGAGTTAGGAAGACATAAAAGCAGGTTATTGCTTAGGAACAATGCCCTAATCGGATAAGGCTTATCAGTAAGTATGGCTCGAATTAACGTGGGAGGGTGCATAACGCCGAGAGGTGCCTTTGGTCCGCAAAGAAGAGGATATTCTTTAGCACCAATCCGCTTTTTTTCTACCTCGGCGGGCAGTCGGTTCTCTCCCGACAAGAAGTAGACATGGCCGATGAAATCCGAGGGGAAACAGTCGAAAACGTTACCGCCTTTAACATCTATATTGCCAGTGATTGCTCTTAAGATAGCCAATGCTCGCAGAGTTTGAACTGAGTTTGTCATCATTTCAAGGGCAGCACGAGTATATAGTGTTGCCGGTTTGATTGTGGCATACATCCTGGCCACTTTGATAATATCATCCTTAGCTAACCAGGTGATTTCTGCAACCTTCTCTGGTGGATACTGTTGCACCCGCTTTTTGAGCTCGTCAAAGCCGATACACCACTTATCCACAAACTCCTTATCGTAGAGTTCCTCATTTATAATGACGTTCAGCATGCCTAGAGCTAAGGCAGCATCCGTCCCTGGTCTAAGCTGCAACCAGAGGTCTGCTTTTGATGCCAGAACGGTAAACCTGGGATCAACAACAATGACCTTGGCACCCCTAGTTCTGGCCTGCATAAGCATTCTTGCCCATGATGGGTGAGTATTTGCCGGGTTACCACCCCAGACTATTACACAGCTAGTATTGTTGACATCAGCTCCCATTTCCCAGCTGATAAAACCTCCGTAAGTATAGAACGCAGCTATAGGAAAGGGTCCAAAGCAGAAGGATGCGTCACTATTTCCCACATTAGGGCTGCCCAGTGAATTTATAAGACCGTGATAAGCACGCACAATTTTACTGGGCTTGCCACCATAAAAACTTGCGATAGAGTACGGACTGTATTTCTCTATAGTTTCCTTAAGTTTGGTGGCTATGGTATCCAGAGCTTCATCCCAGGAAATCCTTTGCCACTTCCCCTCTCCTCTTTCGCCAACCCTCTTCATAGGATAAGTTAGACGCTCTGGATGATAGATAAGTTGTTTCGCTGCTAATCCTTTGGGACACATCATCCCCTCACTCAACGGATGAGTTGGGTCGCCTTCAATCTTGACCACCTTCCCATCTTTAACCTGAACGAGTACTCCGCAAGCAACATGACAGTCTTGGCAAACGGTTCTAACCACTTTCTCTTCGGATAGTCCGGTTCTGTCTTCGGTTTTTTCCATGCTATTTACCCCAAAGCACAATATTTTCGGTTAAAACTTCAGCATTGTTCATATTAACCTTTGAGAGTATAACCAAAAACGCCAATATATTAAAGCAACTGACCTAGGTTGTATATCATAAATGAGTTACTTGCTTAATATTAACAACCTTTCATGGAGGTCGTGGCTTTGGCCAATGGGGGTAGGAGCTGCACTTCCAGATGAAAAGTGCAGTAGGTGGCTTTCGGCCTGCTGGACTCTGAGCCGTTACCCGTATAAGCCCCCACCTGTTGCCTTCTCCTCCAGTATAGGCCAGGAATTCCCTGATACGCCATTCTGTAATCAGGCGGACATCATCAGGCCATTCTTGCTGGTCGGCGTACCATAGGAAACGCCGGAGATTGCTTTCGTAATACTCAATTGTTCAGGGGCTTTTGCAGTTGGTCCGCTGAGTGAGGATGAAACCTTTGATGAGAGAGTTAACAGATGCACTTACGGGTGCTTGTGACCTTATGGACACAACCATTTTTCACTTTGCGGACCCGCCCTATTTATACAATCAGGTGGTCTAATTATACTTAACCACCCTTGTGTTTTACAACAATCAGGAGATCTTAAAACCTCTTCCAGTCTCGATGGTGGGCGGTAGAGGACTCGAACCTCTGACCCCCTGCGTGTAAAGCAGGTGCTCTAACCAACTGAGCTAACCGCCCAGGAGTGGCGCGCTTGGCGGGTCTTGAACCCACGACCTCAGCCTCCGCAGGGCTGCGCTCTATCCTACTGAGCTACAAGCGCTTAAGAATGGTGCCGAAGGGGAGATTTGAACTCCCACGCCCTTATGGACACTACGCCCTGAACGTAGCGCGTCTGCCATTCCGCCACTTCGGCATGGTGGGCCATTCTGGACTCGAACCAGAGACCTCAGTCTTATCAGGACTGCCACCTCTTATTCGAGTACTTACCATTATCTTTCTCCAGAATGAAATTTCGCTATATGGTTATCTCTATCTTCCCCCAAGTTGGTGGGCTCGGTTGGACTCGAACCAACGACCCCTATCTTATCAGGATAGTGCTCTAACCAACTGAGCTACGAGCCCATCTTTCATTCATTGCCCCCCAAGGCGTTAGCCAGAATATGTTGAGCTGCCCTGACCCAGTTTTCATCGAAATAACGGACACCGCTGCCATCAACAAAGGTGGGTTGTGGAAAGATACCGCGCTGAATGCGGATATCTAGTTGGAAACGGCTAAGTCCCAATCTCTTATAGACCTGGGGGGCAGTGAGGTATTTGAGGGCTAATTCCAGCTTGCGGTTTGCCATAACTCAAAACTAGCACAAAGATAGCACCTTGTCAATACTCCCCTTATATCTAGGGGCGGACTTTTTCTAAAACTATTTTCACCGGTGAAAATTCCCGGGGCCGGGATGCCGGCAACCCTGCCAGACCCTGGTGTTTCGGGGGCCGATTGCAGGATACCGACGAGCCCCTGTGGTCAAAATCTAGGCGTTTTTGGGGATGGTTAATTTTTATAACGTGCGAACCCTTGCTCGGGCTGGCCAAGTGGGGTAATCTAGGCACAATAGCGCAGTCCTATATAAACTGGCGCCTTTTTATCCAGGGGGGTGAAAACGTCTTCCCTGGTCCTGGGTTAAAATCCGGGTAAAATTTTTTCGCTGAATGGCAACCATAGGCTATTTCAACGACCCAGTGTCGCATTCTTCCAATCTCTATTATAAGCCAATCAGTTTGTCTTGAATCAGTAAGGACTTGACGACTTGCCGCTATATGCGTATTATTTATCGTTACGAGGGGTGACGAGGGATTAGAATTGACTTGTGGTGAATCAAAATAAAAACCCAAGTGGATTAGAGAGGAGTTAATAGTTCAGCATGAGCACGAAAGACTTTGAGTTGACATTCAGGTCCGAGCCAGCGGCGTTCTGGGGCACATTCTTTTCGCTAATTGTACCACTTCTTGGTAATGAATTCTCATCTCTGCGTAAGACTGTAATTTAGCTGATTCAGGGAGATCTCCTCACCCGTTCTCGCAGTCGCTGAAGGAGAGGCTGATATGGGCATTGTCACACCTCCTATATGTGCAGCGATCGTTTACGGGGACAAAGCAAGTATGTGGAAATGGAGAGTGTGGCAATTGCACTATTTTAATGGATGGAAAGCCGGTGCTTTCATGTTTAACGCTGGCAGTGGAAAGCGAAGGAAAGAAGATTATA
>SDBV01008160.1_pt1 | contig 14174 bp, 18 predicted proteins | sample 2277081 | NCBI WGS metagenome assembly SDBV01 (sample SAMN10402039, study PRJNA504765) | marine sediment metagenome | isolation source: marine sediment core GS10_PC15, 223 cmbsf | place: Arctic Ocean: Southern Knipovich Ridge | collected 2010
CATTGGCTCTGCGTCCGACCGGTAAGCCCTCGGGAGCCTTCGTTCGCCCACCGTCTGCGGGCGGATGAGAAGGTCCGGCTAGCCACCGCGTGTGTGCATCTCCAGATGGTAATCCTTACGCAGGGTCGATAGCGGGATGAGTGGCCCTCGGTTCTGAGCCCCGAGGCGATCTTCCGCTCCACGATCCGCTCTTCGCTTCCAGGCGGAAGCGATGACGGAATAGATCGCGTCCGTCGAAGCCCCGCTGCGCAAGAGGGACCTCAGATCAACCCCCTCTCTGGAATACAGGCACAGATACCACAGGCCGTCGGCGGTCAGGCGGCTTCGATCGCACGAGCTGCAGAACGGGGCGGTCGTCGAGGAGATGATGCCGAATTTGGTCGAATCGGGCAACGTAAACCGTTCCGCCGGAGCACGATCCCGGCGTTCGATGGGCTGGATCGCGCCGTAATGGCTTGTGAGCGCGCCCAGAATCTCACGGCGTGAGAAGACTTGGGCTCTGGACCAGTCGGTTGCCCCGCCCACGTCCATGTACTCGATAAAGCGGATCACTGCACCGACGCGTTTGCCAAACTCAATCAGGTCGACCAGCTCGTCATCATTGAACCCGCGCAAAACGACGGTATTAATCTTGAGCCCTGTCATCCCGGCAGTTCGCGCCGCCTCGATACCCTCCATGACGTCGTCCAGCGCATCGCGGCGGGTCAGTGATTTGAAGCGCTCGTGCCGAAGCGTGTCCAGGCTCACGGTTACGCGATCGAGTCCCGCGTCGGCAAGGTCTCGGGCATGTTTCGCCAGCAGCACGCCGTTGGTTGTCATGGCCAGGTCGTGTAAGCCCGTTCTGGCGGCGAGAATCTCGACTAGCACGGGCAGATCCCGCCGAAACAACGGCTCGCCGCCGGTCAGGCGCAGCTTTTGAATCCCCAACTGGAGGAAGATCCCGACCAATGTGTCGATCTCCTCGAACGTGAGGATTTCTTCGCGCGGAATCCAGATATAATCGTCCTCCGGCATGCAGTAGCGGCAGCGGAGGTTGCAGCGGTCGGTGACTGAGATCCGAAGGCTGCGAAGCGGTCGGGTTAGCGTATCCAGGACGGGCACTCTGTCTCCATCGCATCTACCTGGTCTCTTGCCGCAATTCACACCTACGTTCGTATCTTACTCGTCTGGACCGAACGAAGGAACCACTTCTCTGCTTGCCGCGCGCCGGGCGGCCTCATATGCTGGCAGTGCGTAAGCCTTGGACGAACTTGATAGCGCTAGAGGCTCGTGACGCATATGTCCGAAGCGGCTCGACAGCCCGTGGTGGTGTACGACGGGGAGTGCCCCTTCTGTCGGCGACAAATTGCGCGGATCCGCAAATATGATCGGCACGGTCGTTTCGAATGCGTGCCCCGTCAGACTCCGGGACTGACCGGCCGCTTTCCCGCACTCAGCCGAGGCGGTATTGACACGGGCATGCGCTTGATCATGCCGGATGGTCAGATCTACGTTGGGGCCGACAGCGTCTACCAGATCGCACGACAGCTAGCGGTCTTCCGCTGGTTCGCCTGGCTGTATCGCGTACCGGGTATCCATCTGCTGGCCCGTGCCGTGTACGGCTGGATTGCCGCTCGACGCCGCTCGCTGGGCCGGCGCAGTGACGACGGAGCGTGTTCCGTCCCTGCCCGGCCGAACGGTTCGAGACATCCTTGAACGCGGTGTGTTCCGGATGTAGCGTGTGTGATTAATGGGGCGCTGACGCTTGAACACGGCATAGGGAAACAAGGGATGGCTCACGTTGTCACCGAACGCTGCGTTGATTGCCGCTACACCGATTGCTGCGAAGTATGCCCGGTGGATTGCTTTTACGAGATTGAATCTCTCGTTATGCTGGTAATCGATCCCGTGACCTGCATCGATTGTGCCCTGTGCGTATCTGAATGCCCGGTTCAGGCCATCTGGCCGGAGGACGAGCTGCCCGACGCGTACAGCGACTGGACCGACAGGAACAGTGAACGGTTTGGCGGCGGCGTGATGATCAAGACCAAGAAGGACGCCCTGCCGGACGCACTCTCCCTGGGACAAATCCAGGCGACTGAACGGGAACGCGGACTGCAGGTGACGGAGCCTTCCGGCGTCGATGAGCAGCCGGCTGACGCGGAAGCTCAGTCCGTTCCCGCAACCCCGGACCAGGCGCCCGCTCCCGCTCGGATCGAAAACCCGCTCGCCATGCCCGAAGGACTGACGGAATCGCAGGCGAGCGTGTTCGAGGTGACGGCCAATACGATCTACCGCTGGCGCACGGTTCGCTCGGTCGCGCGCAACGTCCGCCTTCCACAGGGATCCGTTCAGGGCGACCTGGAGAGGCTCGTCGAACTGGGGCATATTCAAAAGCGTAGCCCAAAGACGAACGGTGTGATCGTGTATGGCGCGGTCGCGCGAGTCGAGTAGCAACTCAGACAGCCGGCAGATGGCAAAATTCGAACGACACGTGTTCGTCTGCATCAACGAACGGGCCCCGGGCCATCCACGCGGATGCTGCAGCGCCAAAGACTCAGCCTCCATCCGCGAGGCCCTCAAGGCGCGCTGCAAGCTCGAAGGGCTGGCGGCAACAGTCCGCATCAACAAGTCGGCGTGTCTCGATCAATGTGAGCATGGGCCGACAATCGTCGTCTATCCCGAGGCGGTTTGGTACGGCTTCGTCAAAATGGAAGATATCGAAGAAATCGTTCAATCGCACCTTATCGGCGGCGCTCCGGTGCAGCGCCTCGTGCTTTCGCAGGGACGCATAAACACGCCGCGCTGCCCCCACTGTGCGGGCGGCGTTCAGCTCGGCGGCGTATGATTCCGTGCTACATTCGGCGCGATCATGGGTTTGATCAAGCGAAGTCCTGCCGTGCGGACAACGGAGGCCAGGATGCTTCACGATACCCTCTGGCAGTACAACACCGACCTGGTGCGGGCGTGCCTCGCGCACCCCTTCGTACGCGGGCTCGCGAAAGGCTCGCTCGAGCGCGACGCGTTCAAGCGCTACGTCGCGCAGGACACGTATTTCCTGCAGGCCTTTCTTCGTGCCTACGCACTTGCGGCTGCAAAGTGTGACGACACCGACCACGTTCAGCGATTCCACAAGCTCATGGCCGGTGTCCTCGACGAACTGAAATTGCACGCGTCCTATGCAGCGAAGTTGGGAATCGATTTGTCCGGCGTCCGAGCGATGCGGGCCACCAGGGCGTATACCGACTTCCTCCTTCGAACCGCCTGGCACTGCGGCGTGGACGAGATCACGGCCGCGATGGTACCGTGCATGCGGCTGTACGCGTTTCTCGGCAGCGAGCTGGCCGACGAACGGCGTTCCGACCATCCTTACATCGATTGGATCACAACGTACAGCGGCGAAGAGTTTCAGGCACTAGCGGCGGAAGTCGAATCGCTGCTCGACGCTGTGGCTGAGGATACGCCAAAGGTTCGTGACGCTTATCATTACGCCATGGAGTGCGAACTCGACTTCTTTTCCGCACCGCTGGAGCACACGCCTTGACTGCAGTTGCCATGACCATCGCGGGCTCCGATCCTTCTGGAGGAGCCGGGATCCAGGCCGACCTCAAGACATTTCACCAGCATGGCGTATACGGAACGAGCGTCATCACACTTCTGACCGTGCAAAACACGCAGATGGTCGACGCGGTCAAAATTCTCGAACCGGATTTCATCATTGCCCAGCTCGACGCGGTATTGGACGACATTCCGCCTGGCGCAGCGAAGACCGGCGCACTCGGTAATGCCGCCGTCATCGAAGCGATCGCGGAACGCGCATCGGGATTCGCTTTTCCGCTCGTGGTTGACCCCGTCATGATCAGCAAGCATGGAATCCCGCTCCTGGCGGCCGATGCCTCTGAGCTGCTACGCCGCAAGCTGCTGCCTTGTGCGTACCTGGTGACGCCGAACCTCTTCGAGGCTGCTGCGCTGGCGGAATTCGACGTGGACGACTTGGCATCGATGGAAAAGGCGGCTGCCGCGATCGGGGCCTGCGGAGCGAAGAACGTGTTGGTCAAGGGCGGACATCTCGAGGAACGCGCAGTCGATGTGCTCTGGTCGAACGGCCGCACGGTGCGATTTTCCGCCGATCGGATCGAGAGCAAGAACACGCACGGATCTGGATGTGTGCTTTCCGCCGCAATCACCGCACAACTGTCGCGCGGCGAACGAATCGAGCCGGCGATCGAACGCTCAAAGCGATTTGTGACCAGCGCGATCCGAACGAGTCCGGGGCTGGGCGCCGGCTTTGGGCCGATGAATCTCGGTGTCGACGTTGCCGATTGTGAGTGATGATCGACCGAACTCGGGTTCAGCAGAAACTTGGATCGCGCGAGGCCGACCGGCTGCGTGACGGGCGGGACCGGAAGGGCAAGCTCGCGCTCGATGCCAGCGCAAACGGCCCGTTGCAAACCACCGGCATCGATCGGTTCTCGGGTGGCGCACTGACGCATTCGGCGCTGCGCCTCGATGGGGGCCGGCACCTTGTCACCTTGTTACCTTCTCTACCGCCTCACGCGTTGCCCGGCTTCTCCACCGTCCAGCCCTCGGACTGCTCTTCCTTTTCGATCTGCTCCAGCGTCTTGGCCCCGGGCAGCGGATCCTTCTTCTCGCTGATGACCGTGCCGGACTCGTACAGCTCGGCGTTCTTGCCGATCCACTCCTGGTACGGCTCGGGCACCTCGTCCTCTTCGTAAATGGCCTGGATCGGGCATTCGGGCACGCAGAGCTGACAGTCGATGCAGGTGTCCGGATCGATCACCAGCATGCGCGGGTTTTCGATCTCGTAGAAGCAATCCACCGGGCAAACGGTGCAGCAGTCCGTGTAGCGGCATTCGACGCAGCGGCCTGTCACGATGTGCGGCATAGTCCTCGCTCCAATATCATTATGTGATTGACCACGTGGCGAGTTGGCGCTCAAGCTCGGTTGCGCTGGTCACCGGCTCCTTGCACGCATAGCTTTCGCAAACGAAGGCCGTCGCCTTGCCGTCGATCCGGCACTTGCCCTTCAGCAGTGGGATCGTCCCGGCCAGGGCGTCCGATTGTGTTTCGTCGCCGAGAAATGCGACGACCTTATTGGGAAGATACGAGTTATTGATCGCACGTAGAAGCGCATCGGTGTCGTCGGCACCGGGCCCGGCGACAATGGCGATCTCCATGGGCTGACCGTAGTAGAAATCCACGGCGCACAGCAGACGCTCAAATTGCAGCGGCGAACGAGCCACAAGGGTGGCGAAAGTGCGAAAGATCGACTCAGCCTTGGCTCGATAGTCGCGAGTGCCCGTAAGTAACGACAATCGCAGCAGATTCAGAGCCTGCACGGAGTTGCCGGAAGGGATCGCTCCGTCATTGATATTCTTGGTGCGGGCCACCAGACGTTCACCATCCGAGGCCGTGAAGAAGAAAGCACCATTCGTGCGGTCGAAGTACCGAGCGATCAGATCGTCGGTAAGCGCGACGGCCTCGTTGATCCAACGAATGTCGAACGATGCTTCGTAGAGATTCAACAGTCCTTCAATCAGAAATGCGTAATCGCTTAGATACGCCAGCAGGCGCGCCTGCCCATTGCGATACGAGCGCAATAGCTTCCCTTCGCGACGTAAGTTGCTCAATACGAAGTCGGCTGCACGCGCCGCCGCGTCCGCGTACTTGGGCTCCGAGAGCACACACGCGCCCTTGGCCAGGCTCGCGATCATCAGCCCGTTCCAACCGGTCAGAATCTTGTCGTCCAGTCCGGGTGCAACACGCTGGTCGCGCGCTGCCAGCATTTTGGCCCGCATCTCGGCCAGGCGTCTTTCAAGTTCTTCAGCATCGAGCCGATGAAGTTTGGCTACCGTCTCGATGCTCCGTTGAATATTCAGAATGTTCTTCGGTCCCGGCGGCGCGTGGCCCATGTGCTCAAACCAGTTTCCGTCATCCGTGACGTCGTAGTAAGCGCAGAATAGCTCGGTGTCCTCCGGCCCAAGCACTTCGGTGACTTGTTCCACCGTCCAGACGTAGTATTTGCCCTCCATCCCCTCGCTGTCGGCGTCACGAGCCGAAAAGAAGCCACCTCCGGGCGATTGCAGATCGCCGAGCACGTAGTCGAGCACACCGCAGGCCGTCTGGGCATACAGAGGTTTGCGTGTGGCCAGATAACCGTCCAGATAGATACTGCTGACCAGCGCTTGATCGTAGAGCATCTTCTCAAAGTGCGGCACCAGCCATTGCGGGTCCGTGCTGTAGCGGCAGATTCCGCCCCCGAGATGATCATATATCCCGCCGTGGGCCATCTGGGTCAGTGTCAGCTCGATCGCATCGAGAAGCTTCGGATCGCCGTCGTGCACGTACGCGCGAAGCATCAACTCCATCGCCATGCTGGGCGGGAACTTGTTTCCATCGCCGCCGCTCAGTCCGCCCGACCGCGTGTCGAAATGCTGAAGCAGCAGGTGCGCGGTATCTGAAACGGTTTCCTTTCGGATCAAGTCTTCGCCGCCCTGGGGTTCGTTGGCCCATGCTTGCAAATGGGCGCTCAGACGACTACCCGCCTCCGTAATCGCGTCACGTTCATCTCGCCACATTTTGGCAATCTGTCGCAGGAGCTGATCGAAGTGGTTACGGGGAAAGTACGTGCCGGCGGAAAACGGTGAGCCGTCGGCGCTCAGAAAGACGGACATTGGCCAACCACCGCGCTGCGTCATCGACATCGTCGCCTGCATATAGATCTCGTCAATATCCGGTCGCTCTTCCCGATCGACTTTGATGTTCACAAAGTGCTCGTTCAAGAGCGCCGCGATGCCTTCGTGCTCGAAGCTTTCGTGCGCCATCACGTGGCACCAGTGGCAGGCCGAGTAGCCGATGCTCAGAAAGATCGGTTTGTCTTCTCGCTTGGCCTTGTCGATCGCCTCAGGCCCCCACTCGTACCAGTCAACGGGGTTGTGGGCGTGTTGCAATAGATAGGGGCTCGTGGCCTTGAACAGGCGATTGGTATGTTTGTGCGTCATGCTGATGCCCTGTGCCGGTATTTTCGATCGGGATGACATGCCGCCAGGCCCGCATCGGCGCAGCCCGATCGCAACGGCACGCCCGTCAATACCGTGGCAACGATGGGGCGATCTGCTCGGCCCAGGCATCGATGCCGCCGGCGGGGCTACAAACGTCTGTGAAGCCGTGGCTGCCTACGCCGCCGACGTCGCGTCGTCGGGAAGAACCTCACAGCGCGTATGCTGATCGACCACAATCGAGGTAATCTCGCCGTCATCCTTCCGCAGACGAACGCGGTTCAACCAAAGCTTGCTATTCTCGCCGTGGGCGAACCAAGCGCCCGTCTCTTCGGGCTTTGATTCGACGACGGTGCCAACGACTTCATGTTTCCAGTTGCCCTCGCGGCGGTCGATTTCCTGGTAAATTCGTACACGCTGTCCGGGTTTGGGTAGCTCATGTCTCATGCCGGGTCTCGCGTCCAGGATCCTGCCAAACCGTCACGCGGCGGTTGCAGGCCAACCGTTCCGTGCTTCGCGCGGCGACAATTACCGGGACGTCGCCGCCTCGGACAAAGCGTGCGACGAAGCCGTGCTACGGTCAGCCACCACTGTGCCGGCCGCGCGCGCCGCTTCGCGTTTGATGCGCCCTAGGTCCTACACCAGGGCGCCTGTTTTGTCGATTTGATCGGAATAAACCGTCTAAAATTTGCCGCTCATGCGGGTGCGTCGTAAGATGCCCGTCGGTCCGTCCGGAGCAAGCCCTGCCGGACCCTCATGGATAGAGGGCTGCGCAAGGGCTCACCGGGCGGAGACAACGGAGGTCCGACCGATGGGTCAACTGGTCAAAGTCGCAAACACCGGCGACGTGCCGGAGGGTCACGGCATGGTGGTGGAAGCCGCTGGTCGCGATGTGGCGCTGTTTCAAGTAGACGGGAAGTATTTCGCCATCGACGGCACCTGTACGCACAAGGGCGGGCCGCTGGCCGAAGGCGAACTGAACGGCAACGTGGTCACCTGTCCGTGGCACGGAGCGACCTTTGATGTCACGAACGGTGAAGCATTGAGTCCACCCGCGCCGAGCGGCGTCACTTGCTACAAGGTTCAGGTGGACGGCAGCGAGATCAAGATCGAAGTTCCATAACGCGCTGCCGCTAAACGCGTCGATTCATCTGCCGAACCGCGGCCAACGCGTCGTCGGTCGCACGCCCGATGTGCAGGATTTTGAGATGCGTGAGTTCGTGAGATCCCGTCTCGTGGCTGGTTCAGCTGAGTTGTGGGAGAGGGCTACGCGCGCAAAATTCCTATCGGCGATAGCCGACGGAACGCTTCCGGAAGATGCATTTCGTCGGTGGTTAGCCCAAGACTACCTGTTTGCGAAGGAGCTAACCACATTCCAGGCGATCGCAACTGCGAAGATGCCGCGAGGGCCGCAAACGCTCTTGATCGACGGCCTGTCAGCCCTGGACCAGGAGATGGAATGGTTCGAGACCATTGCGGCGAATCGGAGCCTCGATCTGAATGCTACGCGGCATCCTGTCTGTCGGCGGTACGTCGACTTTCTGATCGCGGCCGCCTATTCCAGCCCTTTCGAGGTTCTCCTCGCAATCCTGTACGGCGTTGAGGTTTCGTATCTAGTCGCTTGGAGCTCGCTCCGGCCCGAAGGGCCTTATGCCGAGTTCATCCAACGCTGGTCCAATGACCGTTTTGAAGCATATGTTCGAGATCTTCGTGCCGTCTCCGACCAGCATCAGCATCCAGATCAGCAGCAACAGTTCAACGAGGTGCTCCGACACGAGGCAGACTTCTGGCGGATGACTTGGGAGGGCTGACGCCCCACGCCCTCCGGTGACAGGTAAGCGCGGACATCGCGAAGCGATCCCCGACGTATCAAAGCACGGCGCTCCGGATGCGAAAGCTCGTCGTATGAGGGCGGGCCTCAGGATCCCGACCGCAAGACTTCGGCGAAGCTGAGTTCGTGTCCATCAGGATCCAGAACGTGAAAGAAACGCTCGCCCCATGCTGCGTCCGGTGGCGACTCGGGGCTCAAGCCCGCCGCGATAAATGCCTGGTATTGCGCGTCCGCATCATCAACTCTGAATATGGCCCGTCCCCACCACGCGTGCCCGTACGTTGGAACGGCGGAAAGATTGACGAAGGCCGCGCCTGCTTGAAGGCTCGTGAACGATGCGTCCGCGCCGCCATATACCAGCCTGAAACCAAGGTCTTGGTAGAACGCGACCGAACGGACCATATCGCGGACCGCCAACGTTACGGCACTAATACGCTCGATAGCCACTCTCTGAGCTCCATCGCCACGCCGCTGCCTTGTATCGGTGCGCTCTCGGAATATCAAGCTGGACAAAATCCAACATGCGTTCGCCCTTGTAGATCATCCGACGGCGGATTGGGCCGCTGGTGCGCGCCGCCAACTCGCGGCGCATTGACAGGCTGCCCCGCCTGCACGTACGCTCACCGCGTCGCCAATTGCAACAGGACCAATGACCTCCCGGGAAACTCCGAGAGGACGCCACGGCGGTAGCGCCGGTTTGTGAGCGGACTTCGACGAAGCCGGGTTTGATGTGCGCGTGATGCCTCCTGTTGTTCCCCGAATGTTAGCCGGTAGCACATAGCCGCCGGCGAAGGAGCTTTACACGAGCATTGTTAATTCCTGCCGTCGCGGCGGCGGCGGCATCTGGTCCCAGCCGACGCCGGGAGGTCCTAAACCGCGCCATTCGCGCTGAACGACAGCAGGCGCCTCGGTCCGACAAGACACCTGGGAGCGCAGTCGAGCGGGAATCGCGGTGAAAAAAGCGCGGCCTTACTAGGAAGGAACCGCGGATGCCGAGGTATACGGCCAGGAATGCTGACAAATACGACTTGTACCAGCAAGCCGTCCAGTGCCCAGAGGCCGATGTCGCCTTTATCGATCGCGTCTACAGAAAACACTATGGGCGCCCGCCCACCTTGTTTCGCGAAGATTTTTGCGGCACGGCACTCATCGCCTGCCAATGGGTGAAACTCCGTTCGACGAACGAAGCCTACGGCGTGGATCTCCACCAGCCAACGCTGGACTGGGGGCGAAAACACAATGTCAGTCGACTCTCCGCTCATGCGGTGCGACGCGTGCAGCTCCTCAATGGCAACGTGATGCGCATCACGGGCCGGAAGGTCCATGTTGTTGGCGCTCTCAATTTCAGCTACTTCACATTCAAAGAGCGCAACGAGCTTGTCGCATATTTTCGAAACATTTGTGGGTCCCTCCGAACGGACGGCATGTTCGTTCTCGACGCCTATGGCGGGTATGAGGCCCAACAGGTGATGGAAGAAAAGACAAAACACAGGGGATTCACATACGTTTGGGATCAAGCCGAGTACAATCCCATTAACGACCACACCCGTTGTCACATACATTTCGAGTTTCCGGACGGCACGATGCTTAAGAAGGCCTTCACTTACGACTGGCGGCTATGGACGCTCGGCGCCACCCGCGACGCCCTCACAGACGCTGGCTTTCGCTTCACCGAGGTTTATTGGGAAGGTACAAACAAGGATGGCAAAGGCACAGGTGTATACCGCCGACAGAAGAGAGTGGAAAACACGGCCGGCTGGATCGTCTACATCATCGCGCTGCCTAAAGCGCGCCGATCTTAGCCGGCCCGTGGAATGAAACGCTCGGCGCCTCGTGAGCGTACCGAACGAAGCGAGCGGGCTCGGCCATCGACATTACGCACATGGAGCTCGTCGGAAACTACACGAGCGTCAATGACGAAGTCATACTTGTTGTCGACCTGCCGCTGAAGCTCGGCGACGAGATCCTTTAGGGAGCCTCGGCCCTTCCAGTTGGCATACTCGGATACGATGTTGGTGTCGGTACTCATTCTAGTTCTCCTTGGTTATGAATAAGGGATCGTAACCAGATGCGATCCCCTTCGGGAACTTGATCGACCATCTTCCAAAGATGACGACTGCAACAAAGGGCGTTACGCGCTCAAGTTTTCGTTCTCCGACGGCCACGACACCGGCATCTATTCGTGGGATCGCCTGTACCGAATGCAGTCCGCGCAGTAGCGGCCACGCTTTCCGCGACTAATCGGCATCGCTCAGGATATGAGCCGCTCGACCTCGAAAGCGGGATCGCGCACGCGGCAGCAGCGCGCCCGGGAACCTTCTTCGTGACCCGCATGCCGGCAAAAAGGCCAGGAGTAGCCTTCTTTGGCTCTCTCCGCTATCATGCTCAAGTAACCGATGAGGGGGGATCGCCTCGGCCGAGATTGAGGAGCTGTTTCAGGAGTCGCCGATCTTGAACGACAACAAACCGACGGTGCTGGATGTGGGCCAGTGCGGCTTTGACCACGAGAACATCAGCCGCATGTTATCCGCGGGCTTTAGCGCGGACGTTAAGCAGGCTGCCACCAGTGAAGAGGCTTTTGGGGCCGTTCTAGCCGGTCACTACGATCTGGTGCTGGTCAACCGAATTCTCGATGCCGACGGTGCGTTGGGCCTGGACCTCATACAGCGATTGCAATCTCACGAAGAGACGCGCGCTACTCCAGTGGCGCTCGTCAGTAACTACGCCGAGGCTCAGGACGCGGCGGTTGCGTTGGGGGCCAAGCGAGGGTTCGGCAAGGACACGCTGGCCAGCCCGGAAACGCGCGACCTCTTGGCGTCTTTACTTGGCCATTAAGGTCGACAGCTGGCGGATGATGATATGCGCTTCCGATGGCCGCCGATTACATCCCCGCCGCGGACGGCCAGTTCCACGCCTAGATTGGGACGATGATGACCCCGCACTTGGTTCAACGCCAAGTATTCCGATATGATCAGTAAGAGAGGAATGGCGAATTGCGAATAGCGAATTCCGGAAGGGTTTGCCTGGGACCGGCTCAACTGCTATTCGACATTTCGCATACGGAGCATCCGCCATGCCCATCGTCGAGCCAACCATCGAGGCTACGTTCCAAAAGATGCGCCAGAAGCTCATCGACGTGGTGCCGGAGATCGAGCTGCGCTGCAAGGCGGAACTGGTATACGAGATCAACCGTCTCAAATCCGAGCGCGGCGTCGTGATCCTGGGCCACAACTACATGGAGCCGGCGCTATTTCACTGCGTCCCCGATCACGCGGGAGATTCGCTCGAGCTGAGCAGGATCGCCGCCGAGTCGAATGCCCGGACGATCGTCTTTTGCGGCGTGAGATTCATGGCTGAGACGGCCAAGATCCTCAGTCCGGACAAGACGGTCCTGTTGCCGTCATTGGAGGCCGGCTGTTCGTTGGCGGCAAGCATCACGGCGGAGGACGTTCGATCGCTGCGTCGCCGCTTTCCCGGCGTTCCGGTGGTTAGCTACGTCAACACCACCGCCGAAGTAAAAGCAGAGAGCGACGCCTGCTGCACGTCGAGCAACGCAGCCGCCGTGATCGATTCGTTCGACACCGACACCGTCATCTTCCTGCCCGATGAGTACCTGGCCCGGAATGTCGCTCGGGAGACCGGGCGGCGAATCATCTTTCCCACACGCAACGGCGACGGCAACGGGATCGGGCGAAGCGAATGCGGGACGATCATCGGTTGGCTGGGGCGGTGTGAAGTGCATGAGAAATTCACGGTGCAGGACGTACGCGACGTGCGGACCCAGTTCCCTGACGTAACCGTACTGGCTCATCCGGAATGCCCGCCCGACGTGGTCCTGGCGTCGGACTTTTCGGGCAGCACCTCGGCGATGATTCGCCACGTCCGCGACAGCGAAGCCGGACGCTACCTGTTGCTCACCGAGTGCGCCATGGGCGACAACATCGCGGCTGAGAATCCGCGGAAAGAGATGCTCCGGCTGTGCAGCGTGCGATGCCCGCACATGAACCAGATCACGCTGGAGGACACCTTAAGCGCCATCCGCAAGACCCAGTACCCCATCGAGGTGGATCGAGACGTCGCGGATCGGGCGCGGAAAGCGCTGGACCGCATGCTCGAGGTCGGTCGGGCAATCGCGTCGTGAACGGGGGGTGTCGATGTTCGTGGCGGTCGGCGTCAATGCCGCGCCTTGGCTCACGGCGGGCATCGAAAGCGGCGTGTTTGTCGGCCTCTGGTCGAACGCGCCCGCCAACGGCGTCGAGTGGATTCTCGATAGCGCGCAGGCAGACGCCGCTGGTCGAATCGACGCTGATCAGCACGCACAGCGTGGTGCCGGCCCGGAGCGTGAGCGTGCGCAGGCGACGGGTCTTCGTATTCCCGATGGTATCGCCGTGTCCCTCACTGCGCCCCCTTGCATTCTCCGCCGCAATCTGCTGAATTAGACGTACTCTGGTGGCGGGCGAAATTCGCCCTACGGCATCGTCAGGTAGGTAGCATTCGAACGCGCCTGACGATGGAACCTACGGGGCGGCGCCGAAGATGTGGATAGGATGCACGTATGGCGGAGTACTACTCGGCTCGGATTTCCTTCGTCGTCGTGTATCGGGCGAAGGAAGGTGAGTTGGCCACGCGCGAACGGGCCGAAGGGCTGGCTCAGACGATGCTGGCCGTACTGCGGGGATCACCGAAGATCAAGGTGGTCGAGCTCGACTGCGCGGGTGTTGAAGAAGTTGAGGAAACCTAGGGTTGTGCTGGCTTTGAATCTGCGGGTAAGGACTGGGATGCCCTTGGCGGCTTGTGCCCCGGTGTGATCACCGGCCGCGATGGATCCCAGACGACCCAACCCGAGTATTCGAGGTTGACGACACACTAAGTGTGTTGCAGGCATCTGCCGCGCGGGGGCGACACAGAGGCGAGGGCATCCAAAGCGCAATTTTGGGGTTTGGAAGCCGTCGCCGCCAAGGCGCTCAACGTCAGCGAGCGCCCCGTCTCTTCCGCCAAGAAGAATCTTCGCGAAGGCGCGAAGGAGGTCGTCGCCGCCGTGAACAAGGGCGACCTCTCCGTCCACGCCGCGTCAGAAATACTACGCGCTTCGGGGCTGGCGTTGGCCGGAGTAGGACGGCAAGTGCTGAAAGCCACGAAACCGACAGCAGTTGGAGAAAGCCTTGAAGGCCCGCCGCCTACGCACGTTCACGCTCTGGACCGGCACGCTGCTGTGCGTGGTGGTCCCATCTCCCAACTCGCCAAGATTGTTCCACCCCCACGCGCGGACGGTGCCGTCATTCATCAAAGCCATCGTGTGGGAGCTCCCGACGGCCACGGCCGCGACGCCCGCGAGGAACCCCCCG
>SDBV01008161.1_pt1 | contig 14173 bp, 13 predicted proteins | sample 2277081 | NCBI WGS metagenome assembly SDBV01 (sample SAMN10402039, study PRJNA504765) | marine sediment metagenome | isolation source: marine sediment core GS10_PC15, 223 cmbsf | place: Arctic Ocean: Southern Knipovich Ridge | collected 2010
TTGTTAAAACGAACTTTTCCTTATTTTTTAGTTTTTTCATTAATGTCCTGCCAGCAAGCATATTGAAAGTTTGGTCATTCCCCCCAATTTCTAAATCAACATCCATTGTAACACTATCGTAAGCTTGAAATATTGGGTATATAAATTCATGCACATGAATGTCTTTACCTGCTTTTATTCTTCTTTGAAACATATCTCTCTCTAATAATCTGGCAACTGTAAAATTAGAGGCAAGCCTAAGCATGTCTTTGGGTTTTAATTTATTGGTCCATTTCTCATTATGCAAAAATCTAACATTTGCCCTTTTAAGGTTTAAAATTTTGCTAATCTGTTTTCTATAATCTTTGGCGTTTGCTAAAACCTGTTTTCTAGATAACATTTTTCTTATTGCATTTTTATCGGTCGGATCACCAATAGTGGCTGTAAAATCCCCTATTAAAACAATGGTTTCGTGTCCCAAATCCTGAAACTGACGTAGTTTTTTTAAGACTGTTAAGTGGCCCAGATGAAGCTTGCCCGTCGGATCAATGCCGTTATAAACCCTGATTTTTTTGCCGGATTTTAAAACTTTTTCCAGCGCCTTGCAGTTAGGATAAATTGCTTCTACTCCTCGCGTTAAAACCTCTTCAATTTTTTTAGGATTAGTATTTATCTTCATGTTGTTCTATTATAAAATAAAAATATGAGCTTGTAAATTCCGATCAAATGTGTTAGGCAGGAGATTATGCCCCGTAGAGAAATTCCGACTGGATTTTTCTGAAAGAAAAACCAAAAATAATACAGGGCATATAATAACAAGCTAAGTTTATTAAGTTTAAAAAAAGAATTTTGATTAACTAATTTTGATTATTGTCGAAATTCTTCTACGGGGTATGCCAAAGCGAATTTATCCCAGAAAAATCTATCAAAAAAACAAAAAGAAAAAGGTAATTTTTCTAATTCTTAAAATTGCCGGTTTTGGTTTTCTGTTTTTTGCTTTTGCTCTTTTCTTTTTGTTTGTTTACTATGCTAAAGACCTTCCCAGGCCAGAAAAGTTTACCGAAAGGACTTTTGTCGAATCAACTAAAATCTATGACAAAACCGGGGAAGTTGTGCTTTATGAACTATACGGCGAAGAAAAAAGAGAAATTATTCCTTTAAGTGAAATGCCCGAACATTTAAAGCAAGCCGTAATTGCGACCGAAGATGCTGATTTTTATTCTCATTTTGGCATAGATTTAAAAGGAATTCTTCGGGCTGTCCGGATTAACCTTAGAATCGGAAAACCTACTTACGGGGGTTCAACAATTTCACAGCAGCTTATTCGTTCTACTTTCTTAACATTAGAAAAAACTATTAAAAGAAAAATCAGAGAAATTATTTTAGCTTTGGAACTAGAAAGACGTTATTCAAAAGACCAAATTTTAGAATGGTATTTAAATCAAATCCCTCTCGGCCCTAATATCTATGGAGTGGAAGCCGCCTCAAAAACTTATTTTAATAAGCCGGCCAAAGACATCTCTGTGGCTGAAGCTGCCGTTTTAGCTGCTTTAATTAAAACTCCGAGCTATCTTTCTCCTTTTGGGTCAAATATGGATGAACTTCTTGGGAGAAAAGATTATGTTTTAGACCGAATGGCAAAAGAGGGTTATTTAACCCCGGAAGAAGCTGAGACAGCAAAAAAAGAAGAATTAAAGTTTGCCGAAATCAAGCAAACAATTAAAGCTCCTCATTTTGTTCTTTATGTCCAAAAATATCTTTTTAGAGAATACGGCAGAGATTTCTTGGAGCAAGGAGGATATAGAGTTTACACCACATTAGATTGGGAATTTCAACAAGCAGCTGAAAAGGCCGTGGAAGAAGGCGTTGAAATAAATAAGGGAAAGCGGGCTCACAACGCTGCTTTAGTGGCAATTAATCCTAAAACTGGAGAAATTTTATCAATGGTCGGTTCGGCAGATTGGTTTGGAGAACCTTACCCCGAAGGATGCGCCTCTGGCGAAGATTGTTTGTTTGACCCAAAGGTCAATATAGCCACCTACGGAATAGGGCGCCAGCCAGGTTCCGCTTTCAAGCCTTTTGTTTACGCTACTGCTTTTCAAGCAGGTTATGACGATAAATATATTGTTATTGATGAAGAAACCAATTTCGGCGTCTGGGGCGAAAAAGAGTATATTCCTCAAAACTACGATGGACTATTTAGAGGGCCGGTAACTTTAAGACAGGCCTTAGCTCAATCCTTAAATGTTCCTTCAGTTAAGGTTTTGCTCTATTTAGCCGGGCTTCCTGAAAGTATAGAAACTGCCAAAAGACTTGGCATTACCACCCTAACAAGACCATCCTCTTATTATGGACCATCAATTGTTTTGGGCGGCGGAGAAGTCAAACTACTTGATATGGTTTCGGCCTATGGAGTTTTCGCGGCAGAAGGTTTAAAAATTCCTCCGGTTTCAATTTTAAAAATTGAAGATTCTAACGGAAACATTATTGAAAAAAACAAAAAAACTCCAAAAAGGGTTTTAGAAGAAGAAGTTGCCAGATTAATTAATGATATCCTTTCGGATAATGAAATCAGAATTCCAGTGCTTGGAGCCCGCTCTGTATTGTATTTTGAGAATTATAACGTGGCAGCTAAAACTGGAACCACGGATGATTTCAGAGACGCATGGACAATAGGATATACTCCGTCAATCGCAGTTGGGGTCTGGGCTGGAAATAATGATAATAGCCCAAGTAATAAGAAGCCGGGAGTTGTGTTAGCTGGTCCTATCTGGAGAGCGTTTTTGTTAGAAGTACTGCCAAAACTCCCAAAAGAGAACTTCATCAAGCCAGGAGCTGCTTCTCTTGAATTTTAATAGATTTTTTATCCAAAACAAAAAGGGGTTCGCTGAGCGGAGCCCTTTTTGTTTGTTGCTTTTTTTGTTTGTGATATAATGAGATAATTAACGAATAACGAATCCTATGTGAATAAACGAATTCGTAAATTCGTAACTGATTAGCTATTCGTTGATGATTACATGCTCGATTATCCAAAAAAACAACTTCAGGAGCTTTATAAAAACCTTCCTAAAGATCTTCAGGAAGCTGGTTTTTCAAAAGAAAATGCCAAAAACATTCATGAAATTTGCGCTAAAAATGGCATCACAGACGAAGATGTAATCTTTGATGTTGCTAAAAATACGGGTTATGTTTTCCTCGGACTTTTGCCGCCAAATGAGTTTTCATATATTTTAGAGAAAGATTTAGAATTGGAAAAAGACAAAGCCGAACTAATTGCTTCAGAGATAACTAGATTTGTTTTTCTTCCGGTCAGGAACAGCTTAGAGGCGCTTTACAAAATGAAAATCAGCCCAAGTATAAAACCAGGAAGCGCTGTTTCTCCAGAAGCCTCTTCTTCTTTTGAAGAAGACCAGCCAAGGGCTGGAAAACCTAAAAAAAGCGATGGATATAGAGAGCCCATAAAATAAAAATGGAGTTTATTGTTCCCAAATTTATTGAAAGAGAGGCAAAGATAGTAGGGCCTTTTACTTTCAAACAGTTTATTTTTATCGGAGCTGCCGGAGGGCTTTGTCTTCTTCTTTACTTTGTTTTACCCATATCTGTTTTTGTAATCGTAGCTGTAATTCTATTGGGAGGAGCTTTTTCTTTGGCTTTCTTAAAAATTAAGAAAACCTCTTTGCCCATTTTTATAAAAAACTTTTTTATTTTTCTTTCCAGGCCCAAGGTTTACCTCTGGAAAAAGAAGGGCATTCCTCCAAAAATTCTCAAAAAAGAGAAAAAGGCAATAAGAGAAGAAAAAGAAATTAGAAAGGAACCAGGTTTAAAAATTGCCAGAGATAGCAAACTAAGCGAGCTATTTACTCGCATAGAAACCAAATAAAGATGACAATGACTGATAACGATGACAATGACATTAATTTGTTATAGTCATAGGCCATCGTTACGGTCGTACGCAAAGCGCATATGAAGCTTTCTACTCAAGATTTTTTAGAATTTGATCAAATTAGAGATGGAATTATTATCTTGAAAAATAAGGGCTTGAGGTCACCCTTAATGGTTTCTTCTTTAAATTTTGCACTGAAATCCAGCGAAGAACAAAATGCTATTATATACCAATTCCAGAATTTTTTGAATTCTTTAGATTTTTCCTGTCAAATTCTTGTTCAGTCCAGGCGCCTTAATATTATAGGTTATTTAGATAAATTAGGAGATATTGAAAAAAAAGAAGAAAACGAATTGCTTAAAGTCCAAATTGCCGAATATCGAAAATTTATTGAAAACATAATGAAGGGGGGAACTATTATGCAGAAAACTTTTTATGTAATAATTCCTTTTTCTATTATGGAGACCCAGATGGCGAGTAAGAAGAAAAAATTGCCTAAAATTCCAACCTTAACTGAAGAAACATTTCAAAGATGCAAAAATCAACTTTTGCAGCGTGTGGAATTTACAGCCTTAGGATTAAGATCCTGCGGGCTTCAAGCTGTCCCCCTAAGCACTTTAGAGATTGCTGAACTTTTCTGGAGCCTGCATCATCCCTCAGAAGCCGAAAGAGGATACTATCCTGAAATCCCCTCGGAATTAGTTGAGTAATCAACGAATAACGAATCCAATACGAATTTCCGAATAACGAATCAAAGTAATCATGAAGATACCTTTTTTTAAAAAGAAAACAAAAATTCCAGAAGAACTTTTTGGAGAAGAGCCAATGAGAGTTGCTGACATCATTGCCCCTTCATCTATTGAAGTTAAGCAGAATTATATCAAGATAGGAGAACAATATGCCAAGAGTTATTTTATTTTCTCTTATCCAAGATATTTAAGCACAGGCTGGCTCTCACCAATAATAAATCTGAATGTCCCAATGGACATTTCTTTCTATTTGCATCCGATTGCCAGTGAAAGAATTCTAAGAAAATTAAGAAGAAGAGTTACCGAAGTGCAGGCGGAAATCGCTGAAAAAGAAGAGAAGGGGTTAATCCGCGACCCTGTCTTGGAAACTGCTTATCGCGATTTGGAAGATCTAAGAGACAAGCTCCAAACAGCTCAAGAAAGAATGTTCCATTTCGGCCTTTACTTCACCGTCTACGGCAATACAGAAGAAGAGCTGAGAGACATTGAAACTAATTTACGATCAATCCTGGAATCCAGATTAATATATATCAAGCCCGCTCTCTATCAGCAAAAAGAGGGGTTTATTTGTACTTCTCCGTATAATCTGGACCTCTTAATGGTCAACACTTTGATGAATACTGCCCCGCTCTCAAGCATGTTTCCTTTTGTCTCTTTTGATTTGAGTTCCAATGAAGGAATTCTCTATGGAGTTAACAGACATAATAGTTCATTGGTTCTGTTTGACCGCTTTACTTTAGCTAATGCGAACTCAGTGATTTTCGCAACAAGTGGAGCGGGAAAATCTTACGCGGTTAAATTAGAGGTATTAAGGTACTTAATGCTGAATGTCGACGCAATAATTGTAGACCCGGAAAACGAGTATAAATTTTTAGCCGAAGCGGTTGGAGGTTCTTTTTTTAATATTTCTTTAGCTTCTTCTCACCATATTAATCCTTTTGACCTGCCAATTCCCAGAGAGGACGAAAAAGCCGATGATGTTTTAAGAACAAATATTGTCAATCTGGTCGGATTAATAAGGGTTATGCTTGGCGGCCTTACCCCGGAAGAAGATGGAATTATGGATCTGGCTTTAACTGAAACCTACGCGGCAAAAGATATCACCTCAGAAAGTGATCCAAGCCTCTGGGGCAAAAAGCTCCCTTTCCCGATAATGAGCGACCTGGAGGAAGTGCTTTCCACAATGGAGGGAACGGAATCTTTAATTAGACGACTTCAGAGATTTACTAAAGGCGTTTATTCTAACTTTTTCAATCAACCCTCTAATGTGGACATGGAGAATAGATTGGTTGTTTTTGGTATCCGGGATATGGAAGACGAATTAAGGCCAATGGCTCTGTTTATGATTTTAAGATATATCTGGAAAACAATTAGATCAGTAATGAAAAAGCGACTGCTAATTATTGATGAGGCATGGTGGCTAATGAAAACCGAGGATGGAGCTTCTTTCTTATTTGGCACGGTAAAAAGAGCAAGGAAATATTGGCTGGGAGTAACTACTATTACTCAGGACGTTAATGATTTTATGAAATCTGACTATGGGCGACCAATTATCACTAATTCGTCTTTGACGCTCTTAATGAAACAAAGTCCAGCCACCATCACGACAGTTAAGGACACTTTTAATCTAACCGAAGAAGAAAAAATGATTTTATTAGAGTCCCCGGTAGGGGAAGGAATATTTTTTGCCGGGACAAAACATGTCTTAATTAAAATATTAGCTTCTTATACTGAAGACCAAATAATTACTACTTCCCCTGAAGAGGTCTTAAAAATAAAACAGGCTAAAAGAGAACTAGGGGAATAACAATAACTGATGACCGATGACAATGACTGCAAAGATCAATCTTTAATTTCTTAAAATATGGCAGAAGAAACACCCGCAACTCAATCTACTCCTAAAGGAGAAAAAACAGCAAAAACTCCTGCTCCTAAAAAGAAAGGCGGGTGGTTTAAAAAAATTCCTGCCGATGTTATTCTCTCGCCAGGGGGAATGGTCTTAATTTTTTTTGCCCTTTTTATGGAAATTCTTGACCTTATTCCAATTCCAGTTATTGACCAGATATGGGAATTGCCCTTAGAAATAATTTTCATTGTTTTATTAGGTGTAATTGCAAAGGTCCCTCTCAAAACATCTCTAATTCCTTTTCTTATTGAACGGATTCCGATAATAAACGATATTCTTCCCACATGGATTATCAGAATGCTTGCCTAGCTTAAACTGTCCGAGACCCGTTCTCGGGCAATTTATACTTTTTATATCATATCTAAAAATAATAAAATTAGGTCGGGTCTCTGTAAAATAGATGCTGAATAAAAAAATTTCTAAATTAATCTTTTTTATCTTGCTCCTTTTCTTGTTTTTAGGAGCAAATTTTGTTTCTGCTTTAGAGATAAATTATCCTGACCTTCCCGGAGCTGATCCTCCTCAAAATTTTGTAAACGACCCATCAATCGCTTCAGAAGATATTCTTTCTCTTTATGTTAAATATTTTTTTAATTTATCTATTTGGATAGCCGGAATAATCGCATTAGGAGCTTTAATTTATGGAGGAGTTCGCTACTTAACGTCAACCGGCAAGCCAGACGCAATGGCTTCCGCAAAAGACCAAATTACAGCCGTTTTTTTTGGTCTTTTACTTTTACTTTCTTCTTATATTGTTTTGAGTATTCTTAATCCCGAACTTATCGTTCTAAAGATACCAAAGCTTGAACTAATTGAAGTAGTTTCACTAACAAAATGTACTACCGACGCCAACTGCCCGGCTGGCCAAATTTGTAAGCCCGAAGGAATTTGCGCGATTCCTCCTGCGCCTACTAAAGAATATCGGAGCACAATAAATGTTGAAATTCCTTTTGGGACTATAATTGAAAAGGGAATTTTCGGAGGGACAATCCCATGGGAAGAGGAAAAAAGAATACCAAGAATCTATAATAACTCCGTGATAACAAAAACCCTTGCCGACAACCTCAAACAACAGAGCGAAAATTTATACAATTATTCATACGAATGCACCTGTCGCGAGACCGAACCGGTTACACCCTGTGGCGAGAATAGGTTAGGAGATACAACCTGGAAATGTGATTGTGGCGGCTGTGAAGAAACAGAACCAGTAACTTCTGACCCTTGCAATAATGTTAGAGGAGATATTCAAGACGCCGAACAAAAAAACCTTGAAAATATTTATTTGGGCACAGAAATCACTTACACCAATAAATCCGGAGATGATATTAAAATTACAACCAGCCTCGCCGCAGAACAGGCAAAAACAGAAGAAGAAGTTCGTCTTTTAAAAGAACAATTGGATAGATTAGAAAGGGCAGAAAAGTTTATGTTAGAGTGTTATGATTGGATAGATAGTTTGTCTGATTTTTTGATAAAAAAAACAGATTTTTCTAAGAATGAATGGCCATTTAGAAAAATTAACCTCTGGGAAGAAATATCAATTAAGGGAGATTGGGCAACTTTCTATTGTCCGGTTAGCGGGACTATTTTGGGAGAAGGAGAGTATGCTGCCTCGGCTATTTCGCCTGAAACAATAAAAGAATTAGAGGAAGCAGGGACTGCCGGAACAACGGAACCCACAGAACCAACAGCCTGCACGACAGGAATTCCGGTAGGAGAAATAATTGATAAGACAAAGAGGGTTGGCTACAAAGTGGTTGAAAGAATGGAAGAACTTATTGAATTAGACAAAAAGTTAATTGATGCTGTTGATGAATTGCAGGTCTTGGTCAGTCAGTGCAGCTCCCAAAGGGGTTGCGAACGCCGATGTCTTTGCTGGCTAGCAAGCTATTGTTTTCCACAATGTATGTATAAGAAGCGTGGTAAGTGGAGATGTGGTGGGGCGTGCCAGGGTTGGGTTTTCAGCTGTGCCGATTCCTCTTTGGTTTTCCCGGGGCCCTGTTTAGACAGAGACGAGGACACTCCTTGTCCCTACGAAGAAATAGATGCCCAGATTGAGAAAATACGAGAAATCCACCAAAGGATTACTGAGGTGATAGAAGGTAAAAAGAAAAATGGAGAAGAAATACCGGAAGAAAAAATAGAGAATATCGGCATACTTCTTATAATTGATGAAGTAATTCCCAAAATACTTGAGGACTTAGAAATAATGATCAGAGAAGGAATGAAAACCTGTATCTCGGAAATTCCTTCAGATGTTTCAGATAGCAAAGAGGCCTTTGAAAATTCAATATTATTATCTACTTGCGAAAGCGCTCTTAACGGAGTTGGACCCGAAGGAATAATAATCCAAAATTGCTGCTTGGAACAAGAAGAATTCCAGGGATGTTTGGGATTATGCTATCTACAAGAAGGAGAGAAAAAATACAAAGATTGCCTCCAAGAGTGTTTGGAAGAAAAAGCTGAAGAATTAGAATCAGCAGGATTTGAAGAGGAAGCTGAAATTCTTAAAACCTGCCGCCATAAACTTAACTTTTATTGTTGTGGAGGATAAACTATGAAACGCAAACATCAAAAAATTACTGTTTTTCTTTTGCTCTTATTTTTATTCTCACTTTCTTTTAGTTTTGCCTTTGCGCAAGAAGTTGAATATCCAGAAATCCCCGGCGCAGATACCCCATCAATAAAAGGCGGAATTCCCAACTATGTTAAATACATTTATAACCTTGCCATAGCTCTTGCTGGACTACTCGCTCTATTTATTTTGATGTGGTCGGGAATTCAATATTTAACCTCAACCGGTAAACCCGATGTTTTAAAATCGGCTAAAGACCGAATTAAATCAGCTCTTTTGGGAGTTTTAATTTTACTCCTTTCCTATTTAATCTTAATAACTATCAACCCCCAGCTAATTATTTTCCAGCTTTCGGGGCTTAAAGAAATTCCTCCGGAGGAGCTTCCGGAAACCCCGATTTCTCCGTTAATAAGGTCTGACCTTTTAGGAAGAATTAAAGAAATGGCAAAAGTAGTAAAAGAAATTCCGGATGTGATTAAAAATACAGCTGAAGAAATAGGAGAATTAACTGATAAGTGCAGTTGTGAAAGAACCCAATCCCTATGCGTGTGCACGGGAGGAGATGACAAGGCAAACTGCGAACCCAGTCGCTGTTATGCCGGTCCTCCATCGGATCCGGATAGCTCTGATTCTCACTTTCATCCCTGCCCAGATTTTGTAGAAATTAAAAACAATCAGCAAAAAATTATTGAATGGAAAGACGAAATCCTTTATTATAGAAATAGAGCCATAGCCGAAGCAGAAGATTTAAAAGACAATATAGAGATATTAAATGATGAGATTAATTGGTATAATATAAAAATAGCAGCAAATGAAGCAGTTTTAGAAGAACTTGAAGGCGAATCAGCAAAAGAACTACAACAAAGATTAATTGACGCTTCAAAGGAGAAAAGGGATTGGCTGATAGAAGAAAGAGATTATAAGGAGGATTTAGAACAAAAGCTTGTTGAATTAGCCGAAGCAATTGCAGAGACAAAAGAGCCAGTCAATAACATATCTCAACTTCCAGATGAATGTTTAGTTAATGTGGGAAATGTGGAAATATGTACGCCAACCTGTAAAGAAAGCAAGGCATGTCATGATTTTAAAGACGGCTGTCAACCCGATAAATGCAGCGAGGACAACCCTTGTCCTACCGACGATATCCAAAAACAAATTGACGACATCAACCCGCTCCCAGGAAAGATTATCAGAATCTGTGATGAAATAATCTCTATTATAAACAACATAAAAGAAACACAAGAAAGAAATATTCAATTTTAAGCTAAAATTTATGAAAAAAATCTTACCAAGGATCGCATTAATGTTTTTTCTTATCTGTTTGATTGGTTTTGCTCTAAACGCAAATTTAGTTTTTGCGCAAGAGGTTGAATATCCAGAAATCCCCGGCGCAGATACCCCATCAATAAAGGGCGGAATTCCCAACTATGTCAAATATATTTTTAATTTTGCAATTTGGGCAAGCGGTTTTATCGCCTTATGTGTTTTGATTTACGGTGGTTTTAAATACCTGACTTCAGTCGGCAGCCCAGAAAAAATACAAGACGCCAAAGAGCAAATTTCAGCAGCTCTTTTAGGGATGTTAATTTTGTTTTGCTCTTATCTAATTTTAGTCAAGATTAATCCTCAGTTGGTTGTTTTTCACCTTTCACCTATACCGCCGCCGATTTCTACCCTAAAGCCCGGGGTCCTTGTTTGTAAAGAGCCTGAACCGCCAGATATCCCGGTAAATGTTACATTCGCCTGGGATATTATAGAAAGAATTAAGGACCCAAATACGTCAATAGAAGATAAAAGATATTGGCGAGATGAATTAGAGAAGATTACGGATGTTCTCTCCAAATATTGTTATTATATTGTGGGCGGAAGCGATGTCCGGAAAGATTTTAATAATAAAATTAAATATGTTTATCTTATTCCTGAAGAAGGGGAAGAAAATATTACCGGACCAAAATACACAAACTATGGGGCGATTCTTTATGAAGATGAAGGATTTGGAGATAAAGCTAAGGTTATTGTCCATACGGCAGCAGCCGACGAACCTTATGAAGAAATAATTAATACGGGCGAAATCAAAGTATCTTCTATCCGGCCTTTTGTTTTAACTAAACCGGAAGATGGTCATAGGGCTGTCTTGTATGAAGAAATTGATTATAATTTTGGAGGAGATCCAGCCAAAAAAACAATTCCTCTTGTCATTAATAGTTGCTCATACGGAAGCTTAGATTTTACCCCTCAATCAATTGAAATTGTTGGAAATTATATTGTTATCCTTTCTACAGAGTTGCTGCTTGAGGGAGAAAGTGAAGTATTTATTGAACCTGGCGACCGCGACTTAAATAACAACAGAGTCGCTTGCTGGGGATGGCATTGCAAGTGGTACGGAGTACCTTATTATTGCAAGATAAGTTGCGTTAAATCTACCTGCACATATGGGGCAAAATTATATTAGTTTTTAAAAATTTATCTATTTAAAAAGGGGCTGAAAAATTCAGCCCCTTTGATTGTTAAATTTACAATATTTTATCTTAAGAATATGGCCTGATTACTATCCTTCTTTCCGGTTCTCTCCCAATGCTTTCAGTAACAATATCCTTTCTATCGGCTAATTCTAAATGAATAATTCTTCTCTCATAGGCTGGCATCGGAGTCAGTATTTTTTCTTCTTTGCCCAAGGCAACCTCATCGGCTAATTCTTTAGCTGTTTCTTTTAAATACTCAATCTTTTTCTTTTTATAATCATTAATATCAAGATCAATATAGAACTGCTCTTGAATCTGATGGCTTAATATCGCCTTTAAAAGGTGTTGAATTTCAGCTAAGGTTTGACCATTTTGACCAATTAAAATCTTCGGCTCTTCGGTTTTCAGCCTTATGGGGACTGTTTTATCCTCAAGAGATAAAACCTCTGCTTCAACCTCAAAACTAGTTTTCTCAAAAAACTCCTGGACTGTTTTTTTAATTTCGCTTATATTTTTTTCTTCAATCATGAACGTCAACAAATAACGAATTAAGTTGCGTTGGATCATTTTTTCTGAAGAAAAAATGAGATTCCCCGCAAGGTTGCTTTACGAATATTAATGATTCGTTATTCGCAAATTCGAATTAGATTCGTTATTCGATGATTTTAAAATAACATACTGTTGAACAATTGTAAAGAGAGTGGTTGTCAGCCAATAAAGACCGACAGCTGAAGGTAATCTAAAAAGAATTAGAACCATAAAAGCTGGCATAAAATATTGCATTTGTTTCTGCATTTGCCCGGCAAAACCAGAGTTTTTATCTGGCTTGGTTTTTGGAGCGCTCATTTTTACTTGAATAAACTGGGCGATTCCGGCTAAAAGCGCTAATGTTATATTGGGATGAGCAAGGTTTACAATCCCAAAAAAAGTTGGATCGACCACTCCCGGAAAAGGAACGAAATTATATAAAAATGTCATCTGTTCGGGCTGCAGTCCACTCCAAAATACTCGATAAAGAGCGAGTAAAACCGGGAGTTGGACAAGAAGAGGCAGACAGCCGGTAAAGGGATTTATCTTCTCTCTCTTGTAAAGCGCCATAATCTCCTTGGTCTGTCTTTCTTTGTCGCTTTTGTATTTTTCTTGAATCTCTTTTATTTTCGGCTGAAGCCCTGAAAGTGCTTTTTGCGATTTAATCGCTTTAACCCCTAAAGGATAAAATAAAACTTTAATCAGAATTGTTAAAATAATTACAGATAGCCCAAAATCGTGTCCGGGTAGATATTCATAAAGCAAAATTAAAGCGTTAAATAACGGACGATATAAAATTGTGTTGAAAATACTAATAATTAAATCCATTGACTACGACTATGACAATAACTATAACAATGACAGCGATCTTTTACTAAGGCCTGTCATCGTCATGGTCACGGTCATAGTTACGGTTGGTCTACTCCTCCCTCGTTCCAGGGATGGCATCTTGTTATCCTTTTGAATCCTCGCCATAATCCTTTAGTAACTCCATATTTTTGAATTGCCGAATAAGAATACCCTGAACAGCTCGGGTAGAAACGGCAAGTATGCCCGAGGAAAGGCGAAAAAATTATTTGATAAAATCTGATAATTTTTAAAATTAATTTTTTAAACATATCGTCATCGGCCATTATCTATAAATATTTGCTTTTTTAAAAAGTTTATTTATTATCTTTTCCAGTTCCCAAAAATCGATTATTCTAAGGCCCGGCATGGTTGTTATTACCCCGTCTATTCCTTCTTTTATCTTTGGCAGTTTCGCTTTAACTAATTCTCTTAATCTTCTTTTTATTTTATTTCTCTCTGTGGCTTTCTGGGAAAATTTTTTACTTACCACAAAACCAAAACGGCTTGATTTTAGATTATTCTCTTTAATCTTTAGATATAAAAAATCTTCTTTAAACCCCTGCCCTTTCTTAAAAACATTTTCAAAATCCTTATTTTTTTTGAGCCGGTTTCTTTTGGGCAACATAACTTATTTAGACCGCAAGCTTTTCTCTTTTTTTTCTTCTCCGCCTATTTATTATTTTCCTTCCTGCCTTTGTTTTCTGGCGCGCCCTAAAACCATGAGCTCTTTTTCTCTTCTTTTTCTTGGGCTGATATGTAATACTCATTTTAATATACTAATATATTAACGCTTTAACATATTAACATAGTTTAATTGAAAATAAAAGATTTTTAATTTTTGTTTAAACATTAATATGTTTAAACATTTAAATCATTCACAGGTTGTCCCCATTTTATTAACAAAAATCAGTTTTTTACCTTGTTTTGTTTCTGAATTGACATATGATATAATAACCGATGACTATAACCATGACCATGACAACGACTTTTTTCCGTTGTCATTGCTATAGGTCACAGGTTGTAGCCGCTTTTTTATGACTAATGAAGAGCTCTGGCAAGCAGTTCTTGCCCAGGTCCAATTAAATATTTCTCAAGCTAATTTTGCTACTTGGTTTAAAAACACCGATATATCTTCTCAAAAAGATAGCAAAGTTGTTGTATCGGTGCCGAATTCTTTTGTCAAGGAATGGTTAGAGAATAAATATAACAAAACCATCCTTAAAGTCCTACGTGACCTAAATG
>SDBV01008162.1_pt1 | contig 14173 bp, 11 predicted proteins | sample 2277081 | NCBI WGS metagenome assembly SDBV01 (sample SAMN10402039, study PRJNA504765) | marine sediment metagenome | isolation source: marine sediment core GS10_PC15, 223 cmbsf | place: Arctic Ocean: Southern Knipovich Ridge | collected 2010
TCCCAGGCCAAGGCGGCCAATATGCCCCAGGCGAACATTGAGCGGGCCATCAAAAAGGGCACCGGCGACCTGCCCGGTGTGCGTTATGAAGCGATCACCTACGAGGGTTACGGCCCGGGCGGCGCGGCTATCCTGATCGAGGCGCTGACCGATAACAAAAGGCGCACCGTGGCCGATATTCGGCACCTGATGACCAAGTACGGCGGCAACCTGGGCGAATCGGGCAGCGTGGCCTGGCAGTTCGAGAACCGCGGCAGCCTCACCATCCCCGCGGAGGGCGTGGTCGAGGATGATCTTTTCGACCTGGCCGTAGAGCACGGGGCGGAGGATATCGAAAGCGACGAGGAACAATTTGTGATTACCGTTCCGGCTGAGAAGGCTATGAATTTGCAGAAAGTTCTTGAGCAGCGACAGTATCCGGTGAGTGCCATGGAGGTGGGCCTGGAGCCGGTCAATACGGTGGAGATCAGCGGATCGGATGCCCGGCGACTACTGAAACTGTTGAGTGCCCTGGATGACAATGAGGACATCGAAAAGGTATCCTCCAATTGCGAGATCCTGGAAGCGGACCTGGCCGGTTTTTCCGCCTGATGCGCATCCTCGGAATCGATCCCGGCATTCGCTGCACCGGTTACGGTCTCATATCCATAGATGGGGGTCAGCCGCACCTGGTGGATTACGGCACCATCAAGCCCCCGCCCGCCGCCAGCATGGGGGAGCGCCTGGCGGTGATCTACGACGACCTTGCCCAGCTCATAGAAATGGCCCATCCCGACGAATTTGCTATCGAGGAGGCCTTTCACGGCGTCAACCCGCGCTCGGCCTTGATCCTGGGGCAGGCCCGGGGAGCGGCCCTGGTGTGCGCAGCCCATCACCACCTGCCCATCGGGCAGTATGCTCCCCGCAGGGTGAAGATCGCCGCTACCGGCAGCGGCCGGGCCACCAAGGAGCAGGTGCAGTACATGGTGCAGCGCATTCTGGGGATGGACAGCCCGCCCCAGCCACTGGATGCCTCGGACGCTCTGGCGGTGGCGGTCTGCCATCATCAAAACCTGCGGCTGGAAGGGTTGACGGCATGATCGTGCGGCTGGCGGGCCGGCTATTGGAGAAGCAGCCCAACCACGTGGTGCTGGACGTGCACGGTGTGGGCTACCAGGCCTGGATCACACTGAACGCCTTTGAGCGGCTGCCCGAGCCGGGCGAGGAGGTGACCCTGCTGATCTATCACCAGATGCGGGAGGACGGCCAGGAGCTGTTCGGCTTCCTGGAGCGTGAGGAGCGGGAAGTTTTCACCAGCCTGCTGGCTATCAGCGGCATCGGCGGGAAAACGGCTATTACCATATTGAGCGGGGCCCGGCCCGAGGAGTTCCGCCGGCGGGTGCAGACCGGCGACGAGGAGGCCCTGACCGCCATCAAGGGGGTGGGACCGAAAATGGCCCGGCGAATCATCACCGAGCTGCGGGACCGCTACGGGGGCATCGGCGAGCCGGCCTGGGAGTCATTGGGACCATTGCCCGAAGGGGTGGCGGCTGATACGGTCAGCCAGGCTATCCGGAGCCTGGTGACCCTTGGTTACAAATACCCGGACGCCCGGCGGGCGGTGCAGGCGGCCCTGAAACGGACCGGTGCCCAACCGGCGGTGGAAGACCTGATCCGGGCGGCCCTCAGTGGCAGCTGACCGTTTGCGGTACACACCATTATATGACCGCCACCTGGCCCTGGGCGCGAAGATGGTGGCCTTTGCGGGCTTTGAAATGCCGGTGCAATACACTGGTATCACCAGCGAACATACGGCCGTGCGCACCGCCGCCGGGATATTTGACGTCTCCCACATGGGGGAGTTTCGCCTGGCCGGAGCGGGCTCGTTGGCCTTTCTCCAGCGGGTGACTATCAACGATGCCGCAGTGCTTGAAGTGGGACAGGCCCAGTACTCGGCCATGTGCTATTCCGACGGCGGCCTGGTGGACGATCTGCTGGTATACCGCCGGGCCGATCACTATCTATTGGTGGTCAACGCCGCCAATATCGACCAGGATTTCGAGTGGCTGCAATCCAATGCCGCCCAAGACTGTGCCCTGGAGAACATCTCCGACCAGCTGGCCCTGCTGGCGGTGCAGGGACCGGCCAGCCGGGGGATCGTGGCCCAGGTGTTGGATGCAGAACTGGATAACCTGCAATTTTACCACTGCCGGGAAGCACAGGCCTATGGGCGGGACCTGCTGCTCAGCCGGACCGGCTACACCGGCGAGTTGGGCTTTGAGCTGTACTGCGACCCGGAAACCGCGCCCCGGTTGTGGGACGATCTGCTGAGTGCGGGAGAGGCGGCGGGGCTGCAAGCCGTGGGTCTGGGCGCCCGGGACACCCTGCGGCTGGAGATGAAGTATTGTCTCTACGGGCAGGACATTACCGCCGAAACCAACCCTATCGAGGCCGGGTTGGGCTGGATCACCAAACTGGGTAAGGGTAAGTTTATCGGGTCGCAGGCCCTGGCCCGGGTCAAGGAGGAAGGCCCCCGGCGGCGGCTGGTGGCCTTCGTGATGCAGGAGCGGGCCATTCCCCGCCCGGGCTATACTATAATTGCGGGGGACGCGCCGGTGGGCCGGGTTACCAGTGGCACCCAATCACCCACCTTGAAACAGGGCATCGGGCTGGGATATGTTGACCGGCCTTTTACCAAAGCCGGCAGTGACCTGGAGATCGAGATCCGGGGCCGGCGGGCTCGGGCGCAGGTGGTCAAGCCGCCGCTGGTGAAGGACACCAGCCTGATGGCTTAGGCCACTGCGTGGAATATGGCCGTAATCAATCCCAACCAGGCTTAATTTTGCAGCAATCATTCCACCGGGGAGCAACCGCGCACCGTGACTAAAATCTCGTCTATTGCCAACCGCCGGGTTGAAATTTTCGCCATTCTCCTGTTGGCGGTATCGGTGTTCAGCCTGTTGAGCATCATCACCTATAACCCCCTGGAAGAGCCCACCATTTCCGATCAGATTGCCCTGCGCAATATCATGGGAATCATGGGGGTATACGTTTCCCACTACCTGATAAAGTTCACCCTGGGTTACGTGGCGCTGGTGTTCCCGGCGCTGGGCCTGCTGTGGGGCGGCTGGCTGCTGGCGGGGCGGCCTATCTGGCCGGCGGTGCGCCTGACCTGGTACGGGCTGCTGTTGGCGGTGATCACATCAGTGGCGGTGGGATTGATCGAGGCCCCGTACGTGATCGCGGGACTGGGAGACTTCACTTCGTCGGGTCTGATCGGGGGGAGCCTGGCAAAGGTAGTTCATGACTTCCTGGGCATTTTCGGCTCGCTGGTACTGTTGTTGGTGGCCTATCTCCTGGTGGTCAGCGGTTACCTGCGCTGGGATATGCGTGCCGCGCTGACCAGGGGCACCGCCCGGCTGGGGGTAAAATTCGACCAGTGGCGGGATCGCCGCCGGCGGGCCAAAACGGTGATCAAGCCCCGGGCCTACGTCACCCCCCGAGGCAAAAAACTGGCTAAGTCCACCTCCGGGGCCGCCCGCCGCCCGGCCACAGCCCAAACGACTCTTGAACCACCGATGCCGGCTTCAGCCGCTGCTCCCGCCACCGATCAGGAGATCGCCGTGGATGAGCTCCGCGCTATCGAAGAAGGCGATCTGGACTCCATGGCGGAACGGAGGAGTCGCTGGCGGCAGTACAAGTTCCCACCGGTGGACCTGTTGACCGAAGCCCCCCAGGTGGAGGAAGGTGAGTCGCGGGAGGAGCTGCTGGCCAAAGCGGAGGAACTGGAACGGGCCCTGACCACCTTCAAGGTGGTGGGCAAGGTGGTGCGAATATCGCCGGGGCCGGTGATCACCCTGTTCGAGGTGGAGCCGGGCGAGGGGGTGCGGGTGAACAAGTTCACCGTCCTGGCGGACGACCTGGCCCGCATCATGAGCGCCGAGCGGATCCGTATCATCGCCCCCATCTCGGGCACCAAGCATGTGGGGGTGGAAATCCCCAACCGGCAACCGGCCATGGTTTACCTGCGCAGCATTATCAGTTCCGACAGCTACGTTAACGCTCGCTCCCCACTGACTGTGGCGCTGGGCAAAAGTATCACCGGGGAAGCATTCTGCTTCGATCTGGCCAAGCTGCCCCATCTGCTGATCGCCGGGACTACCGGGTCCGGCAAGTCGGTGACCATCAATACTATTATCACTTCCCTTTTGTACCGGGCAAAACCGGACGAGGTGAAGTTCATCCTGATCGATCCCAAGAAGCTGGAGCTTTCCTCATACCGGGTTTTGGAGGGTTTCCACCTGATCACCACTCCGGGGATCGGGGAGTACGTCCTGACTACGCCCAAGAACGCCGTGGCCGGGCTAAAAGCCGCCCTGCGGGAGATGGAGCGCCGGTACACTATTTTCACCGAGGCGGGCGTGCGCAATATCGAGGAGTACTGGGCCAAAGTGGACCGGGCCCCCGAGCTGGAACGCATCCCGTACCTGGTGATTATCGTGGACGAGCTGGCCGACCTGATGATTACTTCGGGCAAGGACGTGGAGGAACCGATCACGCGCCTGGCGCAGATGTCCCGGGCGGTGGGGATCCACCTGGTGCTGGCCACCCAACGCCCATCGGTAGATGTCATCACCGGGCTGATCAAGGCCAATTTCCCGGCCCGGATCGCCTTTCAGGTGGCCACCAAGGTGGACTCGCGGACCATCCTGGACCAGATGGGCGCGGAGAAGCTGTTGGGCCGCGGCGACCTGCTTTACCTGCCGCCGGGGGCCTCGGAGCCGATCCGCCTGCACGCCGCCTATATTTCGCTTAAGGAGATCATCGGCATCCTGGGTTTCATCCAGGACCAGCCCAGTCCGGATGAGATTTTCCTGCCCACCGACCCGGAGGCCGGCGGGGAGGATGACATCACCATCGCCGGTGAGCAAGACGAGCTGTTTGAACAGGCCGCCCGGCTGGTAATCGCCCACCGCCAGGCATCGGTGTCCATGCTCCAGCGCCGGTTCCGCATCGGCTACAGCCGCGCCGGCCGGCTGATCGACGAACTTGAAAACGCCGGGGTGATCTCCGGCTATAGCGGTTCCAAGGCCCGCGAGGTGCTGGTGGATGAGAGCTACTTAGAAGAGCTATTGGGCCGGCGGGATGGCTGACCGATGAGTGGGCGCCCCGGACTGCCAAAGATGACCACCAGGCTGAGATTACTGATGTCAGGCAACGCCGGTTTGATCGAATGCCACCCGCTGAAGCCGGCGAAGGCCCGCCATAAATGAGGGGCCGGTTCGTGTTGATGGTCGGGTGGGTGCTGATTACCAGCCTGCCCGGGCAGGACGCGGCCTTCCAGCAGGCGCTTACCAGGTTCCTCGAGCAGGCCCCGTTGGCGGTGGAATACCGATACCTGCTCAGCGGTGAGGACCTTGAGCGGGAATTCAGGGGGACAGTTTATCTGGCCGAGCCGGCGGTGTTCCGGCTGGAAATCTGGGACAAGGTTTATGCTTCCAATGGTGTCCTGCTGTATCTCCACGACCTGAACACCCACCAGACCGTCATCGATTCCCTGCGCTGGTCCGAGGTGAACCTGTGGATAGGGCTGCTCAACGGGGAACTGCCGCCCGAAAGCCGGATAACGCCACTGGAGCCGGTGGAGAGCGCACCCGGCTTTCTGATCCAGAGTTCTACCCAGCCCTGGACCGCCACTGCCATGATTGACACCACCAGCGGCCTGATCGATACCATTATAATAAGGGAGAATGACGGCGGGTGGGATCACCGGATAGCATTCCAGCCCCCAACCGCCTGGGAAGCCGCCGCCCGGGATACCTTTTTTACCCTACTGGACCTGCCGGGTGTCCGGCTCGATCTGAGGTAAGGGCGGTATGAAGAAGGTCATATTAGGAATGGCAATCAGCCTGGTAGCCCTGTGGTGGGCTTTTCGGGGTTTGGACTGGGCGGCTTTCAAAACGGTCCTGGCCGGCGCGGACCTGGGCCTGGTACTGCTATCGGTGGCCATGCTGGTGATCAGTATTCCGGTACGCGCCTACCGTTGGGGGATTTTCCTCCTGCCGGTGCGCCGGACCCGGTTGCTGATCACCTCGGAAGCCACCCTGGTGGGCTATTTCGGCAACAACGCATTACCCTTCCGACTGGGGGAGCTGCTGCGCGCTTACTTCCTGCACAAGCGGATCAATGAGCCCTTCAGCCAGATACTGGGGACCGTTATAATCGAGCGCCTGTTCGATGTGGCCAGTTTCGTCCTGGTGCTGGCGTTTCTGCCTCTAGTGGGCGGCCTGCCTTCGCAGTTCCAAACAGCGCTGCAGTGGACACTGGCGGGAACCCTGCTGGTGACTCTGCTGTTGGTGGCGCTGGCGCAGTGGGGCCAGGTGACCTTTCTTCGAGGCCGCCTGCGCACCTGGGTGGAAAACATCAGGGTAGGGTTTAAAAGCCTGCGTCACACCCGGCACTATCCTGCCCTGTTGGTCACCTCCCTGGCAATCTGGGGTCTTTACCTGTTGAGCGCCTACTTTGGGCTCCAGGCGTTGGACTTGGGGTTGACAATGAGCCAGGCCTACCTGGTGCTGGTGGTGGGCAGCCTGGCGATGGGGATTCCGGCTGCCCCCGGTTTCGTGGGTACCTATCACGCCGGGGTGATCTTGCTACTTGCCAGTGTCTTTGCAGTAGAACTAACGGTGTCCCAGGCAGCGGCCGTATTGCTGCATGCCGTCGCGTTTATTCCCACCACCCTGGTGGGGGGCATCTTGTACTTTAAATCCCATCTGCATTTCCGGGAAGTGAAAGAGATTACCTGGGAAACAGAACCGGACGAGCGGTGAAGAAATACCGCCTGATCCTGTTCGACCGGGATGGGACCCTGAATTACGAGGAACAGAGCTACCACTCGGACCTATCGGTATTGCGGCCCTATCCTTTCAGCGGTCCCACCCTGCGTGCCCTGGCGACCGCCGGCCACTGGTTGGCCTTGGCGACCAACCAGAGCGGCATCGCCCGGGGCTATTGGTCCTTAGACGAGGTGGATCGATTGCACCGGCGATTTTTTCAGGAATGGGGTGTGGAACCAAGGGTATACCTTTGTCCCCATGGTCCCGCGGAAGGCTGCAACTGCCGCAAGCCGCTTCCGGGCCTGGTTCTGCGGGCCCTAGCGGACCACCAGTGCCCCCCGGCAGCGGCCCTGATGGTGGGCGATTCCCTGACCGACGCCGGAGCGGCCGAGCAGGCCGGAGTGGACTTCGCGCTGGTGCTCACGGGCCGGGGGCGCTCCACCCGCGACCATCTGAGCCATCCTCCGGCGATGCTGCTTGACACAGTCGCCGATCTGACCGGAAATTTGCCGCCGCATGAGACCAGCTAAGAAGCCATTGACTATTGCCGTCCTGATGGGCGGGGTGAACTCGGAGAACCAGGTGTCGCTCGAGAGTGGCGAGCGTATCATGATGGCGCTGGGTGTCCTGGGCCACCGGGCGGTCCCGTTGGTGTACGAGGGCGACCTGGCCACCACTATCCCGGCCCTGGCGGGTTTCGACCTGGTGTTCATCGCCTTACACGGCGGCGACGGCGAAGACGGCACGGTGCAGGCCGCGCTGGAGAAAGCCGGCCTCCCGTTCACCGGTTCCCGGTCCGTCCCCTCACGGCTGGCCATGGACAAGCAGCTGTCCAAGCAGTATATGGTTAGGGCGGGGATAGCCACGCCGGCGTGGGTCAAGCTGGACCTGAGCCCCACCGCCCGCCGGCCACACTGGAAAGAATTCCCGGCCCTGGCGGCCTTTCTCAAAGAGCACGGGCCGCCAGTGGTGGTCAAGCCTAACCGAGAAGGCAGCACGGTAGGGCTGAGCGTGGTGGAAATCCCTGGCGATCTGGACCAGGCCCTGATGCTGGCGGGGGAGTTTGGTCGCCGGGTGCTCGTAGAGGCTTACATTCCGGGGCGGGAACTGACCGCCAGCGTGCTGGAGGACGTACCGCTGCCGATCGTGGAGATCGTTCCCGAGGGTGGCCTTTACGATTATGAAAGTAAGTACAGTGACGGCCGGAGTACTTATTCCGTCCCGGCGGACCTGCCGCTGAAAACCGCCGTGGCGATCCAGGACGCGGCCGTAAAGCTCTACTGCGGACTGGGCTGCCGCCACTATGCCCGGGTGGACTTCCGGCTCAACCCTCAAGGTGAATTTTTCTGCCTGGAGCTGAATACGCTGCCGGGGATGACCAGCCACAGCCTGACGCCCATGGCGGCGGCGGCGGTGGAGATCGACTTTAACGGCCTGATTGAACGAATTGTCCAAGCGGCCCTGCCCAGCCGTTCGCCGCAATGACACTGAAACTATACAACACACTCAGCCGCAGCCTGGAGGCGCTGGTACCGATAGAGCCCGGGGTGGTACGCCTGTACACCTGTGGCCCCACCGTCTATGACACGGCCCATATCGGCAATTTCCGGACATTTATTTTCGAGGATTTGCTGAAGCGCTACCTGATCTATTCAGGGCTGGAAGTGCGCCACGTGATGAACATTACCGACGTGGATGACCGTACCATCGAGCGGGCGGCTGAGGAAGGGCAGACGCTGGCCGAACTTACCGGGCACTATAGCGCCCAGTTCCAGCAGGACCTGGCGGCCCTCAATATTCTGCCGGCTGACCACCTGCCCCGGGCCACCGAGTTCGTCCCCCAGATGGTGACCGGGATCCAGACGCTGATCGACAAAGGGCACGCCTACATTACCGCTGACGGCTCGGTGTACTTTGACATATCCTCCTACCCTGAGTACGGTCGCCTGGCCCGCCTGGACCCGGAGCAGATGGTGGTGGGGGAGCGGGTGGCTTCGGACGATTATGCCAAGGAGGAGTCCCGGGACTTTGCCCTCTGGAAGAACTACAAGCCCACCGATAGGGACAGCCGCTGGCCGGCCCCCTGGGGCGAGGGGCGGCCGGGTTGGCACATCGAATGCTCCATCATGTCCACCCATTTCCTGGGAGAGCAGCTGGACATTCACTGCGGCGGGGTGGACAACATATTTCCGCACCATGAGAATGAGATCGCCCAGAGCCGGTGCCTGCATGCGGGACCGTTCGTAAATCTGTGGCTGCACAGCGAGCACTTAATAGTCGACGGCCGCAAAATGAGCAAATCACTGGGCAACTTTTACACCGTGCAGGACCTCCTGGCCCGGGGCCTGAACCGGGAGGCGCTACGCTATACATTGCTGGCTACCCATTACCGGCAGAAACTGAACTTTACCCTGGCCAAGGTGGTGGAGTCGCAAAAAGCGATCAACCGGCTGCGGGAGCTGGCCCGGCGGCTGGAGCAGGTGGCGTCCGGCCGGGAAGGAACGGCCCTGCCGCCGCCGAACGACAGGGTGGCAGTGGCCTTGGACGACGACCTTAACATTGCCGGGGCTTTGGGAGCGATCTTTGCCTGGGCTCACGAGCTGTTCGGCCTGCTGGACCGGGAGGAGCTGAGTGGCGCATCGGCCGGCGAGTGCCTGTCCGCCCTGCGGCGCTATGACGAAATACTGGGAGTGATCTTTTTCAGCCCCGGCACCCTGGATGAAGAAGTAAGCGCCCTGATCGCTGAGCGGGAGGCCGCCCGGCAAACCCGGGACTGGGCCCGGGCCGACGAAATCCGGGAACAACTGCGCCAGCAGGGCATTTTGCTGGAGGATACCCCAGCCGGAACGATATGGAAGCGGGGTTATTGAAAATCATGTTATAGTCTAGGATCGGATAGCTGAAATCAGCTTTTCGAAATCTACTTTCCTCCCAGAAATCCATCCTGTACCAAAGCCACGGTCATTGCATTACTCTAACCTGGTAACCGTTTGATATTTATACCCAACGGACCATTGTCTCGGATCTGTTGATCGGATCATTTTTTCGATCGGCCGCCGGGTAATAGCGTATTAGAGTATTATACCCGGATCGGGAGGACCCTAGCTCTTAGTTAGATCATGCTCCTAGCGCAAGACGCCGGTGGATGAACAGTGAGAAACAAAGCTTATCATCTTGAATATGTAGAGTATTAGTAAAATTTAATTATCTCAACGGGTCATCTGGCACCGTTGGTTTGATCAGAAAATAGATGCCCATCATAAAATTACTACTAATTACGCAATATTTAATATATGCACTTCAATTATTCCTATTGATAAACTTGTATCATATCATTAAATTCATATGGAGAGTAATTTGCTCGTATCAGTCAAAATATATGGTTCACCGGAACCGGGACCTCTTCTTGGTGTTCGCTTCGTATTATTGGATGACAACCAGGTACCTATCTGGGAGATGTCACTTTTGAAATAACAGTAATACTTTGAAATGCCAGCTTAAGGAGGTCGGGATGGGATTTATGCTCAAGTCTTATTATCGACAATCAGCATTGTAGGAACCTATGGCGAGCCGTCTTTACAGCTCATTGGTTCAGGCCGAGTTGAAGTCGATGGAAGCGAAATTGGCTGAGATTAGATCTGAGCTTGCACCTGGATCGACTTTTAAGAACAAAGGTAAGCGGCTTCGGCCCGCACTATTTTTATTGGCAAACAAGTATACCCGCTTTATTAATGGCCAGAAAAGAGCGGCTGGAGCCAGCGAAATCGCTATTGCCGCAGCAATAGAGTTAATCCACGAGGCTTCCTTGATCCATGATGATATCGTCGATCGAAGTGAAATGCGGCGAGGCCGGCCCACATTCAATTTTGCATACGGCGACGCAATGGCAATTTTGGTCGGTGATTACCTATTTACTCGCTCTTCTTCGATTTTCCTCGAGCAGGCGGACAAGGTTTCTGATCTTCGAATTGTCAGCAAATTCGTCGAACTAGCTATTCGCACAGTGCGCGGCGAGATCAACCAGCTCCACCAACTACTTTTTCTTGAACCTATCCAGGAGCGTATTTCACTCGAGGTCTACCTGGACATTATCAGTGCGAAAACTGCTGCCTTTTTTGGAGCTTGCTGTGAAGCCGGTGCCGTTCTGGCAGGCGGCAGAAATGAACTGGCAAACGATTTCTTTGATTTTGGCCTTAACCTGGGGATTCAGTTCCAGATAGTGGATGATTTGCTGGATGTTGTGGGGTCGGAAGAAAAAGTTGGCAAATCTTTACGCCACAACATACGTGAAAAGACTATCACTCTGCCTTTTATCATAGCGTATAACCATCATAGGGACAACCCTATTATGACGAAATTGATTTCCGGGGCTGATCTCACTGCCCGCGAGTCGAATCAAGTTTATCGATGGATGTCTATACAATCGGTAGTCCAGGAGACACGTGAATATATGAATAGATACACTGTACTGTCCCAGCAGGCCTTGAGTAAAATGCCCCAGTGTATCTACCGTCTGGCACTTGAGGATTTTTTGGCATTCGTTACCGCCAGGGACTCTTAATTTATTAGAACACCTCCAACCGGTTGAGAAAGATGACAACTGACTTAGTAAAAGTTCTTGAGAAACATCAGGAATGGATTATGCAGCGGCGGCATGTTGTTGGCGTCGGTATCGGCGAGAAATATGTAGCCGGAAAAAATACCCATCAACCTTGCCTAACGGTATTTGTAGATCGGAAGGTACCTCTCTCTAGCCTCAGTGAGGAAGAGAGGATACCGTCCGAGATAGAAGAGCAGCCGTTAGACGTAATCGAGAGTGGACGATTCCGCCCACTGGTCTGACAATCACCCACCAAGCACTGTAAGGAGGTGAAAAATGGGGGAAAAAAAGGACAAGGGATCACGCCCGAGAGGTTCAAAACCAAAGATCGCTCTAGAAGATCGCAAAACGCAGATCATCAGGCAGGCGATAAAAATCCACCACGGGCATTTTGCTCGGGATGCAAACATCGTGGGCATGGGAGTAGGTTTGAAGGAATCCCATGGGGTGCGCCTGGATCGTCCCACCCTGACATTCCTGGTGGCCAAAAAAATGCCCCGCAATTTCTTACCTATCAGTCGAGTCATCCCATCGGCGCTGCATGTCCATGAGGAAGAGATCGAGACCGATGTCATCGAAACCGGTTATCTCTACCCCTTGGCCTATACGGCCAGCCAGCGGCCCGCCCTTGGTGGCGATAGTATCGGCCATGTGGATATTACCGCCGGTACGTTAGGCTGCCTGGTGACCGATAACACTGATGGCTCAACTTGTATCCTGAGTAACAACCACGTGCTGGCGGATGAGAATAATGCCGCTATCGGGGATGCGATTTTACAGCCCGGTCCTCACGATGGCGGCACTGATCCAGCGGATCGGATTGCGCTGCTTAAGCGCTTCGTGACGATAGATCCCGCAGTGACGAATCAGGTAGATACTGCGATCGCTGCACCGATAAAACCTGCTTACGTGGCCAATCAGATGGAAGGCGGCTTGACTCCTCCGAGTGCCGCCCATCAAGCTGTAGGGCTTTTATTCGCCGGGTCCTGCAACAGCACGATTCTAAATCCGATCGCTATGGTGGAGAATCAGCTAAATGTCAGCCTCCCCGCCGGTTCCACGGTCGCTGCCACCGTCGGCATGAATCTTGAGAAGGTTGGGCGGACTACTGAATACACTACGTCAACCGTTCGAACGATTAACACCACGGTGACCATTGGCTATGACATGGGTCAAGTAACATTCAATAACCAGATCGTTACAGCCTGGCTGTCGGACGGTGGAGACTCGGGTTCGCTGGTATTCGAGGGTGGCGCCGGTGGAGCCGAGGATCACTGCGGATGGGCCTCAGCCTCGGCATTTTCCAGCCTGTTGGATGTGGACCTGCGCGAAGACGAGCCATCCCTGAAACGAATCCGTGATCATTTCCTTCGCGAAACAGAGGGCGGACGAGTATTGGTGGATGCTTATTACCGCTACGAAGGTCAAACCCAATCTAGGGTGCAGCGTTTATCGGAAACTGAACGCCAGCAGGTCCGTAAGATCGCCGACCGCCACAGGTCTTCTGCCAGGCAGGTACTGGCAGAGCCGGGCACGGCGGAAGTGATCTTCACCAAAGCGATGCTGAAGGATGCGGATCTTATTTTGGAAATCGTGAAGCAGCACGCGGATAAGCGGGAGTTTGCCCAGGCGGTGCAATTGCGGGCCCTAGCGAACAAGTTTGCAGGGAAAACTTTCACCGAGGCCTTGGCTATGCTAAGCGATAAGCAAATCGTGAAACGGCTGGAGCAGATACTGGGATAGCCCAGTCTGAGGTCAGGCGAATCTTCCAAGGGGTCGAAGCTCTTTTTCCAGGCGTCAGATCCAGTCCCTTGAATTCCAAGTGACCGGCCACCGGGCCATTGCGAGGTGCCGGCACTTTGTCGTCCAGTGTGCGCGCTCCAATAATTAATGATGGCACCCGCTAACAGTGTGAAGCACTCAGCACATGCGCGCCACCGCCGGCCGAGCCCGGGCCGACGAAATCCGGGAACAACTGCGCCAGCAGGGCATTTTGCTGGAGGATACGCCCACCGGGATCTTCTGGAAACGGGGCTGACGAATATATAAAAAAGCCGGGGTTGAAATTAGTAGCCCGTATAGCTTAAAATCCGGGTTGATTTCCGAATATAGTCCATGTTAAATTTTGCGGCTCTAGTAGAAGTGCCAATGGCGGCGTATGCCACCATAGCTCAGTTGGTAGAGCATCTGATTTGTAATCAGAGGGTCGCGGGTTCGAATCCTGCTGGTGGCTCTTTGAGGCGGTTTTTGGCAGATTACGGCTGGTATCGGCGCGCGCTCCGATCCCGGTCCGGGATGCGGGGAGATGGCCGAGCGGTCAAAGGCAGCAGACTGTAAATCTGCCGACGTAATGTCTACGGAGGTTCGAATCCTTCTCTCCCCACCGTATGCAGTCGGTGGGTCCCTTGCCGCCTGTTGAACGCTTCTCAGATGAGCAATGCGGGAGTAGCTCAGTTGGTAGAGCATCAGCCTTCCAAGCTGAGGGTCGCGGGTTCGAGTCTCGTCTCCCGCTCACGGTGCCTACATAGCTCAGCAGGTAGAGCACTTCCTTGGTAAGGAAGAGGTCACCGGTTCGAGTCCGGTTGTAGGCTCGCGGTGACCCCGATGTGGTAGGGTCCTGGTAAATATCGACGGAGGCATTAGGACACATGGCGAAAGAGAAATATATCCGCACAAAGCCGCACGTGAACGTGGGCACCATTGGTCACGTGGACCACGGCAAGACCACCTTGACGGCGGCCATCACGCACGTACTGAG
>SDBV01008163.1_pt1 | contig 14173 bp, 7 predicted proteins | sample 2277081 | NCBI WGS metagenome assembly SDBV01 (sample SAMN10402039, study PRJNA504765) | marine sediment metagenome | isolation source: marine sediment core GS10_PC15, 223 cmbsf | place: Arctic Ocean: Southern Knipovich Ridge | collected 2010
TGGCAGTACCGGCCTGGGTGCCCAGCAACAATCTGTTATTTCCGTTTGAAGCATTAATTCCGATCATAAACTGCATGTTGGGGTTAGTTGCAGGAGCTTTCATCCATGCGCTTACTGTAACATTCCTGGCGGCCATCGCGGCACACACACCATTGACGGCAACATAATCATTTACGCCGTCAAAGTCCAGGGCGCCGCCAACCCAATCGCTGTCATCCATATCGATTAATGCGCCAACATAATCATTTCCGGAAGAGTCTGATGCGACAGCGCCGGAGGTCTCATCAAACATCCAATAAGCAATTGCCGGACTGACGTCTAGCCATTGCCTGGCCAATACCAACAAATCCAGAGTGTCGACCATATTGTCGTTGGGGTCAGCAATATCGGCTGTGGGATCGTTTGTCAACCAGACTCCGGCCATGTAAGAGTAGTCATCCATGCCGATAGTTCCATTGCAGTTAAAATCGGCCGATCCAGCACAGGAGTGTTCAGTGGGTACATCAAAGTTCACTATCAACTGAACATTTTTAACATACACATCAGCGCCCTGGGTTTCACTGCCGCCGCCAACCCAAATCGTGTCTGTTGGTATAGTCGTGTTAAGTTGGATTTGAAATGTATGCCATATACCTGTAGTTGTGTTCGCTGCATAGGCCCAGACTTCGGCACCTATTATTTCAGAACCATCCCACGGGTTAGCTGGGTTATCTATGTCATAGAGTCCTGCCTCTAACCAGTCCCCGCTCTGTATGCCGCCGGCGGCCGGTATATAGTAATCGTATTTTACTGTGTAGGTTCCAGCAGGAATTTCGTCAACACCAGCAGGAATTTCGTCAATAAAAGTGTGGATACCGTCAGCCTCCCACTCACCATCTCCGTAATCGATGTCTGCACTTATCTCGATACCTGCAGGACCTGGATCGCCGATGGGTGACAAATCACCTGAATCGTACCAAACTGTATTACTTATCGGAATAGTCGCAGCAGCGTTTGCCACGCTCACCACCAACAAACTTACAATAATTAACAATAATAACTTTTTCATAAAACCTCTCCTTTTCGAAAAACATTAAGAACATTAATATTTATCGCGCTTGCAGAAAAAACCCTGCTGTGCGTTTACAGTCTAATTCGCTTGCGATGTTGTAGAGAAATAACCGGAGCGTCAGAGGAAAGTACATCGGGTATAGGGGTTTGGCAAATACCGGCTGTGATCTTAGAGGTTTCTTCAAATGACATCATCTTTCCCTCACAAAATAAGCGTGTAAGCACAGATCAGTCCTCCAGGCACATCTATGCCAGACACTAGCTTATTGTACCTTTATCCCTTTAAAAGTCAAGAGTAAAAGTTTCTAGAAAACACATACGCATGTTATACAAATATTAATTTTGCATGAGTTCGTGCCTAAGGGCGGATATCTTTAGAGAAGGGTATTTCAGTGTTTTTGATGTTTTGGGAAAGCGAGCCTAGAATTACTCACGTAAAAGCACTGGCACACTGGATCAATGTAAAAGACAGAAGGAAAAAGGGGTCAGAATAAATTTATTCTGACCCCTTGCTATTAAGCTAAATGTGTCAATGTTTATTGCGCAAGGACTGCTATTTCTTCTTCACTTAATGCACGGTCATAGACCTTGACCTCATCGAGTTGTCCGCTATAAAAATCGCCGGTTGCCAGACCTGGATCGTACTCCTGTCCAAGCGAAAGCAGGTCGTCGGTGGCAATAGACATCGTCGATGTAAAGCTCGTGACATTGCTGCCATCGACGTAAACAGTAATTGCGTTAGCACTATCATCAAGAACAAAGGCGATGTGGTGCCATGTGTTGTCGATTACGGTTGCCGTTGTATGATGCCATGCGGTGTCACCAAAACTGAGCGTGGCAGTATTGCCCGGGGTTCCGCACAACAATTTATTGCCGTCACCGTTTGCAGAGTTTATTGCGATAATAAACTGCATGTTGGGGTTAGTTGCAGGAGCTTTGACCCATGCGCTTATTGTAAGGTCCCTGCCTGCGATCTCGGCAAATACATCATCGAGGGCAACATAATCGTCGACACCGTCAAAGTCCAGAGCGTTGCCAGCGTTTCCGCCGACCCAGTCGCTGTCATCCATATCAATTAATGTGCCAACATAATCATTTACCGAAGAGTCTGATGCAATATCGCCTTCTGTCTCATCAAATGCCAGGTAAGCAATTTCTGCACTGACGTCCAGCCATTGCTGCGCTACTACCAACAAATCCTGTACGTCCACCTGTCCGGCGGGATCAGCAATATCGGCTGTGAGATCGGCTGTCAACCAGACGCCGGCCATGTATGACACGTCATCGAGGGCGACATTTCCACTGCAGTTAAGATCGCCCGATCCGGCACAGGAGGAACCATTGGGTGCATGAAAGTTCATTAGCATCCCTTCGGTAACAGATTGCGCCCAATCAGAAAGATTCGGGTCGTCGCCGGTGTCGTAGATGCCGTGAGCCGGGTTGCCATGGGCATAGGTGTTAATCTGCCAGTAGAACCCTTTGGTACTGTCAGTAACCAGAGAAACGGGAACATCGACATCACCTAAAGCGGCATCGACAACGAGGTGATAATCTTTTTCCGCCTCAGGATTGTTCGGGTCACCAATAGGATCTGTCCCAAACCAGACATCGACCCAAACCGGATTGCCCGGAGGGACGGACTGGATATTATTCCAGCTCAAAGTCAAAGGTCCGGCCGCAACTGTTTCATCCATTGTAGGATAGCGATTAAGCGGATCGGTGATCGCTGTTATTGTAGTTACGCTGTCTGCATAGACTACTTGCGCATTGCCTACCTCGCCATAACCGGTTATTTTTCCAGCATCGATATATGCCTGAGCGGCAGCTTCTGAATTATTATTAATGACCATTTTACCAAAGCTAATATCGATGAACGAGTCGTTCCAAAAGACGGGATGTTCACTATCGATCGCACCAGACCAGTGATGTATGTTCAGCTCACCGTCATTGATATAAACTTTGCATTGTCCGTGATCGAGAGGGTTTGCGCCGAACCACTCACCAAGCCCAAAGCTGGCTCCGCCGTTGACGATTCCGCCATTTATCTCAACGATCGAATCTGCACCGGAGTGCATTCCCCACCAAAAGTGACCGGCATGGTCATACACGGCTCCTTTTTCAACGATCAATTTAGCGGTATCGTTGAAACCAACTGCCATCCAGCCACCACCGGCTCTTGTGAGGGTTCCGCCATCCATAATGCGTAGCACGCCGCCCGGTCCGCCCTCGCCCTGAACAAGGTTCCCTCCATAGTGCTGGTCATCGGTCACCTGACACTCTGCGGCGCCATCGACATTAAACACGGGTTTGGGATCACGTGTATCATTAGGATCTACATTAGGGCCGTTGCCAGGGACTCCATTGGTCCAGTTTGCCTCTACATTCCAGTTGCCCACGTCCGGCGGAACGATCCCATTAGCCACAGGGTTCCACACCGTAGCGGCGTTTGCCACACTTACCAGCACCAAGCTTACAATGATTAACAATAATAACTTTTTCATAAAACCTCTCCTTTTAGAAAAAATAGATTAAAAAAACATTAAGACATCAATATTTATCGCACTTGCAGAAAAAAACCGGCTGTGCGTTTACAGTCTAATTCGCTTGTGATGTTGTGGAATAAAATAAACCGGGTGTAGAGGTTGCACAAATAGCGACCTTGATTTTAGTGGTTTCTTCAATGACATCACCTTATACCTCACAAAATAAGCGTGTAAGCACAGATCAGTCCTCCAGGCACATCTATTCTAGACACCAGCCTATTGTACCTTTATCTCTTTAAAAGTCAAGACTAAAATTTTCTGATATATGTATATTATAAGTATTTACGCTCAAGCACAACAGGTGTATGCGGCACATAACACAGGAAAGTTTTGTTTTTGTTATCTTTATCCATTTCGCGGCCTTTTTTGTAGAGATTAAATAGAACGACATAAATGTCGCATTGCAGGTATAATGCTACAAAAGTGTACTTTTTGTTTATAGGGGAGATTTTATAAAAAAACTTAACTCCCTGTTGTGCAAGGAGTTATAAACAACCCGTTTTTTTGGCACAGCCGTTGCTATTATAAAATAGTGATCGTTTGGTCCAACAAACGGCTGTACAGAACGGAATTTTGAAAAAGGAGAAGAAATTGACCGGTAAAAGTATATTTTGGCTGACGAGCCTTGCGGTTGTTTGTGCGCTCGTTTTGCCCCAGGCAGCAGTGGCATCAGTTGAATCGTCGATGACCTCAGCAGATCAGGCAGTGGATACGCTGTCTTCCGTTGTCGATGTCCAAAAGTATAACCGCAGTATCCATATTATGGCGATGCTAATCGTTGGTTTTGGATTTTTGATGGTATTTGTTAAGAAGTATGGGCTGTCAGCGGTGACGGCGACGTATCTTCTTGTCAGTGTTTCGATCCCGCTGTACTTTGTTATTAACAGCAAGGGGATCTTCGGGCACCCTCAGGAATCGGTGATAGACAAGCTTATCCTGGCCGAGTTTGCCGCAGCGAGCCTTTTGATCTGTGCCGGGGCAGTTCTGGGTCGCTTAAAGATGTATCAGTATATGATCATGGGTGTTCTTTTTATCCCATGCTATATGCTGAACGAGTGGATCGTTCTCGATAATGGTTTTGGCTTGATCCCGCGGGGCGGATGCAGCGATACGGGCGGGTCGATAATCATACACACGTTCGGAGCGTTGTTCGGCCTTGGCGTTGCGATGACGATGACGACCAAAAAAGAATGCGAAACGGAGATCGAGTCCGACGCGACGAGCGACAGATTCTCGATGCTGGGAAGTATGGTTCTTTGGCTGTTCTGGCCGAGCTTTTGTGCGGCACTTGTGGCGCCTGCGGATATCCCGGCTACGGTGAGCAACGTTGTGATAGCCCTTTGCGGTTCGACGATAGCAACGTACTTTGCGTCGGTTGCCTTGCGGAAAAAGATCTGCATCGCGGATATTGCCAACGCAGCACTGGCGGGCGGAGTTGCTATCGGTTCGACATGCGACCATGCCAGCTTGACAGCGGCGTTTACGATAGGGATCCTGGCAGGGGTGCTTAGCACTTTCGGGTTTGCGGTAATTCAGGGCAAACTTCAGGATCTGACAAAGAAGGTCGATACTTGCGGGGTTTTGAACCTGCATGGCCTGCCGGGGCTGATGGGCGGAATAGCGGCGATCTTTGTGGTAAAAGATATTAATACCTCGGCCCATCTGAAAAGTATTTTAGTGACAATCGTAGTTTCACTTGTTACAGGGTATATAGTTGGTATTGTGCTTTCGCTGTTTGGCAGAAGGACCGAGGCATACGTAGACAGCGAAGAGTTTATAGAATAGAAGTTTGACGTTTAACCCTTAATTCATAGAATTAAGGAGTTGTTAATAGACAGGAGAATTACAATGGATCATGCTAGCGAATCAATACCGGAAGTATTCGGTTCTAATGTTTTTAACGACGCGCTGATGCAGGAGCGTCTTCCGAAGAATATTTACAAGGCTTTTAAGCGGGCTGCGGCGGGCAATCAGGAACTGACTCCTGAGATCGCCGACGTTATGGCTAATGCGATGAAGGATTGGGCCATCGAAAAGGGCGCAACCCACTACTGTCACTGGTTCCAGCCGATGACCGGTTCGACGGCAGAGAAGCATGACTCGTTTATTTCTCCTACCGAAGACGGAAAGGTCATCATGGTCTTTAGCGGTAAAGAGCTTACAAAGGGTGAGCCCGATGCGTCGAGCTTTCCTTCAGGCGGTTTGCGTGTAACATTCGAGGCACGCGGTTATACCGCATGGGACTGCACCTCGCCGGTATTCGTTAAGGAAGACGGCAACAACATCACACTTTATATTCCATGCGCATTCTGTTCTTACACAGGCATTGCACTCGATAAGAAGACCCCGCTGTTGCGTTCGATGGATGCATTGAATAAGCAGGGCATGAGAGTTCTCCATGCTCTTGGTAATACAACAACAAAGAGCATTACTTCTACTTGCGGTGCAGAACAGGAATATTTCCTTATCGACCGCGATTTTTATGAAGAGCGCCTTGACCTTGTTTTGGCAGGCAGAACACTCTTCGGCGCTCCTTCGCCGCGCGGCCAGGAATTGGACGATCACTATTTCGGTACTCTTCACGAAAGGGTTGCCAGCTATATGAGCGAGATCAACCACGAGCTTTGGAAGCTTGGTGTTGCTGCTAAGACCCAGCACAACGAAGTTTCTCCCGGCCAGTACGAGCTTGCTCCTGTATATGCTACGGTTAATGTTGCAACCGACCACAACCAATTGACGATGGAAACAATGGAAAAGGTCGCTATAAGGCATGATTTTGTATGTCTTCTTCACGAAAAGCCTTTCGCCGGTGTTAACGGTTCGGGTAAGCACAATAACTGGTCAATGGTTACAGATGACGGCATAAATCTTCTGGAACCCGGAAAAACACCACACGACAATATGGTATTCTTAGTCATATTGTGTTCGATCGTTAAGGCTGTCGATAAATATTCAAAGCTGCTGCGTGCAACTGTTGCTAATGTGGGTAACGAACATCGCCTCGGTGCCAACGAAGCACCTCCTGCGATTGTTTCGATCTTTCTTGGCGATCAGCTTGCAGACATCTTCGAGCAGCTTGCAGGAGCCGGGGCAAAGTCATCTAAAAAGGGCGGCGAGATCAAGCTTGGCGTTTCAACACTTCCGCCGTTGCCTAAGGATTGCACGGATCGTAACCGTACATCGCCGTTTGCCTTTACCGGTAACAAGTTCGAGTTCCGTATGGTTGGTTCGACACAGTCGATATCAGGCCCTAATTTCGTATTGAACACCATCGTTGCCGACGCTCTCTGTGATATTGCAGACAAGCTTGAAAAGGCACCCGATGTAACGGCTGAGGCACAGGCCATCCTTAAAAAGATCGCAACCGATCATGCCAGGATCGTCTTTAACGGTGACAACTATTCGGACGAGTGGGTAGCAGAAGCTGCAAAACGCGGCTTGCCGAATATCCCTTCTACGGTTGACTCGCTGATGACGATTATTGACAAAGAGAACGAAGAAGTTTTCGAAAAGCACGGTGTTCTTAGCAAAGAAGAGCTTCATGCGAGAACCGAGGTTCTCATGGAAGCATATTCTATGACAATAAATATCGAAGCAAGAACAACACTCGAGATGGCCAAACGCCAGATACTTCCTGCTGCATCTGCATTCGCCGGTAAGGTTGGCGGTGACATCGGTGCGGTAGCAGCGGCCGGCGGTGAGTCGACGGCACAGAAGTCACTGCTCAAGAAGACCTGCGGTCTGGTAGATTCGCTAAGCGATGCTATTGAAGTTCTCGAAAAAGAGACCGATGCAGCAAGTGAGATCGGCGAAGGTACCGCTAAGGCCCAGGCGTATAAGAAACAGGTTATCCCTGCTATGGCAGCGGTTAGAGAAAGTGCCGATCAGCTTGAAATGATCGTCGATGCCTGCATGTGGCCGTTGCCAACTTATGCTGAAATGTTGTTTATGAAGTAAAATATAGATATGGCTGGATGTTTAAATTGATTTACAACCTGCCCCTTTTTAACGAGGGGCAGGTTTTTTTATACTATTTTTAGGATAAGAGCAGCGATTGCTATTATTTATGTAACCGATCGCATTATAAAAGCGAATAATAGTAATTATTAGCAAATTAGTTGTTCTATTTTTCGTTCAAAAAGTATATAGTGCTATGCCTGTTTTTCCCTTGAGATCTGTAGTAATAGACCGGGCAGATGTCTAAAGACTATAATTTGGAAATATTATTTATTTTGAGAGGCAACAGTGGGTAATAAATGCCGAGAGAATAAAGCGGTTATCGAAGTAGCAGTTCTTTATTGTCAGCACGGACTATGCGACGAAGCCAAAGGCACCGCCTGGTCGCAGGATGTTGAAGGAGTTTCGGTTCAAGCTACGATGCTTCCATGCAGCAGTAAGCTTGAAGTATCTTACATACTTAAGCTGCTCGTATCAGGCATCGATGCCGTCGAGATCGTTGCGTGCCCTGAGGAGTGCTGCAAGTTCCTTATAGGAAGTAAACGTGCAGAAAAGCGTATCGAATATATTCGCGGTTTGCTTGAGAGTATTGGCTATGAGCCGGAGCGCGTCGGCATCAGCCGGAAGCTAAAACAAAGCGATAAATCATTGATAGAAATTGCAAAAACCAGAGCCGAAGCGGTACGTGGTCTTTGTGTAAACCCGATGAAAGGAGAATAGCAGTGATTTTTGCAGAATGGAAACCTATTGACGAACTGGTCGACAAACTAAAAGCGCACAGTAAAGTGCTTCTGGTCGGATGTGCGACATGCGTTGCAGAATGTGCAGCCGGCGGGGAAAAAGAGGTCGAGACCCTTGCTCCGCTTCTTACCATGGCTTTGAAAAAGCAGGGCCACTCAGTTGAGATAAGCACGGCGACCCTTGAAAGGCAGTGCGAATGGGAATTCGTCGAAGAGCTTGCCGAAAAGACCGAAGGTGTCGACGCGATCCTTAGCATTGCGTGCGGTATCGGTATACAGGCGTTGGCAGAGCGATTCGATCCTATGCCAGTATATCCGGGCGTCAACACCTCATCGCTTACGATCCGTGAAGAAGACGGCATTTGGGCGGGCAGATGTGCGGCGTGCGGCGACTGCGTATTGGGTGAGACATTCGGTTTGTGTCCGATCGCAAGATGTGCCAAGAGCCTGCTTAACGGCCCGTGCGGCGGAACACGAAAAGACGGTAAGTGTGAAGTTGACGCCGATGTCGATTGTATTTGGAACCTTATCGTCGATCGTGCCGAAGAACGCGGGCAGCTCGAATCACTAACAGAAGTTAAGAAAAGTAAGAACTGGTCCAACTCGAGGCACGGCGGACCAAAACGCGTAGTTCGGGAGGATCTTAGATAATGAAAAAAGTTCCGGAAAGTAATTTATCACGAACTCTTGCAGCGGGCGAATTTGCGTTAACCGCTGAGGTTGGTCCTCCTCGCAGCGCCGATCCTGCGGAAGTAATAGAGAAAGCAAAGGTGCTTAAGGGTGTTGCCGATGCTTTCAATGTAACCGATAACCAGACGGCGGTTGTTCGTATGTCGAGCATCGCGGCATCAAAGATACTTCTTGACGAAGGTCTCGAGCCTGTGATGCAGATCGTTTGCCGGGACAGAAACCGTATCGCTATCCAGTCGGATCTGTTAGGTGCGTCAGCGTTGGGAATGCGAAATGTTCTTTGTTTGTCCGGCGACCATCAATCGGCAGGAGCCGGCGGAAAGCTCAACGGTCATCCCGGAGCGAAGAATGTTTACGATGTCGATTCGATCCAACTGATCTCTATTGTAAAGGGTCTTCGTGACGACGCTGTTCAGGACGGCGGCGACTCGGTCAGTTCTCCGGTACCTTTTTTTATCGGTGCTGCATGGACGCCTTTCGGTCCTCCGGAAAAATTCCGTACGATACGGCTTGCCAAAAAGATCGCCGCAGGCGCAGACTTTATCCAGACGCAGGCTGTTTATGACATGAAGCGTTTTGCCGAAGCGATGCGCCGCGCCGAGGACATGGGGCTTACCGAAAAGGCAGCGATCCTGCCCGGAATTATCATACCTCGTTCTGCGGGGATGCTGAAGTATATGAACAATAACGTTCCGGGTATCGAGGTTCCCGATGAGATGATCGCAAGAATGAAAGATGCTAAAGACGCAAAGGCTGAGGGTATTAAGATCACGCTCGAACTGATCGATGCTGCAAAGAATCTTAGCGGCGTTAGAGGTGTTCACCTTCAGGCGATAGAGGCCGAGCATCTTTTGCCGGATATTATTAAGGCGGCAGGCCTGCTGCCTCGGCCGAATTAGTTCGTAGTTCGGAGTTTGTAGTTCGGAGTGAATGATTCGGCCTTTGGCCGAGACTATATTATATTGACAATGAGAAAAGAAGATGCCGGCGAAATATCACGTTGAAGTTAAACCGACAGAAGACAGGTTTTTTCCTGTGCCGAAATTTAGCGCAGTAGAGAATGACGGCTGTCTCGGCTGTATGCAATGTGTCAAACGCGATTCGTGTATTTACGATGTCTATAAGAATCGTGCGTTCGATACACCGCAGGTTGTCGATACCGCTGACATTGACTGCATCAGTTGTATGCGTTGTGTGCAGGAGTGTAAAAAGAATATTATTTTCCGTATGCCGAACCCCGAGTATGCAAATCTTGGTAACAAGTACTGGCGTCCGGACATACTTACCAGCATCTGGAAGCAGGCCGCCAATGGGAAGATCCCTGTTTCCGGTTCCGGTTACCGCGGGCTTTTCGCAAGCACCGGTTTCGATTCGATGTGGACAGACATGTCCGAGATCGTTCGGCCGACACGTGACGGCATCCACGGCAGGGAATACATCTCGACGGTCATAGAGCTTGGAAGGCGTGAAGCTATTTTACAGTTTGAAGACGACGGCTCTCTTGCAGGCGAGGCGCCCTCGTTTACCGAGATACCAGTGCCTATCCTTATAGACTTACCTGACAACAAGTTTGTCAGCGACGCTGTTAAGGAAGCTATGGCAACAGCGGCTGTCGGTATTAACTCCTTTGCGGTTGCAACATTGAAAGACGCAAACGGGATGCTGGCAAAACACAAAGAGCATCTTATCGTTCGTTTCGATGCGGCCTCTGACGATGTTAAGGAGCTGCACGGTGCAACCGTTGCCGAGATCAATTGGACCGAAGATGTTTTTGAAGTTATCGAAAAAATAACCGCAGCGAATCCGGGCATAGTTGTTTCTGTTCGTTTGAAGCTTGACGAAAACGCCGTTGGCCGTGCGGTCGCCATGACAGAAAAAGGCGTCGGCATGATCCACCTTCAGGCGACTTATAACGGCAACGGGTTTGGCAAACGCAGCGGCGACTTCATAATCCAAATGCTGCAGGATGTTCACTTTGCCCTTATCGATAGTTCTATTCGAGATCAGGTTACGCTTATTCTTACCGGCGGGATCGGTCTGGCAGAGCACGTTGCCAAGGCTATTGCCTGCGGAACCGATGGCATTGCGATAGACAGGGCTGCTCTTGCGGCACTTAGCTGTCGTCTTTGCAAAGATTGTGACGATAGAAAAAGCTGTCCGGTTGAGATCGATACCGCACCGGCTGATTGGGCATCGCAACGAATAATGAACCTTATCGGTTCGTGGCAGGCCCAGCTTGTCGAGTTGATGGGTGCGATGGGACTTCGTGAAGTACGTCGTTTGCGCGGCGAGCTTGGCAGGGTAATGTTCTTTGACGATCTTGAAAATGAAAACTTAGGCCCCTTCTTCGGCAAAAGGATCAGGACACTCGAAGAGACCCTGGAAGTCGCAGCCGATGATAAGGGAACTACGCCCGAAGAAGAAGCAAAGATAAGGGCCGGCTATCCTCCAATAGATGACAAGTTTGTAAAGCCGTGCCCGTCGAGGTTTAGGAATTCGCTTGCAGTTTATAAAGTTGCAAGGACATCGGCGTGCATCGCGTGCGGCAGGTGTGCCGAGGTGTGCAAGTATGGCGTTCATGTAAAGGCGGGCAAACGAATGCTCGCTCCGAAATCGCATCTTTGTCGCGGTTCGGAAGCTTGCAGAACAGACGGTTCGTTCTGCGTAAACGAATGCCCGCAAAAAGCATTGCGCGTCGGACCCGATCCGATGTGGGGTGCGTTCGGCGATCCGCGATGGACATCCGAGTTGCTGGTTAGTACGTGGGCGCAGGCAGAGACGGGTATGCCTTCCGATAGAGATATGGAATATAAAAAAGGCGCATCGCACGGCGGTTTCGACAGGATAAACATTGTATTCCCGGACAAGGCTCCGGATAAATCGTTCAGGCCAGAAGATGTCGAACTTAGTGTGACTCTTAATAAGACCGGCGACGGCAGACCAGAGGTCCCGATCGGGATACCTTTCTACGGCGGCGGAATGAGTTACGGGTCGATCAGCCTTGATACGATAATTGCAAGAGCAGCAGCCTATAAAGCCTTTAACTCGTTTACATGCTCCGGCGAAGGGGGATACCCCGATGAGCTTAAGGAGTTCGACGATAATGTTATCACCCAGGTTGCGACGGGGCTTTTCGGTGTTAACGAAGATACCATCAGGCGTGTGAGGATCATAGAGTTTAAGTATGCTCAGGGTGCCAAGCCCGGACTCGGCGGTCACTTGCTCGGCGATAAGAACACGCCCGTAGTTGCCCGTATGCGAGAGGCTGTCCAGGGGACTTCGTTGTTCTCGCCGTTCCCGTTCCACTCGGTTTACTCTATCGAGGACCACAAAAAACACGTCGACTGGATCAAAGAGATCAACCCGAAAGCATTAATCTCGGTCAAGGTTTCCGGTGCAAGCGATGTCGATATGGTTGCTGTCGGAAGTTACTACGCAGGTGCCCATATCATTCATCTCGACGGCAGCTACGGCGGAACCGGCGCCGCACCTGATATTGCCAAGAAGAATATCGCAATGCCGATAGAATACGCAGTCGGTAAGGTTCACAACTTCCTGAAAGCCGAAGGCGTTCGTGAGAAAATGACGATCGTCGCATCCGGCGGGATACGAAGTGCGTGGGATCTTGCAAAGAGCATCGCAATGGGTGCCGACTGTGTCGTCGTCGGAACCGTAGAAGTCGTCGCACTGGAATGCATAAGATGCGGCGCGTGCGAAAGCGGACGAGGATGTCCGAGAGGGATCGCCACGACCGATCCGGAACTGTCGACCATGTATGATCGTCCATGGGCAACGAAAAGATTGACTAACATATTCCATTCGTGGGCGAAACAGCTTCAGTATATTTGCTGGCGGTTGGGACTGAAAAGTATAAATGAATTGGTGGGCCGATCCGATCTGCTCGAACATCTGGACTTCGACAACACCCTTTAGGGTGATAAGATCGTGATCCGTTAGCTTGTTGTGTAAAGCACAGTCTGCGAAAAAGGACGAGTTTCGTGCCTTCGCTGGGATAATACCCCAGAGAATTAGAACAGAATTAGAACAGTAACTCGGCCAAACTAAACGACTAAGAGAGATAAAAAGAAATGAATGATTTTGCAAAAAATATTTATGATTCAAGGGCAAAGATCATAGCGGGTATTAACCCAGAGGACCTTTACGATGAAGATGTCGCTCAGGAGGGCGGCTGTGGTGTTGTTGGTTTTGCGTCGAGCATTCCTGTTGGCGGAAGGCACATCTTTGAGCCGTCGATCCAGATGCGGAACCGTGGAAACGGAAAGGGCGGCGGTATCGCAGCAGCGGGACTGATCCCAAGCCAGCTTGGCGTTGACGCAAAGACGCTGCGTGAAAGTTACCTTCTGCAAATAGCTCTGCTCGATCCATCGTGCGCCGGCGAAGTTGAAAAATTCGTAAACGAAAACCTCGACGTCAGCCACATGGAAAAGCAGGGACATATTGACGATTATCGCGACGTAGGGCTTGAAGTTTGTCCGCCTGAGATTATAAGATATTTTGTCCGTGTAAAGAGCGATAAGCTAAATAAGTTTGCCGAAGAAAATAATTTGACCGATCAACCGTCGCGTGTTGTCGAAGATGAATTTATCTATCAGAACACTTTTAACTTCAACAGAAAATATTACGCATCTCTCGGCGAAAAGCAGGCTTTCGTACTAAGCCACGCCCGCAACCTTGCCATCTTTAAGATCGTCGGTTATGCCGAGCAGGTTGTTCAGTACTACGGGCTCGAGGATCTCAGATCGAATGTATGGATCGCCCATCAGCGATATCCGACCAAGGGTAGGGTCTGGCACCCGGCCGGTGCTCACCCATTTATCGGAATGAATGAGGCGCTGGTTCACAACGGCGACTTTGCAAACTATTACAGCATCTCGAAATATCTGCACCAGCACAATGTCATGCCGCTGTTCCTGACGGACACCGAAGTTTCGGTGCTTTTGTTCGATTTGTGGCATCGTGTGTGGGGCTACCCGGTCGAGTACGTTATCGAAGCTCTTGCTCCGACAACTGAGATAGACTTTGACAATCTCCCCGAAGAAAAGAAAAAGATATACCGCGCTATCCAGGCAACGCACATGCACGCATCCCCGGACGGTCCGTGGTTCTTTATCATAGCAAGAAGTAATCCTGACGCCGACAGCCTGCAGTTGTTGGGCATTACAGATACTGCGA
>SDBV01008164.1_pt1 | contig 14173 bp, 11 predicted proteins | sample 2277081 | NCBI WGS metagenome assembly SDBV01 (sample SAMN10402039, study PRJNA504765) | marine sediment metagenome | isolation source: marine sediment core GS10_PC15, 223 cmbsf | place: Arctic Ocean: Southern Knipovich Ridge | collected 2010
AAATCGCCTCTTCAAGAGGATTGCGTGAGGGAAAGACAGACGCTAGATATTAACCCCACTGCTCCCCGCGGTGGCCGGTTTTGAAGTGTTCCGCAGTGGCCGGTTTTGGGTGTTCGGTGACAGTACTGGCACATCGGCGTTGGCAAACCACCTGTTAACGATAGTGGTGACAGCGTCAGAACCGAAAAGCTGTACACAGAGGGCACCAGGGCGAAGTAAGATTTCGATGACACGGCTCTTGGTCTCATCCGTACGGAAAAAAATTTCATCGGCCGTATAGTTTCGAACTCTGGGTTGAAAAGGCATTCCGTGTTTCGACGCGGCTGTGAGGACTTTGCGCCAGCTGAATCGGCGTGCACGTTCGAGCTGCCAAATCCACCGCGGTGTTCCAATAGGGACGCCGGTTTTTTGGTTGGGAATAGATGAAAAACATTTTGGATAGGCGCTTCTAAGCCACCGTTCATACAGGCGCACCTTCCCACGAACTTCGGCCGGAAGGCCCTGAAAAAAATCAAAAAATGCATAATCCGTAAACGGCTTCCGAACCGTCACCCATGGCCGCATTGCGGAGATCCAATGGTTGGTCGATTGCTGGAGCTTGTGGTCAAAAAGCGCGAATCTCGGTGGTGCGTCTTTGAGATCTGAAAATACGTCTTCCATAAGGTCCAACGCCTTTCGATAACCCAATCCCAACGGAGTATCGTAGAAAGGCATCGAGTGGAGGATGTCTACGGGTGTGGCAACGTTGTTGAAGGTGGGTCCGGCGACCGCGTCGCCGATGTAACCGGACAAATGTACGTCCATTAACGAACGCTGCTGGCGAACGGTCTCCATGTATTTTAAATCGTGGAGGTCTATTAAGCCGTCAGTTTGTTGGACAAAGGAAAGTCGTGTGTCGAGCCAATCGTGGATTGATGGTTGGTAAAGTGGCACAAACGTCCAATCTACGTTCATTGCCTCTGCAACTTTTTTGGCGTAAAACGCGTCGTCACATCCAGGAATTCCAAACGTGATAGCATTCCAGGACCTGGATTGGGGTGCTGCTTCAGCGAGAATAGCTCGGCTGTCCAATCCACCACTCAATAATTGCCCCGGTTGCTGTGCGCCGATGAGGCGTTTTCGTATGCCTGCACCCCAGAGGTGGTGAGCTTGTTCCATGTAATCGACAATTCGTGCGGATTCCACAGGCGGTAATGACGACCAATCCCAATACTTTGTGAAATCGGTCGTACCGCTGCGCACGGTGACCACTGAGGCTGGCGGGATTTTTTTGACTTGGCGGACGTTGGTGCGATCTCCCAAACGGAAGCCGCCGAAGGTAACTGACTCTCTGATGGCATCAAGATCTGGCTCGGGTGAAACACCGGGTGCCAACAAAACGCCTCTTACCCCGTCGGCGAAGGCAAAGCCTTCTTTTGTTTGTGCCCAATACCAGGTAAGTCCACCGAAACGATCATTTATCAGCCTGAGTCGGCGGCTGTGGCTATCCCAGAGTGCGATCTGAAATTCGCCATCCACACGGGCAATGATATCGTAATCCTCACGCAAAATCGCATGTAGTAAGCCTCGCCGGAGCGGAAGTGAATTTGGAAAGGCATCTGTGGTGGAAATGTCCAGCCTGTCGGCGGAAAATACCTCGCCAGCCAACCACAGGGAGTACCGATCTCCCTCGGTGACTGCTGGTGAATAGTCAGGAGGATCGACTGCGCTGAGGCCTGAATCCATGATGCCGATGGACAGTCCGGGCAAAGACCACGAAGCCCACCGTTGTTCTGAATGGACTCGGAGTGCCCTTCCCATCTGATCAATGGTCGTGTCGGAAGGATTCTCCAGTTGAGTTGAGGCCCAACCGCAGAGCGTACTCAATTAAACATTGAAGGAAGGTGGCAAAGAGTTGTGGGTGTCATTTGGGCCTCGTCAAAAGGGGTATCAATCCGACCACAGATTCACCTTTCCAGGAGCACATCCTGTAACCGGTTTGCGTTCTTGTGAATGTCAAACATCTCGCGGATTCGTTTTCTCGCCGCGTAACCCATCTTCTCTCGCAGCTTTTCATCGCTCGCTAACCGATGAACGCACTCTGCTATCTGCCGTGGGCTTTCTTTTTCTACAAGAAAGCCTGTCTCCCCGTCGAGCACGACCTCAGGGATGCCACCCACTCGCGTGGCAATCACTGGAACGCCGCTGGCCATGGCCTCAATGATGACATTGCCGAGTGCCTCCTCGATTCGTGACGGTACCACCAAAATGTCCAACGCAGCATAAATCTTGTCCATCTGTTCGATCCATCCAGAGAACGTGACGAAACGGTCCAAATCCTTGCTCCGTACGTAATCGATGAGTTGACGCTGGTAGCCGTTTTTTTCATCCACCTTCCCGATTATGACGAACCGACAGTCTGGATCGTTCTGGACCACCAATTCTGCCGCTTTTACAAAGTCCAAAACGCCTTTGGTCGATATTAGTTGTCCAGCAAACCCGACTAGGGTGCCGTGCGAAGACCGGACACCCAAGTCTTGAGGGTCAATGGGCGAGACACCCTCAAATTGCGCAGGGTCCACTCCGTTGTAGACTATCTCGATTCTTGATTCCCGAACGCCAATTGCGGTTAGCCCGCGCGTTACCGCCCTGGAGATTGCTACTATCCCGTCAGCAAACCTATTGACCGTTCGACCTAAAGTCACGTAAACCGCGCTGTCATTCGGGACATCACCCAAATAAAAGATGAGCCTAGTTTTGGCCATGTACTTTAGGAGAAGTATCGCGGGGAGAGCGTTTACAAATGAATGGAGGTTTATAATGAGGATGAGTTCAAATCTGTGCGCGCGGTAGGCTTTTACCAACGCAGCAAACAGCATCGGCATCTGGAGCACAGTTATCAACGTCCAAACCGGTCGCGCACGCCCCAGGTAACCGAAAGAGGTCGCGGAAAATTTGAAATCGTTTTGGCTCAGCAGTCGGCCGACGCTCCCGTCCCCCCACTTGGAGATCAGGAAATACGGTTTTACTCCACGCATTTGCCCCAACATGCGGATCGCTCTCCGTTCCCTGCCAAACGCTTCCGATCCCATGCCTAACACAAGGATCTTTCTCGCCGTAGGTTCTGTGCTCACTGTCTTGGAATCACTGCCCTGTGTCAGAAGCATACCACTGGTTGCAATATACCATGAACCGCAACGATTTCGGCGGGGTTCTGGGACTCAACACCTTAACGCAGGAATAGCTGGTTGGCTCTGCTCTTGTAGAGATCCGGCAAGGTCTCCAGAGTCTGTTGGTGCCAACACAACCCGCGCAACCCGATCGGTCTCTCAACATAGAGATCGCGTCGACGCGCACTCCCCTTACCCGCACACCGAAACGAGGGCGCGCTCAAGGCCATCAGTCGCACGCTCCTTTGAATAGCCGGCGATCTTCTCGCGCAGTGGGACTTGAAACACGTCGGGGTCAGCCGCGTGCTGGTTCCTAACCGTGCGGATGCACCGAACCAGGGCATCGATGTTTCCCAAGGGGTAGCTGTACCCGGTGCGACCTTCCTCAATTAAATCCGGCCCACTTCCGACCCCATCGCTCACGATGGCTGGTAATCCGGACGCCATCGCCTCATTCACCACCAGCCCCCAGGTCTCTTCGCCTGAGGAAGGAAGCACCAAGACGTCTGCCGCGGCGTAAATGGCCGGGAGGGCCGTCTGATTCTGGAATCCTAGGAAGTGGATCCTGTCCGGCAGGGTCCTGCTCCTTCGCTCCAACTCTTCTCGTAGCGGCCCGTCCCCGACGATAAGAACATGTGCGTCGCCCTGGTCCGACGCCGCGCAAATGATCGTAGTTGCTTGTAACAGGTCATCTACCCGCTTCCGTGCCACGAGCTTGCCAACGAACAGCAGTACGAACGCATCTTCAGGAATCTCGTATCGCTCTCGGATTTGATGACGTCGTCCCTTAATACCGGCAGATCCCGCCCCATCTCGAAAGAAAGCGTTATCAACAAAGTGTGGTGCGAAAAAGAGTTTTTCGTCGGCTACACCGTAATGTCGCAGGTACGCGCGGTTCCGGGCCCCCACATAGAGGTGAGCGGAAATGCGTGGTAGAAGCCATCGATAAAACGGAAATTTCGCGATTCGCTTGAGTAAAGATCGTGGCGTCTGAAGTTGCGAATCTCCCCGCATGAGAACGGGGATGTCGCTCCTTCTTGCAGCATACATTGTTTGCAGAGCGCCCTTTAAATACCACCCAAACACCAAGACGGCGTCGAACCGTTGTGCGTTGAGAATCTCGAAAACGTCCGGGTTGTCGCAACCGCGAAAGTGATCGACGCTCGGGCGGGGAGAAATGTTATTTAGCCACCGGTACCTATAGCCCTCCAACAGGGATACGTCCCATTCGAATTCAACGTCGAAACCGGCTGCGGCTTGATCAGTCGGAGCCTGGCGATGTCCGTAGAACACTTCCAGGTCAACACGAGTAGCCAGTGATCGGAACCACGGAGAATAGTATTGAATGGGATGGCTGGCCCAAACGCCGAGACGGACGGTCACTTAATGAGTCCTCCAATACGGTGCGATCGGCATGGACTGGAAGTGGTAAGTCAGGGAGAATCCAGAACATGGTCGAAGATATTGCATTGCTGACGGGCAATCTCCCGTGCTGAATGGCGCTCAAACGCATCCCAATCGATGTCGGGAGTCCAAGGAAGGTTATGTAGGATCTTGCTCCATTCTCTATCAACGCCGCAGCTCGCGTGTTCCATGTCTATGTTGTCATCAAATGGAAAGACTACGCCGCCCCTTGTCTCTTCCAGTTTCCTGCAGGCCGAACTGTTTCGGTGGAACACGGCTAGAAGCGGTTTTTGGGCCAAAATGTACGGAAAAATCTTTGAGGCCGTGCAGCGTGGATCAGTGGATCCCGGTACAATGGCGCATAATACTGAAATTGGGTGGGTGGAGACTACGGCGATACGCATCGTTATGCCACCGACGGGTTCTTTGGTCTACTAGCGTCGGATTGAATTGTCCGATCGAATGCTTCGGCAATCTGTTTCACGATGGACGTGGCGTGAAAGTGATTGGCTGTTCTTAATCTTTCTTCGGAAACAGGTGGGTACCTACTTGAGGCGAGGCCTGAGAGTGCCGAAGCGACACCGGGAAGCAACGTGGAGATGTCGTCATGCTCGTTAAATGTAATAAGGGGTTCAGAGCCCACTGAGCGGAGCAATGTCACGGCAGTAGATTCTTCGTGCAGCAATGCAAATACTGGGCGGCCCGACTGTAGCGCTTGAAAAATCTTGGACGGTGTATAGTGTGGCTCGGTGGATCCGACAACCAATATGGCGTCGGCGTGCCGAAGGTGGTTGAGAACGTCCAAGTATGGAAGACGTTCGGGGTGCTCGTGGATGAACGCTTCAACCTTTGTACTAATAGCGAGATTGGCAATGAGCGTGGTGCCTACGTCCGTCTTTGAGGTACCGGTGCCAATGAAGTGGATGTGAATGGCTCGCGTGGAGGATGGGGACTGCTCGTAGAAGTCCTTTAGGGAATTGAACAGTAGCCGCATTGTTGCGACAGCATACGGCAGGACGGCGCCCGCATAAACTAAATGGCACGCGCCGTCATTGGCATCCCAGAGCGTTGGTGGTCGTGGTCTTGCGTTGAGAAACTCGAAGTCTGCGTCATCGGCACCAATCGGCACTGCCAATCGAGGGCGTTCCGCGAGCCATGGATAACGATCAAAGACCGGGGAGTAATATTCCGGCGCGACTCCCATAATGAGGTGGGCATGCCGAAGAACGTGGGGCTCCATGAGTCGCGATAGGTGATAGGAGGTCCAAGCCTTTGATAAAGAAACTTCCGATCCAGGCCATTGGCGTACCCATGGATCTTGGTAGTCCAAAACATACGGCACGTTGAATTTCCGCCAAATTAACGGGCCGAGGATCGCAGTAAAATTGGGTGGGATGGAGAGGAAAACGAGGTCAACGCGGTTGCGTCGGATGGCGTGACAAAGCGCTCTATATTGCCACCATAGAGAGCGAATGGAGATGTCACCGACAATCCGCAACGGCTTGGTGGGTAAGGCGCGGGTGCGGACGATGTTCAAATTCGGAGGAAGGAGTTGTTCAATCTCTTGGTCGAGCGGTTCTTCGTAGTAACGGGGCGAAACCGATATGACCTCTACCTTCCATCCAAATTGCGGCAGATACTTAGCGAGCAAACGGTGCCGATGGACCGCCGCAAGGTTGCTTGGGGGAAAGTATGGTGCAACAAGTACCACACGTTTCATGTAGGCATTTCATCTGATGACGCCGGCCGATCCGCCAGAACACCCCGGACGGCGCTCACGAGAATCTTACTGGACGTTTCCCAATTCCAGTTTTGCCGTGCTGCATTCAGTGCCGATTCTTTATGCCTCCGAAGTCGCTCCGGGTCTTCTTGAAGAAATCGCAAGGAGTTCCCGAGCATCCTTACGTCACCATGCGGAACGAGGCTGCTCGTTGAAGGACAGGTTTCGAGAACTGCTCTCTGCCCACTGGTGTCAGTGGCCACGACCGCCAACCCCGCCAGGAGGTACATGAAAATCTTGTTGGTCTGGCATAAATCTCGGTTTTCCGATTGCCTTTGTTCGAGTGCCAATCCGACGTCATGTTCTGCAGCACGAGATAGAAGCTCGCCAAAAGGACATTGTTCGTGGAAAAACAGATGGTCTGCCATTTCGTGGGCCTGAGCCAACTGCATGAGTTCTGCTTTGTATCGAGGCGCAACTGTGCCTTGTAGGTGCAGTTCGAACGGGCGGTTAAGCGTGGCGCAGGCCTTGATGGCGTACTCGATCCCTCTGTCCGGGCCAATGGTTTGAGAAAACCAATAGATGGAGAATGACGCACTCCTCCTTTCCTTGACCTTACCGTCTGTGGAGTCTCGGTCGGCAAATGGGAAAACGTTCTGGACAGTGATCGGTGGGTTAATTCCGTATTTATTGCTGTATGCAGCGGCGATTCCAGGAGAAGATGCTGTTATGTAGGAACACATTGGCAGGCAACGTCCTTCAATTCGAGCGATAAGGGCGCTAGATCGGCGGCCAGCCTTTGATCCATCTTGTTCCCCCGTGTGAAAGTCTTCTGCGTCGTAGCCGAGTTTCGCACGGCATTTGGCGGCAGCTTTGGCCGCTGCTGCAAGTCCAGCGGGATAGTGGCCGATGAAAAGATTGGCTGGTTGACTGGCGGCTTTAGCCGCGAGGTCGGTGAACCCCCGGCGTTCTCCTCTTTCCACTACACCTGGGACAATCCAGGTGAAACGGGGTAGACGACTGAAAAATTTGTAGGAAAGGGTTGAACGCCAATAACGGAAGGATTCCTCGGCGTGGATCCGAGACATGCCGATGGGATCCCAACTCCAATTCCTGGATGCAGCGATTGCTTTATCGTCAGCTCTTTGCCTTTCGATGGGCCCTAGCGCGGAAACCACGCGCACCCGAAACCCAGCAGCCACCAGTGCGTCTGCTTCTTTTACCGCTCGTGGCGTGGTACACAGGTGCCACGGAATGACGATGCAAATATCGTCCCTAATCTGGGTCATGCCTCTTAGCCAAGACGTGTGAACGTGCTCCCATGGATTTCGGGTTAGCGATCGGCAGTTCTCCTCCGGACGACAGGCGATGGGCCGTGAACCCGAGGTCGGCCAATCTCAGTATTATGTGCTTATTGAATGTCTCGTAGGGAAGGTCGGTTGCAAAGGCATGCGTTTCCAGGAAAACCGTCGCCGCGTGGCGTAGTGTGTCGGTACCACCACGCCGGACGTCCAATTCGCCTCCCTCACCGTCAATCTTTACGACTGTCGACCGAGGTAGGGCCGAATCTTGAAAAACTGTGTCCACTCTTCGTATTTCCACGCGAAGCGACTTCGAATCAACCATGGCCTGTGAAACATGGCCCGTGCCGGTGTTCTTTGAGTGGTCGGACGGAGCGAACATCGCGTAGCCGTCTGTCGCTCCCAGTGCGCATTCGAAAAGGTGGATTCGCGAAACAAGATGGGGGTTTAGGTTAAGGTTGGAGCGAAACCGATCGGCGAGTTTCGGATCGGGTTCGAATGCCATGATCGTGACATCATGCAGTGCGTGTGCGACGGCCAGGGAAACCATTCCGATATTTGCACCGACGTCGACGAAACACGAATCTTGGCCGCATGCTTCGATAATTGAATCCAATTCCAGAGTGGAGTACTCCCGAATAAAAAAAAGATAAAAACCCTGCATCTCTGCTGGATCAACTGCAATCCTAATACCCCTCCATTCGATCATATCAATTCCCGAGAACAAGAGAGGGAGTAAGTGTGCGAATCGAGAAGTCGGAAGGCGACTGAATGCAGAGCGAAAACCGGCCAAGCCCGGAATGAAAAGCATTTTGCGGACTAGACGTCGGGCAATCCGGCGGATCTCGGACAAAAATCGTTTCATTGCAGATTCAAACAGAGAGCAGCTTGCGATAAAGATCTTCGTATTGGGTCGTAATGACTTCGCCGGAGAATCGGGATTCAGCGGCTTGACGGCAGTTGGAGCGATCTATGGTGTGCAAGGCCCCGATCGCTGAAACCATTTCGTCGGCATTCTCGCATATGAATCCGGTCTTGCCGTGTTCTACAACTTCTGGCACAGCTCCTCTCCGGAAAGCAATCACAGGTGTGCCGCAGGCGAGAGCCTCGGCCATTACTATCCCGAAAGGTTCTTCCCATTCGATAGGAAATAGAAGTGCCGCAGCGCGGCCAAGTAATTTGTTCTTTTGGGCGTCAGTCACAGGCCCAACGTACGAAATCTGTGTTCCATCGCAGCGGGCCGCAACGTGTTCACGAAAATAATCTGCATGCGGGCCGTGCGTGTCATGGGTGCCAGCAATGATCAAATCTCGCCCGGTGCGCCGTGCAACAGTGATGGCTTGGTGTGCGCCTTTGATTTGTTCGACCCGGCCTAGAAAAACCAGAGGGCCATTGTCGGGAACGGTCGCTTGAAAAGTGTATCGATCTAGCGGCACTCCGTTTGGAATGACATGGTTAGCACTGGCAGTCGACCCAGCGCTTGACGCACAGGACTGACTGCATGCGACAATGGCAAGAGGTCCGCGTGCGAGGATGCGGGCGCGGTGAATGCTGGAAGGGGTAATCGCGCGTTGGTAACTGTGGACGACCGCTTGACCGGTCAACAAAAATGGAATGGTGTACAAGAAGCGGCCGAAGCTGTGGACGATGTCGACGTGCGGAACATGTTTGAAATAACGCCACATAGCGTACATGTTGCGAAGGCTTGAAATCGTTGGACCGCTGGCAGTAGCCGGATACGGGCACAAGGAAGCGGGGCAGGAGGATTCAGGGTTAGCGCATAGGTGGACATCATGCCCGCGTTTAATCATGGACCTTACGAGCATATCGACGATTCGCTCTATTCCACCGTAATGATGCGGTGGAACTGGTAACTCAGGGTCTACCGTAAATAGTATCCGCAATGTCGATGAAGCCGTTTGTAGTTGGTTGCAAGAGAGTGCGAAAGAGGTGTCTCTGTCCGCTCGGTCACTTTGTTATCGCGCCGAGGCGGCGCGAAAGATCGGTTGCTACGGTTTTCCATTGAAGGTTATGTAACACATACCTCCGTCCTGCTTCAGCTCGTGCCATCGCTTCATCGGGATGGTCCATAACGTGCCGGATAGTGCGTGCTATTCGAACTGGATCACGACCAGTTGAATAGAGAAATTGTTGCGAGGGCCAATAGCCAAGTTCAGCGGTGCTTGAAATTATGACGGGCCTGCCGGATGCGAGGTTCATAGGGATCTTAAGCTGCCATGCGATTTCTAGGTAAGGGTCGTCATCGTAGGGAATAACCCAAAGATCAACTAGCTGTGCAAAAGAACCAAAGTCAGCATATTTCACCTCATGGTAGTAGATACCATTTTCTTCATCAAAATCCTTGGGTAAATCCAAAAATGAATGTCCAATGTGCAAGCGCCCCTCTCCGTTCAAATCTAATTCCCGGTAAGCCTTGACGAGAATGGTGAGGTTGGCGTCATAAGGGCTGCCGAGATATGCGAGGCGCCAAGGCCGATCTGTGGGTGCTTGCCATGCTGGAACGCTGCGTACGAGTGAAATGTTTATGCCTGCCGGGAATACTGCAACGCGTCGTTCGACAACTCCCCAACGATTGATGCGGTTACGTAGGCCGTAACTTGGAACGGTTATAAAGGAAGCACTCTTCGTTTGCACTAACTGTCCAATACCAGTCCAAAACGATTGCCATTTCCGCGATAAAGTCCGAAACGCAGTTTTTTTCTGATATCCTTGGACTGCACGAGCACGTGACAGTTCATGGTCCGGGTGGATATCATGAATCGCGGCCCAAGTGTGAATATTGAACAACCGGGCAAAAAGGAAAAGAACGAATCCAGGCGCGACGTATGGAAGGAAGCCCAGTTTCGTGCCCGCACACCATGGTACAGTCTGGTACCAGCACGGAGTGAATCTACGTTGTCGGATTTGCCTGATTGTACGGAAAAGGGTCAGGGCGACAGTGGGCCAAAACGCTAACTTGTTAACGAGGCGTGATCTGAACCTGTGAGGTCGAACCGTGATAACCCCGGCCCACTGCGAATCGGTGCCAGGAGGATGCCCGGTCAGAATGAGATAGATCGGACATCCCATTTTGGCTAGGTTGGTGAACAACTCGTACGGCCTAATTTGAGCTCCACCTCTTATGGCTTCAATGGGTGGAAAGTCGGACGTTATGGTAACGAAGGCTGTTCGGTTCATTGGATCGCGGCAAAAGGGCTTGAGACCTCACCAAAAAACAGATTAGAAACGAAGATGAGGGTGACGTAGAGCAGGTAGGAACGTGTACTCATGAGGACAATTGCAAAGCGGTCGACAATGGAGGCCTTGAAACTTTCCAATTTATTGTATTGTGTCGACAAGCAATGTGGCGATTCGTTCACTCGCCCGTCCGTCTCCAAAAAGTTTCCTCGGCGGAGTGTTGGGAACTTCGCGAGTTATGGATGTGGCTATTGTGTCTGCGTCCGTGCCGACGATCTCGTTCCACCCGTCTTCCGTGGTTTCTGTCCATTCCGTTTCTTCTCTGACAGTCGTACATTTGCGTTCTAGGAAAAAGGCCTCCTTCTGGATGCCACCACTGTCAGTCACAACTCCCTCGCTGTGGTGTACTAGTGCCAACAATGTAAGGTAGGGCACCGGCGGGCATAAAAAGAATTGGGAAGGCCCTAGCAGCGAGGCAAGGCCGGTTTCTTGAAGGATGCCGCGCGTTCGAGGGTGTACCGGAAATACTACTGGAACAGATGTGGCCACCAAGCCTTCGATGATTCCTCTCAAACGTTCTGGACTTGACGTATTCTCTGCACGATGAATTGTACACACGGTATAGGAGCCATGTGGGAGCACGGAAGTTCTCGAGAATGTGTCTCGGTCGGGGATTTGTGTTTTTATCCGAAGAAATAGGTCGTACATAACATCACCCACAAGATGTACTCCCGAAACAATCCCCTCTCGTTTGAGGTTGCAAACAGCCGTCGCGGTGGGGCAAAAAAGAAAATTGCTGACGTGGTCGGTTAGTATCCGATTGATCTCTTCAGGCATCGTTTTTTTAAAGCTGCGAAGCCCGGCTTCAACGTGAGCAACGCGTAATCCGAGTTTGGCTGCCGCCAGGGCGGCGGCGAGAGTCGTGTTCGTATCACCAAAGACCAATACGACGTCGGGTCGTTCCAGCCGCAAGATGTTTTCAATGCGTTCTAACATACGTGCGGTCTGTACCCCATGGGAGCCAGAGCCTACGTCCAGGTGATGATCGGGAACGGGTAGGTGCAGTTCCTCAAATAACGCACCGCTCATCCCCCAGTCATAATGCTGACCAGTGTGGACGAGCACCGTGTCGTGATGCATGTTAAGTGCGTCAACTAGCGGGGCTAGTTTGACAAAATGCGGTCGTGCCCCGACAACATTAAGAATGCGCACGGGTGCCGGATCGATTTGGGCGGCATCGACAAGCAAAGCAGGTGCTGTCGAGGCGTCGAAAACGATCCCACCTACGGTAACTATTGTGAGGAAACAAGTCGCCGAAACGCGTCGCTAGAATCGCTTAGGTCTTCATAAGGCCCTTGAGCTACCAATCGTCCCTCTTCGAGTACGGCGATCATGGGGCACCAACGAACGGAGTGAAGCCGGTGAGTTATCATGATTACAGTCGTTCGTTTGGCCAACCGGGCAATTGAGTCAAGGATCGTTTGTTCCGTGTGGTGGTCCAATGAAGCGGTAGCCTCGTCGAGGAAAAGGACATCGGGTTGACTATAAAGAGCGCGAGCTATAGCGATACGCTGGCGTTGTCCGCCCGATATCTGAATTCCATGCTCACCAACCGTTGTGTCCAGGCCCTTCGGCAACGAACGCACGAAGCCCGATAATTCGGCAGCATCAAGAGCTTGCCAGATCGCATCCTCCACGGTGTTTTCCGGCGGTAACCCTAACGCAATATTTTTTCGTATTGAGTCATCAATTAAGGCGGCATCTTGCGGAACATAACCTATCGCAGCCATCCATGCGGGTTCATGACCCCGAACGTCGATCCCATCCACGAGGACTTGTCCTGCAGTTGGGGGGATCAGACCCAAAAGAATGTTCACTAAAGTCGTTTTGCCGGCGCCCGACCGCCCGACGATTCCAAAAGCGGATCCGTGGGAAATGGCTAGGGAAATGTTGTCTAATGCGGGAGCGTTCGAGTTCGGGTAGCTGAAAACGAGTTTCTTGGCCGTGATAGTGCCTTTAAAAGGTAAGCGTGGACCAGGGGCGTCGCCGTTTTCGACGGAGCCTTCGACGTGAGCCTCCGATGGTCCTAAGTCTGCGGCCACTATGGCAATGGATGGAGCATGGAAACGCATGGTGTTGATCGAAGAAACAATGCGGGATACGGATGGAACAAATCGCACTACTACGGCTCCAAAGATGGTGACTTGTGGCAAAAGGGAGGGGGATCCAGACGGTTGTGGCAAGAGGATTGCCAGTATCACAAGAGTGACGAGTCCGACCGCAGCGACTACCTCAAGAAAATAGCTCGGATACAAGCTAAACAGGAGGAACTGCCTAACAGAGGAAAGGTACTCTTTCCCAAAACGATCAAAAGTGCGAACGAAAAATTGTTCTCGCTGCAGTATACGTACATCCTTGAATGCGTGGAGCGATTCGGAGACGCACCGGATCATATCTCCGTGAGCTTGGATGCGTCGAGTGGACCATCGAGTGAGTCTGGTTTTTACTGTCGTCGTGGCCGCAAAGCCCACGAATGCAATAATAAAAATGGCAATGGTCGCAGGCACGGGATTGACCGCAAGCAGTATGACCAAAAGGCCACATGCGACAATGGTTTCGGTGAACAAGGCCATGCCAGGCAGGATAACGCCGGCGTAAACGTTGTTCGTTTCCCCTGTGATATTGCGAATTGCGCGCGCGGTATTGCGGGAAATGTGTACTAGGTAGGGCGCGTGCAGGTATGATCTAAACAACCGTGATTGAAGATCGAGTAAACGACGGTATACGTACGTGTAAATGATGCGCCACTGAACTACAAGGAATAGGTTCTTTAGAAGAAATGCAATGGCGAGAAAAACGCTGGTTAGGAGGATTAGCCGATCAGAAGAAATCGGTCCAGTCATGCGGACTAGTAGTGTTACCCATTCGCTTTCGAGGATTGTCTCGGGTGAGCTAATCGCACCTAAGAAGGGAATTAGAAGGCCGAAGCCGATGATTTCGAGGGACGAACCAACCAGCATTAGAAACAAAAGACCGCCAAAATGCACACGTTGGCGTTTGCTTACTATTTTCGAGAGCTGATAAAGGGAGCTTTGTTCGGTCATCGGCGGGAAAAACTCAGGTCGAACGGGCCATGGACGGCAGCAAGAAACTCGGAATCGTTTTTCTTCTGCCGGTACGTAAATTTCAGGTTCATCCGGTATTTCCGGGGAACGCGGCGCGAATCTTCAGGAAGAAATAGTTATCATCTCGGAAGCCGTAGGCCATGCGCTTGATGACCTTGATCTTGTTGTTGATGCCCTCGATCACACTGGTATGGAGCGGCCACCGGCAGTGCGCGAGGATGCCGGGGAGATAGCGCTTCAGCCGCTTGGCAAAGGCGACGAGCGGCTGGATCCGAC
>SDBV01008165.1_pt1 | contig 14173 bp, 6 predicted proteins | sample 2277081 | NCBI WGS metagenome assembly SDBV01 (sample SAMN10402039, study PRJNA504765) | marine sediment metagenome | isolation source: marine sediment core GS10_PC15, 223 cmbsf | place: Arctic Ocean: Southern Knipovich Ridge | collected 2010
GTCTACTTCAACCAGAAGACCGGCAAGGACGTCCTCTACGAGGTCCGCACCCCGAAGCCGGTGGGGAAGACGACTATCAGAATGGCCGCGATGCTGCACTTCACGGTCGAGATCCTGGAGGCGAACGGCCAGCCGATATGGAAGAGCGGCCGCTACGAGGGCGGTAACAGGTGGGCCACCTACGAGATGCAGTTCCCGCCGCGCCGGCATTTCATGATGCGACTGCATAACGAGGTATCGACGTGGTTGCTCATCGACAGGATCTACCTCGAGTAGCTGTCGCGGCGGTGCGCGCGCGTTCGACTGCGAGGGTCCGAGGGAGGTCCTAGGTCGTTGCCTGACGGCTCCCCTGCCCCTATGATCGCCGCTGCCGGGACGGCAGGTGTCCGGAAAGGGCGACGGCCCACCCTAACGGGCGTGGCCGGCCCGTGACGACGGCGCGGCGGACGAAAGCCACAGGAGGTGCAGAATGATTCGCCAGAGAAGCGCAGGACGTGCTTCCGCCCTGGTGGCCCTGGCGGGGGTCGCCGTCGCGCTCTCGATACCGGGCTCCGACATCGATGCCACCGGCTGGTCCCCGAACGTCAGGAAAGGCTCGGACATCGTCATGAGCGAGCTGCGCTGGCCCGTCTTCGACCGCGGCACGTACTACTGCTTCTGGTACATGAAATTCTTCCCCGAACAGTACTGCACGTTCTACGGCGGCCTGGCGACGAAGGGGCCGACGAAACCGGCGGGGATGTTCATGTCGTACTGGGGAGGCATAACGAACATCCACGAGGGTGTGCACTTTTATCGACACGGCTACGGTGCCGAGGGCGCCAAGGGCGGCGCGAACGGGCGGCCGCCGTTCCTGCGCGCCGGATCGTGGTACCGCGTGGTCATGCGGGTCTTCCCGCCCGCGCGCGTTACCGCGCCCGACTCCACGTCCGGCGCACCAATGCGCCGGGCCACCCGGTCGCCCGACGGGGAGGATCAGAAGAAGACCTACGTCGGCTGGTGGATAAAGGACGTGGGGAAGAACGCGTGGTACACCCACAGCGTGGTGAGCATCGCCACCCGCGCGACGGGGTTCGCGGGGAACAGCGGCTTCGTCGAGGCCCTCGCGCCCGAGAGCGTCAAGCGCGCCTTCGAGCGGCGGCTCGGCTACTGCCGATTGAACGGGGAGTGGCACAAGACGGACACGGTGAGCTCGCAGAGCCCCTCGCAGTTCAAGCTCATCGAGCGGGGCACGGTCATGCGGTTCGACCGCCCGGTCGCGGGCGGCAAGGGCAAGCAGAAGGGGAAGAGCTCCGTCACCACGAAACAGCCGGACGTGCCCGCGCTCGACCCGCCGGCGGTGGAGGGGGCCGAGGCGCACGTCTGGGGGAACCAGGTGGTTGTTAGGTGGAATGTTCCCCGAAGCGCTCCGCCGCAGCTCGGCTACAAGATCGAGGCATTCGCGCGGCGCGGCGCGAAGGGGGACGTACTCAAGACGGTCGAGGACTCCGCTCCGCAGATCAAGGCCAGGCGCCTCGATACGGAACGGCCGCCCGGCAGCGTGCGGCTGACCGTGACGGACATCTTCGACCAGGAGAAGTCGGTCGTGGTACCCGTCAGGAAGGCGACGCCCGCCTCCGCCGCGCGGGCCCCGAAGCTCCGCGGCGGTCTGAGGTACGCCTACTATGAGGCGCAAGGGGGGGACCAGTGGCAACGCCTGCCCGACCTCCGGACGCTGAAGCCGGTCAGGCAGGGATGCGTGAAGGCCCTGGACGATACCGTCAGGCAGGCCCGGGACAAGCTCTACGCGCTGCGCTACACGGGCTACGTTCGGGCCCCCGCGACGGGGCTGTACGTCTTCGAGCTCGGCACGTGCGACGGCAGCCGCATGAGCATAGGCGGCAGACCCATCGCGGACAACGACGGGATCCACGGGACGTCGGTGGGGCATTACCCGGTCACGCTGAGCGAGGGCCTGCACGCCTTCGAGCTCTCGTACTTCAAAGGGCCCGGGAAGTATCTCGCCGACAAGATACTCGCCGCCTGGGAGGGCCCCGGGTTCGAGCTCCGCAAGCTCTCGCCGGACGACTTCATGTGCGAAGACAGCGCCGACCTCCCCGCCATCGGCCTCTCCATGAAGGGCCACACGCCCGGGGAGGTCCTGCCGGACAACCTGGTGGAGATCCGCCCCGAGATCGAGCGTCGGGGGCATGGGATCGACAAGGTGCAGTTCTTCCGCGGGAAGCAGCTGCTGCAGAGCACCACAACCACCGATGCCGCCGACACCGCCCGTATGGCCTTCCGCAACCTGCTCCCCGAAGGGGACAACGAGGTCTGGGCGCGCCTGTGGTACGATGGGGGCTTCTCGGTCGACTCGAACGTCCTCGCCCTCAAGGCGCGGAACCTGACGGAGGGACCGTGGCAGTTCGACGTCCTGGGGGAGAAGGTGTTCCCCATCGCGGTCCGGTCGAAGGATGGGCGGACCTCCTTCAGGGGCGACGGGTTCTGCTTCGGGCACCAGCGCGTGTCCGGGGACTTCACGCTCACCGCGCGGATCGCCGACATCGGGCTTACCACCAAGGAGAACGGCATTCACGCGTCGAACTGGCTGGGGCTCTACGTCAAGGAGAAGCTGGGCGACCCGTACGGAGGCTCGTGCTTCGGCATCTACCGCACCGCCGGCAAGGGCATGAGGGGCGTCTCGGACTTCCCGGACCTGGGCGGCAGCCGCTTGAGCGTGCCGAAGTTCCGGGAGGACCACCCGTGGCTGAGACTCGTCCGGCGCGGGTCGCGGTTCCAGGCCTACACCTCCGAGGACGGGAAGACGTGGCAGAAGGCGGCGGAGCGTATCACAAGAAGGTTCCGGAAGGACGCGTATGCGGGCATGGTGTTCCGCGCGGTCCCCGGCAAGAGCCGGAGCCTCTTCTATGGTGCGCTTGAAGACGTGACGTTCGAGCCCGGCCGCGTTCCCGAGGAGGTCCGCCAGGCACCGCGCAAGGAGGACCTGCCCCGCAGAGGGCGCGTCACCGCGCTGGTACAGGCCGAGAAGGATCCCAAGATCCTGTATGCCAGGACCAACGGCGCGGGGTTGCTCAGGTCAACGGACCGCGGGCAGACCTGGCGCAGCGCGAACGCCGGGTTGACCTCCCCTGACGCGCTGGCCGTCCGGTCCGTGGCGGTGCATCCCAAGGACAGCTCGGTCGTCCTGCGCGGGGGCGGCGGCATCGTGAACGGGGAGCTCAAGAGCGGCTTGTATAGAAGCACCGACGGCGGCAGGTCATGGCGTTCGGCCACGCGCGCGATCGACTTCGACGGCCGCGGCCCCACCAGCATCTTCGGCGAGGTCATCGTATTCAGCCCGCTCAATCCCGACTTCGTGGCGGCCGCCGGCGAAACCGCGGGGGTGTTCACGAGCTCCGACGCGGGCAAGACCTGGAAGTACGCCGGCCTCAAGGGAGAGAGGATCACGTGCATGGCGTTCAGCCCGCAGCTCAGGTACGGCAGAGACCAGGTGATCGTGGTGGGGACGTTCGCGGAGAGCGAGTTCGAAGCGCTCGGGCTGGGCAAGCCCGTATCGCGGGTCAGTGCTCCGGGGCGTGTCTACTGGGCCAGTATCGGCGACGGGAAGCTGAAAGCGGGAGTGTCCCTGGAGGTGGCCGACTTCGGGGTGACGAACGTTCTCTTCGGCATGCACCAGAACTTCGCGACCCTGGCCTCCACTCGGGGTATATACTACACGTGGATGCACGGCATTGCGTTCTCTCAGCGTCTGCACGATATGCCCACCGATATGCTCTTCACGGCGATAGGCGGTCGACGGCATACCGGCTGGACCAAGATCATCTACGCCGCGCCGTTCTCGTCAGAAGAGCAGGGCCCGGTCTACTTCAGCAAGGACCGGAGCCGCAATTGGTCCGCGCTGTCCCGCAGTTCACGGGTGGACGGCGGCGGGGCAGTGTCGCTCAGCGCGGGCGTATCATGCATCGTGCGCGACAAGGACGAGAAGAACACGCTCTACCTGTGCAACCGCTACGGGATATTCAAGAGCACCGATCATGGCAAGTCCTACGAGCTCGTCCACAGGTCTCCCACCGGGCGCTCCCTCCGTCGGTGAGGAAGATACCCGCCTCCGGTGCGTGTCTCGGCGAGGCGCGCTCCCCGCCGTCCGATGGGCGGGAGGCGTCGTCTTCATCCATATCGCCCTGAGATCAAGCGGGCATCTCTGAAAGGTCGGGCGGCCCGGGCCGTTGTACAGAAGGTCCTTGAAACCACAAGGCGGTAGGACCGATGATAGGGATGTGGACTTCAAACGGCAGGAGTGACGAAATGGTACGATGCGCGGGCAGGTTGGGTTGTGCGCTTGTCCTGGGACTGGTGATCGCGACGGCTGCAGAAACCGTGTCGGCCGGCTCGATCACGGCGGAGGCGATCTACAGGGCCACCGGTGTCCAGGGCGGGCTCGTGGTGCACCTCGGCTGCGGCGACGGAAAGCTGACCGCGAGCCTCAGGGCGAACGACCGCTACCGGGTCCACGGTCTCGACACGGACGCCGAGGACATCGCCCGCGCGCGCGAGTTGCTTCATACCAAGGGCCTGTGTGGACCGGCTTCCGTCATGCGCTTCGACGGGAAGCAGCTGCCTTACGTCGGCAACACCGTGAACCTGCTGGTCGCCGAGGACCTCGGCAGGATCGCGATGGCCGAGGTCGATCGCGTGCTCGCTCCGGAAGGCGTTGCATACATCCGGCGGGGCGGCACCTGGAGGAAGACCGTCAAGCCGCGGCCCGAGGACATCGACGAGTGGACGCACTTCCTCCACGACTCCGGCGGGAACGCCGTCGCGGAAGACGAGCAGATCCACCCGCCGACGAGCCTGCGATGGGCGGCCGGGCCGCGATGGTGCCGCAGCCACGAGATCCCCTCGAGCGTGAACGCCGTCGTCACCGCGGGCGGCCGCATCTTCACCATATTCGACGAGGGCCCGACCGGCGTTTACGAGAAGCTGCCCCAGAAGTGCATGCTCGTCGCCAGGGACGCCTTCAACGGGGTCCTCCTCTGGAAGGTCCCGATGCGCAAATGGGACACAAAGCTCGGCACGGGCAAGGGGAACCGCTGGGGCATCCATCACACGATCCCCCGCCGCCTCGTGGCCGAGGGCGACCGCGTCTACGTTACGCTCCAGTTTCTGAACTCCCCGGTCTCCGTACTGGACGCGGCGACCGGCAGGACGCTCACCGAGTTCAAGGGCACGGCGGGCGCCGATGAGCTCATTCTCTCGGGCGGCGTCCTCTTCGCGACGATCACGCAGAAGAGATCTCCCTCGGCAGGCATGCGGGTAGGCACCAAGACCCTCGACAACACGCTCGTTGCCATCGACGTCGCGACGGGCAGACAACTCTGGCGGAAGGAGGACGCGCGCGTCGCGCCCTATACCCTCGCCGCCAAGGACGGGCGGGTCGTCTACCATGACCTGAGCGAACTCATCTGCCTGGACGCGAAGACCGGCAGGGACCGGTGGCGCACGAAGAACGCCGTCGGACAGATACCCAGCGCGATGAGCTCGCTCGTCGTCAAGGACGGCGTCGTGCTCTACCACGGCCAGAAGCAGAGCACGCAGCCGGCAGCGGGGAGCGGCAAGGGGAGGAAGAGAAGAGGACGACCGGGCCAGTACCTGACTGCTTTCTCCCTGGACGACGGCAAGACCCTCTGGGACTGCAGGGGAAGCGGGCCCATCTCGGCGGCGTGCACGCAGCCCACCGAGGTCTTCGTGGCGAAGGGCGTCGTCTGGTGCGGGCTTTCCACGAAGGGATACGACCTCAGGACGGGCGAGGTCAAGAAGCAGGTGAACCTGCACAAGCTCATTAGCGCTGGCCATCACCGACGCTGCCTCCGCGGCAAGGCGACGGTGAACTACGTGATACGGAACAAGCGCGGGGCCGAGTTCATAGACCTGAACGGCGACAACCACATGCGCCACGACTGGCCCCGCACGCCCTGCTTCACCGGCGCCACGCTCGCGAACGGCATATTCTACAAGCCGCCCGACCAGTGCTTCTGCTACCCGGGCGTGAAGATCGTCGGTTACCTCGCGATGGCGTCGGACCGGGTCGAGAAGCTCAAGCCGTCCACCACGGCGGCCCTCCGGAAGGGCGACGCCTACGGCAAGGTCGCCGGAGCGCGCGCGCCGTCCGACGAAGACTGGCCCATGCACCGCCGCGACGGTCAGCGAAGCGGCTGGACGAAGACGGCCGTGCCCGCCGGACTGGGTAAGAAGTGGGAGGTCGAGCTCAGCTGCCAGGCAACGCAACCGGTGATCGTCGGGCGAAGGCTCTGGGTCGCGGAGAAGGACATCCACACCATCCGCTGCCTCGACGCGGGGACCGGCAAGGACGTCTGGAGTTTCATCGCCGGGGGGCGCGTCGACTCCGCGCCGACGGTCCATGACGGCATGGTCATCTTCGGCTGCCGGGACGGGTCGGTCTACTGCCTGCGGGCGACCGACGGGGTGCTCGTGTGGCGGTTCCGCGCCGCGCCGGACGAGCGGCGGATCGTCTCGTTCGAGCAGGTCGAGTCGCTCTGGCCGGTCCACGGGAGCGTGCTGGTACAGGACGGGACGGTCTACTTCGCGGCGGGGCGGTCCTCCTTCCTCGACGGCGGGATCATCGTCTACGGCCTGGACGCGAAGAGCGGAAAGGTGCTCCACCACCACGTCCTGGAAGGCCCGCGGCCGGACATCAAGAAGGACGTGGGCAGGCCCTTCGCAATGGAGGGGGCGCTGCCTGACATCCTGGTCAGCGGCAAGAGCAAGAACCTCTACATGATGCGGATCAAGTTCGACCCGGAGCTCAATCGCCTCCAGACGAAGCGGGAGAGCTCCCTCGGCGAGCTGGCCATGGGCGAGAGCCACCTGGTCGCCACCGGGGGGTTCCTGGACGACTCCGGCTACGACCGGATCTTCTGGATGCACAGCCAGCGCTGGCCGGGCTTCTACCTCGCGCAGCATTCCCCCAAGAGCGGCCAGCTCGTTGTCTTTGACGACAGCACGACCTACGCGGTGAAATACTTCTACCGCAGGCATCAGTGGAGCCCGAAGTTCTTCCCGCAGGATAAGGGCTACCTCCTGTTCGCCGATGACATTGACAACGAGCCCGGCTTCATCGAGAGGGGTAAGAAGACCATCGAGTGGCTGCCGCAGGAGACTCGCAGGGACTCCCACCGCAGGGGCGGCCGCGGCGTGGAGAAGGGCACCGGCTACGTGCGCCACAAGCCGGAGAAGTATCAGAAGATGATCCCGGTCCGCGTGCGGGCCATGGTGCTGGCCGGCGACCGTCTCTTTGTCGCGGGCCCGCCGGACAAGGTCGTCGCGGGCGACCCGCTGGCCGCGTTCGAGGGCCGGGCGGGCGCCCTGCTCCAGGTCTTCTCGGCAAAGGACGGCTCGCTGGTGAAGTCACGGGAACTGTCGTCGCCGCCCGCGTTCGACGGCATGTCCGCCGCCGGTGGGCGGCTCTACCTGGCGACCCGTGACGGTAAGGTGATCTGCTTCTGAGACGCGGTTGTCGGGCTAGGATCTCTTGAGCACCCGCCTGAGCCGCGAGAGCGCCTTGTGGAGGCGCGACTTCACCGTACCGAGCGGCGCATCGAGCGCTCTTGCGATCTCGGCGAGGCTCATCTCGTCGGCGAATCTCAAGGTCACCACCTCGCGTTCGGTCTCGGGGAGCCGCCGTACGACCCGGGCAAGATCGCTTCTCTCACGCTCGAGGTCGCGCGGTTCGCCCGCCGCGGGCTCGGGCGCATCCTCATCAGGCTGCACCGTGCGCGCGCGTTTCTTCACGATACCGAGCGAGAGGTTCCGCACGACGGGGTAGAGAAACGTCGTCATCTTCGCCCGGAGTTCGAAGCCCGGGAACCGGCCGAAGAGGTACACGAACGTCTCCTGGAGGACGTCGAGCGCGTCGTCGCGGCTGCGCGTGTAGCGGTACGCGTTCGAGGCCACCCAGTCGCGGTAGCGGGCGTAGAGCGCCTCGAAGGAGGCCTCGTCGCCGGCGTTGGCCCGCGCGACGAGGTCCAGGTCGGAGGGCTCGCGGGTTCCGGCGACAGCCTGGGACATGACGCCCCCGGGTTCCGCGGACACGATACTTGCGTCGGCACAGGGCTTCAAATAGAAAAGGCCCGGAGGCGGCCCGGAGGCGCAGGTGCGTTGGGCAGCAGAACGAGGATCGCGGATGTCCTCCGACAGGGACGACCTCTTCGCCCAGCTCGCCGTCGAGCGCGGCCACATCACGCCCGACGATGTCGACACCGGCCGCCAGGCCCAGCGCGGCCTCGCGAAGCTCGGACGGCGCGTGAGCCTCGCTAAGGTCCTCTACACGAAGGAGCTCCTCACCGGGGAACAGGTGCGCGAGCTCAACAGGTACGCGGCCATCCAGACCGGCGAGGCCAGCCGCGTCGGGGGGTACGAGGTCCTCTCGAGGGTCGGCACCGGCGGGATGGGCGTCGTCTACCGCGCGCGGAAGCTGCGCTCGGGCGAGGTCGTCGCGCTCAAGGTGCTCCCGCCGTCCGCCGCGACCGAGACCATCGTCGAGTGCTTCAGGCGCGAGGCCGACGTCGCGAGCCATCTCGGCCACGGGAACATCGTGGAGTTCCTGGAGTTCGGTTTCGACGAGAGGCACAAATGTCACTACTGCGTGCTGGAGTTCATAGAGGGCGAGGATCTCGGGAGGCGGATCAAGCGGCACGGGAAGCTTTCCGAGAAGGACACGGTGTCCGTCGCCAGGCAGATGGCGGGGGCCCTGGAGCACGCATGGAGCCAGGGGCTCATCCACGGGGACGTCAAGCCCAAGAACATCATGCTGACCCCGGACGGGCACGCGAAGCTGTTGGACCTGGGCCTCGCGCGGCCCGTCGATCTGGAGGAGACGTTCGCGAGCGACAAACTGAAGGGGCGCTCCGAGGGGGCGAAGGTGTTCCTCGGCACCGCGAGCTACGCCTCTCCCGAGCAGGCCCGCGGCGAGACGAAGCTCGACACGCGCTCGGACATCTACTCGCTCGGGGCGACGCTCTACCACTGTGCGACGGGCCGGCCTCCCTTCACCGGACGCTCCTCCATCGCCGTCCTCAAGAAGCACGTCTCGGAGCGCTTGCGGCCACCCACGGAGGTCGCGCCCGAGCTCTCGGACGAGTTCTGCCAGGTCATCCATGTGATGATGGCCAAGGCCCCGGGCGACCGCTACGATAACCCGACGGTGCTCCTGAAGGACCTCGAGACGCTCTCGCCGGACTGAGCCGGCCCCGGGCAGCCAGTGCGAACACTCGCGGCCGGGCTCAGTCCCCGCCACCGGCGCCCGCAAGGTGGACACATGGTTCATCCGGGAGCGGAAGGAGCGGCCGGCCCGGCGGCGACGCTCTCCTCGCGCATCGCCCTGACGGCGTCATCGACCGAGTCGTAGAGCGTCAGCACCTTGTCCGCGCCGGTCATCGCCAACAGCTTCTTCACGCCCTGACTGACCGCCGCGAAGACGAGCTTCGTCTTGTGAATGAGCGCGATCCCCTGCGCCGCGACCAGGACCGCGATGCCCAGGCTCATCGTGGTGTGGATGTCCGAGAGATCGACCACCACCCTGCGGTGATCCAGCTTGGAGATCAACGCCTGGAACGTATCCTCCAGCAGATACACGTTGCCGAAGTCCTCGGCGGTGAACTTGGCGACCGGCACGCCCTGGCGCTCCTCGACCATCATGTCGCCAAGCCGGGCAGCCGCCCTGTCGGAGCCTGACGCTACGCTGAGTCCGTCCGGACCGGATGTGTCTGTCATGGTTAGCGCGCCCCCTTTCACGAGGGTACATTACCCCCCGGAAGGGCCGTGCGCAACCGGTCAGTTCACGATTCGGAAGATGAGGCCCGTCGGCTGCGGTCATGCCTTGCGGGGAAAGCGAAGCGCCTGCCGGGACGACGAAGCAAGCCGGCTGAGAAGCACGCAACACGGGCGCCCGACGACAAGCGGGTGACCGCGTAGCGTCAGGCTCCGACGGGGCGGCTACCCGGCGTGGCGTCCTGACGAGCCCCGCGCAGGCGCTCGACGTCTCGGCCGGACGAAGGCGACTCAGTGCCCATTTCTAATATTGACGAAGTCCCCCGTCTCCCGCATCCACTCAGCCAAGCGCCGGCGGAGGTCGCGGCGGATCGGCTGATGGTCGGGGCTCCCGGTCAGGGACTCCTTCTCCATGGGGTCGGCGGTGACGTTGTAGAGCTCGTCGATATCGTTGTGCGTGTAGATGTACTTCCATACTGTACCGCCCACATCGGCGACGATACCGCGCATGGGCATGTCGTTCCGCCCCTGGTCGCCGCTGTATTCCATAAAGACGGCATCGCGCCAGTCTGTAGCAGTGTCCTCGATGACCGGCCGCCAGGAGAGCCCCTGGACGCCTTCCGGCGGCGTCGCGCCCGCGTAGTCGCAGATCGTCTGGCAGTAGTCGACGGCGCTCACGAGCCCGCCTCGCCTTCCGGGCCCGGCGCCTGTGGACCTCGGCGGCTTCACGAGCAGGGGTAGGTGGGCGGCCTCCTCGTAAAAGCAGTGCTTCTGGGTGAGATGATGGCAGCCCATGAGATCACCGTGGTCCTGCACGAAGATCACGAGCGCCTCGTCCCAGAGGCCTTTCGCCTTGAGCGCGCCTATCACGCGGCCGATGCAGTCGTCCACCATCGTGACGAGGCCCATGTAGGCGCTCCACCCCTCGCGGTATTCTTCTCGCGTGCGGCCGAGCCCCATCATGCCGCACGACTGGAACAGCAGCGTCGCCGGCTGGCCCGGCTGCCAGCGCCCGACCGTCTCGGGCAGATCGATGCCCTCCTCGGGATACATACCGTAGTAGGGCTCGGGCACCTCGAGCGGCGGATGCGGCGCCCAGAAGAGAGTTTCAACATACTGGGGCCTCGCGGTATCGAGCTCCGCGATCTCCTCGGCCATGCGGCGGCTCCAGTAGACGTCGAGGTAGTCGTCGGCCGGGTGCGGGAAGAGGACCTTACGGGCCTGCGGGCGGTGGGCCACGACGGGCCTGCCGTCGGAGAACTCGACGTTCGGCACGGCCTGCGAGCGGACCTCGGGGCTGTTGCGGATGCTATTCTTCTTCGCGTATTCACCGTAGCCCATTCGCGAGAGGATCCTCGCGTTCGGCACGCGCTGTTCGAGTCTCGGCTCGGTCTGCAGGTGCTGGACGCCCATCTGCGTGATGCCGTAGCCGGCGCGGTCGAGGGCTTCATACAGCGTCCCGTGCTCCGCCCCGACCGTTCCGCCGCGCCGGTGGCCGTGCCCGTTCACGATGGCGCCGTGCGTGTGCGGCCACTTGCCCGTGTACATTGACGAGCGGGTCGGCGTGCAAAGGGGCGAGGCGCAGTACGCACCGTCGAAGACGATCGACTCCCGCGCGAGCGCGTCGAGGTTGGGCGTGTCTACCGCTATGTTCCCGTAGCACGACAGGCAGTCCCGGCGCAGGTGGTCGGCCATGATCAATACGACGTGAGGCCTGCTCATTCGGCTACCTTCCTTCGGTTTCCGGACTCTCTACCTCGACAACGCTACTTCTTCACCGCAGAGATCGCAGAGGACGTCGAGAACGGCGAACTCTCTTGGGCCTTGCTGTCCGGGTCGCCCGTTGTCTTTCTGCCGTTCCCCTGCTTCCTGCCGTTCTCTGCGTTCTCGGCGGGCTCTGCGGTGAAATCCCGCGTTGTAGGGCTACGGTACTACGGATGAGAGGCGCGGCGCAAGCGGCGGTCCGGGGGCGCAGCGGGAGCATACCACGGTCGTGGAACGGAACGGCCCGTCAGCGAACCGGGTCCGCTTGACCTTTCGCCCTCCGCGGGCCAGAATGCCTGTGGAATGAGAATCATAGGAGACCTGCCCGGGATCGCTTCGCGCGCCTGCTCGCGTTCGCACAGGCGGACGTGGCTGGCCCTCCTCGCCGCCTGCGCGCTCGTCGCACGTGCCTCGACGGCAGGGGAGGCGCCCGTGGACCTCGCGGGTGCGCGGCGGGACTACCTTTCTGGCAACTACGACAAGGCGGAGAAGGCGCTTCGCGCGCTCGCAGGAGGGGACTCGCCCAAAGCCCGGTCCTCCGGAGCAAGGTCGACGCTTGCGCGGCTGTTGCTGGAAACCGGCCGCACGAAGGAGGCCGCCGAGGTCGCCTCGAAGCTCCGCGAGGAGTCTCCCAAGGACGCAAGGTGGGCGGTGCTCGCGGGGGAGCTTGCGCTCGCGGCGGGCAAGGTGCGCGAGGCCGAGGACTCCTTCGTCGAGGCGCTCACGCTCGATCCAGAGGGCCGCCGCGCGCGCATATTCCTGAAACGCATCTACGACCTCACGGGCCGCGACAAGGAGTCCCGCAGGATCGTCGACTACTTCTGGGACTTCAATAACGAGAAGCTCGCGGGGGGGGGATCCCCCGACCCGGCGGACTTCATGTACGTCGCCGAGGCCGTGAGGGAATACGACGCCGAGGCCAAGAAGGTCGCCTTCCGTCACTTCAGGCGCGCCTACGCGGGCGATCCGAACATTCCCGCCTACGAGCCCGACCCCGACCTCCACGAGGCGTACATCGGTGCCGGCGAGCTCGCGCTCGAGGTCTACGACTGGCCGCGCGCGCAGCGCGAGTTCGGCGCGCTCCTGAAGAGAAACCCGCACCACCCGGTCGCGCACCTGGGGCTCGCGCGGCTGCACCTGGCCGCCTCCGACAACAAGAAAGCGGAGGAGGAGGCGAAGAAGGCGCTCGAGGCGAACCCCAAGCTCATAGGCGCGCACCTCGTCCTCGCGCAGCTGCATATGGTCGACGACCGGATGGACGAGGCCCGGCGCGAGATCGACGCTGCGCTCGGCGCGAACCCGGTCGATCCCGACGCGATGGCGATGGACGCCACGTGGCGGTTCGCCTCCGGCGACGAGGCGGGGTTCGAATCGATCGCAAAGCGGGCCCTCGCGCTCTACCCGCGTCACGTCGGGCTCTACGCGGGCGCGGCGTCGGTGCTCGAGCGGCGGCGGCGCTTCCCCGAGGCCCTCGCGCAACACCGGAAGGTGGCCGAGCTCGACCCCGACGGCTGGGAGGGCCACTACGGCGTTGGCATGACGCTCGTGCGCATGGGCGAGGAACGGGCCGGCTACAAGTCGCTCGAGACGGCCTTCGAGCGCAACCCCTTCAACGTATGGGCCTACAATACGCTGGTCGCCCTCGACCGCGACTTCAAAGAAGGGGCGCTGGTCCGTCGCGAGACCGAGCACTGGGTCATCAAGCTCACCAAGGAGGAGGAGCCCGTGCTCGCCGAGCAGGTGGAGGAGCTGCTCGAAGAGCTCTGGGACGAGGAAACGAAGCGCTTCGGCTTCGCGCCGCGCGGGCCGGACGAGACGAAGCGCAAGGTGCTCTTTGAAATGTTCGCCGAGCACGAGGACTTCTCATCGCGCACAGCGGGCATCCCGAACCTGGGCGCGCTCGGCGCGACGCTCGGGCAGATCGTCACGATGCCCAGCCCCTCATGGGGCGCGGGCGAGGGCAAGCCCTTCTGCTGGACGGAGGTTGTCCGCCACGAGTTCGTGCATGTCATCACCCTCCAGATGACCGGCTACAGGATACCGAGATGGTTCACCGAGGGTATTAGCGTTCACGTCGAGGCCGACCCGCAGACGGCGTGGGACGGGCTGCTCGCGCGCGCGGTCAACGAAGACGATCTCGCGCCGCTCTCGAAGCTGAACTCGCGCTTCACGCGGCCCGAGTCGCCCGCACAGGTGGCGCTCGGCTACTACCAGGCCTCGCTCGTCGTCGACTACCTGGTCGAGAGGCACGGCTTCGACGCGATCATGAAGGCGTGCGAGCTCTTCCGGCGCGGCAAGGGCTCCGAGGAGGTGATGCGCTCGATCACGCGCACCGAGCCCGCCGAACTCGACCGCCGCATCGCGCGGCACGTCAAGGAGCACATCGAGCGCATCGGGGCCTGGGCGCCGCCTGGTATGAAGGAGATCAAACGGCTGAAGGAGCGGCTCGAGTCCCACCCGACCGACGCGAAGGCGCGCGCGCGGTTCGCCGAAGGGCTGGTCGCGTCCCGACAGTACGACGACGCTCGCAAGGAGGCCGAGAAGGCGATCACGGACTCCGGGGGCAAAGGTCCCGCCGCGGCCCATGTCACGGTGGGACTCGTCGCGACGATCACCGGCCGCG
>SDBV01008166.1_pt1 | contig 14172 bp, 7 predicted proteins | sample 2277081 | NCBI WGS metagenome assembly SDBV01 (sample SAMN10402039, study PRJNA504765) | marine sediment metagenome | isolation source: marine sediment core GS10_PC15, 223 cmbsf | place: Arctic Ocean: Southern Knipovich Ridge | collected 2010
GCCGAATTGTCGCTAGCGGGTGCCACGCCACCGAAACTTGGTTACCCGCTTTGAGAGCGTGTTTCTGTCGAAGGCAGCTATCGACAGCGCTCCAGTTTCCACAGCTCTCGCGGCAGGATGGGAAGTAGAAGGAACTGCGAGCGCAAGGACACTCTTTGGGAAGGTAGCCGTACGGTTCCGGTGACCGAACGGGAAACAAGGGTTTGAACATCGAGGACGTTTTCGCTACATTGGACGGTAGAATAATGGGTGGCACCGTACGAGACGCCTCGTGACGTGTACGCGATGTGGAGCATCGCGACCCAGATCAAAACAGTGCGAAAGAAATGTAAAGAGTTTCCGGGAAACTGATCGCTTGGCACAGGTTGCGAGGCGTTTCGGTCGAATCAGAAGCAACCAGGTTGAAAGGCTGAAGGAAAAACGACTATGACAGATCTCAAGACACGCCGGAAGTTCATACAGGTTTCGGGAATGGCCGGCATGGGCGTGGCCGCTTCAATGTCTGCTGCTGAAGGTTCGGCCGGTGAAGAGACGACGGCAAATCCGGCGCGCGAGGCGCGACTCGCAATGCGGCGCGGTGATTGGACAGGCCCGACCGTCTACAAGGTGCCCGATCATGTGCAATGCAATCTGGTTGTGCTGTCGCGCGATCTGGCTTACGACTTCCTGCTGTATTGCCAACGCAATCCGAAGCCCTGCCCCGTGATCGAAGTGACGGACGCGGGTAATCCGGAGCCACGGCTTTCGACGAAGGGGGCGGATCTGCGGACCGACTTGCCCAAGTACCGGGTTTATCGAAAGGGAGTGCTTGACGCAGAGGTGCATCAGATCAGGGACTTCTGGCGGAACGATAGCGTGGCCTTCTTGATCGGATCGAGCCTGACCTTCGATCAGGCATTGGTACGGGCGGGCGTGCCTCGCTCGGAAGAAGTGTGGGTGTTGAACACGGCCATCGAGACCGTTGCAGCCGGTCGTTTCAGAAGCAGAATGGTGGTAACCATGCGTTGGATGACTCCCGCGCAGGCGGTGATCGCCACACAATTGACCGGACGATTCCCGGCCAATCACGGTGCCCCGATTCACCTGGGTGACCCGGCCGAGATCGGTGCGGACCTCCGCCGTCCAATCTACGGCAGGCCGGTCGATCGCATTCCAGATGGCCTGATGCCCGTGTTTTGGGCATGTGGCGTGACCCCCCAGAAGGCGGCCGAAGAGGCCAAACCGGACCTGATGATCACGCACGCGCCCGGACACGGGTTCATCACCGATCTGAAGGGCGACCGGATCTGTTCGCCGTGATTGGTTTTTTGGGCGGCCGGGTTGCCCGGCGTGACGGCGTGAGTGTGGGATTGGGGGGGATGGTGGTAAGTTTCGTTCGCCAAATATAGAATCACGTCATGAACATCTGCAGGGTCTTCTTGTCGATAGCGCTGATTGCGATCTCCTTGGTGAATGCCTTTGCCGCGGAGGAGACCCCGGAATCATCGGCAGCGCTGGAGTACCTTGGCCGCCGTGCGACTGGCATGGCCGACCGGTTGCCGAAGCTGCCCGAGAAACCGGCGGCGTGGCAGACGCGACGAAGGCAGGTACGCGCGGAACTGGCCGACGTGCTCGGTCTGCCCAAACGGGTACCGATGCGCGCCGCCGTCGTCGGCCAACGTCAGGACGGCGACCTGACGATCGACGAGGTGATCTACCTGTGGCAAGGGCGGGCATACGCCACAGCCAACGTGATTCGCTTGACGAATGTGCAGGGGAGGTTGCCGGCAATCGTGTCACCGCCCGGCTGGCTGGGCCAATTCCATCTGCCGTATTACAAGGACTGGATCTACCACATGGCCCGCAAGGGTTATCTGGTCATGTTCATTGACGATCCTCACGTGGGCAAGCGCAAGGCGGGCCACTCGGGGCTCTACGGCATCGCCTCGGCCGCAGGTACGCAGGTGATGGGGATTCAGGTGTTCGACGCGCTGCGTGCACTGGACTACCTGCTGACTCGCCAGGACGTCGATCCCGGAAGGATCGGCATCAGTGGGCTTTGCCAGGGCTCGGAGCAGACGTGGCTAGTCGCCGCGCTGGACGATCGGTTCAAGGTTGTCTCGCCCGTATGTGGAACGACGACCTACCAGTGGTGGGCACGGATGCCACATTTTCTCGGCGTCAGTCTGTCCGACCCTTCCCCGTACGTCGAAGGAATCTTGCGTCACACCGAGTGGGACGAGATCAACGCTTGCATTGCGCCGCGGCCGTTGCTGATCGCCTCCAATTCGGGCGACAATTGGTGGCCCAAGCCCGGTTTCGACAAAGTCGTCGCCACGCTTAGGCGGACCTATGCCATGTACAATGCGCCGGATCATTTCGACGTCGTATGGGACCAGCGCTCGCACAGCATGACGCCGTTTACGACGGAGATTGACGCCTGGTTCGAGAAGTTCCTCAGACCGCTGCCGCGCTGCGCCGCCGAGCCGCTTCCCTGCCGCGAGCCGGTCGATCCGGACACCAGTATGATTCGCTACTTCCAGCGGCGGATCGCAAAGCAGGCGGCAACGTTTCCGCAGGAGTTCGACTCGCCCGACGATTGGGCGGCCTATCGCGGCAAGATTGCCCGTTGGCTGCGTGCGGCCTGCGCCGCCGATGAACTGATCCACGGCAAGCCGACCGTACGATTGCGTCGGGAGCGAGACGGACTGATCGTGGAGACGGTCTATCTGCCTCAAGACGAAGGGTTCGCCTGCCCGGCGGTGGCCTATCGCAAGACGGCCCGGGCCGAGGACCTCTTGCCGGCGGTGATCCTGTCGCACGATAGCTCGGGCTGCACGGCGGACGTCTCGGTGGTGAAGACAGCCACCACCCTGGCTGCCGACGGATTCCTCGTGATCGTTCCCGACCACGCCTCGACCGCCGCCGGCAGTCTCCGCCGGATCGGCTCGCAGCAGAAGGGTGCGAACCTGATCTCGCTGTACGGGGTGGGCGATACCGTGGGGTTGCCGCCGCTGGCGATGCGGGTGTGGGACGACCTGTCGTGTATAGAGTACCTTGCCGAGCGGTCCGACGTTGACAAGGGCCGGATCGTGGCCGTGGGAATGGGGATCGGCGGGATCGACGTGGCACTGAGCGCCGTGCTGGACGGCCGGATCGCCGGAGCCGCGTTGGTGGGCGCGACCACCGTGCAGGATTGGGCCGCGGAGGTCGCCCCGGCCATGCACTTGTTCGATCGCCTCATGCCCTATCTGCCGTCGATCGCGACGAAAACGGACCTGCAATACTACTACGCCGCCGTGGCACCGCGTCCGCTGTTGTTGGTCGATACCACCGACCGGCAGCATTGGCCGGCCGGCGGTTTCAAGCGGGCAAAAGAGACGGCCGCCGCCGTCTACGGGATGCTGGATGCCGAGAAGAACCTCACGGCGGTGGCCCAAGAGTCGAGTTGGGGTTTAGACGAAGTCCGCAGTTGGCTTCGCACCCGGTTTCTGCAAACGGATCGGCCCGCCACGGCCGCCCCGAGACTTCAAGGAGAACCGTCATGTCCAAAATGACCCGAAGAGAATTCGTAGGCGCGTCCGTCGGGGGCACCGCGGTGCTGGTGGCGGAGGCGTCGTCCGCCGCTGCACCGCAACCGGCCCGGGCCGAGTCGGCCAACGAGAAGGTCGTGCTGGCGCTGATCGGAGCCGGCGGCCGCGGTCACAGCCTGATTCGAGGACTGACGGCGCTGGAGAACGTCGAGACGAAGTACGTTTGCGATATCGACAGCGGGCGCGGGGCAGGTCACATTCGCGATCTGGAGAAGATTCAAGGACACGCACCCAAACGCGTTTCGGACCTGCGCGCCGTACTCGACGACAAGGACGTCGACGCGGTCGTCATTGCCACGCCCGAGCACTGGCATGCTCTGGCCACGATTTGGGCATGCCAGGCCGGAAAGGACGTCTACGTCGAGAAGAATATCTCGATGACGATCTGGGAGGGCCGGAAGATGATTGAAGCGGCGCGGAAGTACAGACGCATCGTACAGTGCGGGGTACAGGACCTCAGCGCGCCGTACGGCTTCTCGGCACGGGAGTACATCAAGAGCGGGAAGCTCGGCAAAGTGGTACACGTCAAGGTGTTCGACCTATTGCCCGGCAGGGGTTGGGCACCGCAGCCGGACAGTCCGGTGCCGTCCGGCTTGGACTGGGACCAATGGCTCGGTCCGGCGCCGAAGGTACCGTACAACCACGGCCGCCACCGGGGTTGGTATTCGTGGTGGGCGTATTCCGGCGGCACGTTCGGAGGCAACGGCATACACCAGGTGACTCTCGCCCGGCGCGTGCTGGACGATCCGCCTCATCCGAAGGCCGTTTACTGTGCCGGTGGTCGGCTGGCCTTCCCCGATGGCCGGGAGACTCCGGACATGCAGGCCGTGACTTACGATTACGGCGATTTCACGATGACCTGCGAATGTGCGGCCTTTCCGCCCTACATGAAGAAATCCCAGGGCGACGTCCGCTACGGCAACAAGTTTCCCGACTGGCGGCAAAACGCCACGCGGATCGAAATCTATGGCACCAAGCGGATGATGTACCTCGGGCGAGTCGGCGGAGGGTGGCAGGTGTTCGAAGGCGACGGCAAGGTGGTCGACTTCGAGTACGGCTACTTTCCCGACAAGTATCATCAAGCCGACTTCATCGAATGCATTCGGACACGGCAGCGTCCCAACGGTGACGTTGAGCAGGGCCACCACGGCGCGTGCCTCGTGCATTTGGCCAACATGTCGCTCCGGTTGGGTAAAACCCAGTTGGTCTTCGACGGCGACACGGAAACGTGCGTCGCCAACGACGATGCCAACAAGATGCTGAAGCCGCAGTATCGAGAAGGGTACGCTATCGCCGATCACGTGTGATCGGAGAATACTCAGCCCGGCAACCACCGGCTCCTCGCAAAAGAAGGGGATTCCAATGCTCCATTCCAAGCACACACCTTCCGTCCAAGGCAGGTTGGTCTCCATTGTGGCTGCAAGCCTGGTACTGGCATCGTTGTCCACTTTGGATAACCTCAGCGTCGCCCAGCAGCCAGCCGTGGACAGCGGGCCCCATCAACTGACTGTCCAACGTCGGGGCGACGACGGCAACCCGATTCGCGAAAAACTCGCGATCGAGCCGTCGAAAACGGCAATCGTGGTCGTCGACATGTGGGACAAACACCCTTGCGACACCTACACTGCACGGGTAGGTAACCTCGTGCCGCGGATGAACAAGACGCTTCAGGCCGCCCGCAAACTGGGCATTCAGATCGTCTTTGCGCCCTCCGACACGGTGGAGTTCTACGCGAGTTCCTCGCAGCGAAAAGCCATGCTGGCAATTCCGCAACATCCGTTGCCCAACCGGGTCGCCTTCGACCCACCGGCCAATCCGCAGCCCATCGACGGGTGCGAGTGCGGGCCGGACCAGCCTTGTCGCAGCCGATGGAATAGCTGCTGGACACGCCAACACCCCGATCTTCAGATCAGCGAGAAAGACCTGATCGGCGACTGCAACAACGGCCGGGAGCTGCTCGACCTTTGTGCCCAGCGCGGTATCGACACGCTGATCTACATGGGTGTGGCGAGCAACATGTGCGTGCAGTATCGCAGCATGGGCATTCGCAACATGAAAAGCTACGGGCTGAAGGCAATTGTCTGCGCCGACCTGGTGGCGGCGATCTCGGCCAATGGCCTTGGGCCGGACAAGAAAACAAGAAATCGCAACTTCACTCCCGCCGAAGGCACCGCCCAGACTCAACGGCACATCGAGAGGTACGTCGCGCCCACGTGTGAGAGTCGTCAGTTGATTGCCGCGGCAGGATTGGACCCACACGCCGACGATCGGCGGCCACATATCGTGTTCGTCGTTGCCGAACATGAGTACGACACCGCCACGACACTCCCCGAGTTTGCCAAGAAGTACCTCGACCAAGACTACCGCTGCACGTTTTGCCTTGCCAAGGGGGCCACGGGCGCGGACCGCAACGACGTGCCAGGCCTGGAGGCACTCTACGACGCGGATCTTCTTGTGCTGAGCATGCGACGCCGCGCGCTGCCCGTTGTGCAAATGGACCATTTGGAGCGGTACATCCGCGCCGGCAAGCCGGTGGTTGCGGTCCGTGTGAGCATCGTGCCGTTTCAGGTGCACGGGGAGATCCCGCCCGGCCACGTTGTCTGGGACCGATTCGACAAGGAAGTCCTCGGCTGCAACTACCACGGCTATGATAGCTATTCCCGCGAGCATGGCTGCGACCTGTGGATACAATCTGAGGTCGCTGATCACCCGATCCTCAGAGACGTCAAAGTAACCAAATGGCACAGCCGCTGTTGGATCTACAAACAACGCCCGTTGGCAGAGACGGTCACACCGCTTGTGGAGGGGCGGTCGTCGAAGGACGCGGCCGTCGAGCCGGTGGCGTGGACAAACATCTATCGCGGTGCCCGCGTGTTCTACACGACGCTGGGCCACGAGGCAGATTTCAACATGGATCCGTTCCGCCAACTGTTGCTCGGCGGGATTCGGTGGACGTTGGAGGAATAGACTAACCGTGTCTGCCTCTCCACGCGTCGCCAGGAGTCCGCGGAAAAGAAGTATATTGGCGCTCGGATCGCTGACCACGATTATCCCCACGAAAGGCATATCGATGGTGAGGCACTGTTTCTTGCGGGCGGCCGTTTTCACTTTACTGTCGACGTCGCCTGCAATCTGTCCACAGGGCCGGGCAAACGACTGGCCGACCTGGCGGCACGACCGGCTGAGGACGGGCGTGACGAGTGAACGGGTGGACCCGCCGCTGGCGCAGGTCTGGGCGTTTCGCTCGCGGCAGGCGCGGCTCTCACCGAAACCACAGCACTCCCCCCACCAAGCGAAATATCCTTGGCTCACCTGGTACACGCTTCCGATCACCGCGGCCGGCGACGGGCTGTTCTTCAACAGCGCGGCCGACGGCCGGACGGTGTGCCTCGACGCGGCCACCGGCAAGGTACGGTGGGAGTTTACCGCAGGCGCAGCGGTGAACCGCACCCCCATGATATGGCAGCACAAGGTCTACGTCGGCAGCGACGACGGGCACGTCTATTGCCTCGACGCCAAGGCGGGCACAGTCGTGTGGAAGTTCAAGGCCGCACCGGCCGACCGCTGGCTCCTCTGCTACGGAAAGCCGGTGTCGGTCTGGCCGGTCCGCACCGACGTGCTGGTGGACGACGGCGTCGCATACTTCGGCGCGGGCGTGTTCCCGCACGACGGAACGCTGCTGTACGCCGTGGATGCACGAACCGGCAAGCTCCTCTGGCGCAACGGCACCCAGTGCGAAACCGGCTGGCGCGCAAGCATGGCTCCCGCCGGGCACCTGTTCGTCACCGAGAAGTCGATCTGGGTGCCCAAGGATTGCTGGGGCTATTTCCTGAATTGGGGAACGCTGGTTGCGTTCGACCGCGCCACCGGCGGGCCCATGCGCTCCGGCCCGGACAAGGGCGAGTGGCCCGAGTGGCCGAACATGGCGGGCCCCTTCTGGCCCGTCTTCGGCGTTCGCAAGGATGGCGTGAGGTACTTCGGCACGCACGCCTCGAAGATCGACGACAAGGACCCGAACAAACAGACCCAGCTCTGGCGACAGGACGTTGAAGGTCGCTGGACGGACGTCGACTCGGTGATCTCCGTGCGATATAAGAACCCGGTGTTCTTCCGCTACGATCCGGATCTGTCAACCGTGGTCTATGCCGGCGGTGTCCTCTACCACACCGCGCTGGATTTGGATCCGAAGAAAGGAACCGCTTCGGGCATCTACGCGCGCGACCCGGCCAGCGGCAAGCTGCTGTGGTCGGCCGAGGTCGCCGAGCGGGCCAATCAGCTCATCGTCGCCAACGGGCGGCTGTTCGCTGCCACACGGCAGGGTACGATCTACGCCTTCGCACCCAAGGGGGCGAAGGAATACGGCGTGATCGAGGAGGCCATCGACGCGGGTGCGGTCGTCGCCGGAGACGGTCCCGCGCCGGCGGAGACGGCCGCGACGGCGGAGGCGATCATCAAAGAGACGGGAGCAGAAGCCGGTTACGCGCTCGTAGTGGATTGCAACCGCGGCGGGCTCGCCTTGGAGTTGGCGAAACGGACGAAACTCTACGTCGTCGCAGCCTTCCCCGATGCAAGCAACGCCGACGCCGCCCGTAAAGTGTATGCCCGCGCAAACTTGCACGTCTCGCGTATCGTCGCGTATCACCAGCCACCCGGCACGAAGCTCCCGTTGCCATCATTCTTCGCGGACCTGGTCGTCTCGGAAGCGGCGACCGGCGGCGGCGCCTTGCCACAAGACGCCGAAAATCTCAATCGCATGCTCAAGCCGATCCGTGGAGTGGCTCTCATCGGCGGCAAGCAGAACGAAGGGACGCTCGGGGAGTGGATCGCCGCCACAAAGCAGGCCGACTGGGCGATCGTCAAGGGCAGCAGCGTTTGGGCGAAGCGGGTCCGCCCGCGCCTCGAAGAGGCCGGCGGGTGGTTCCACCCCTACGGCGACGCGGGCCACTCGAACTGTAGCCGGGACGGCGCGCTGAAGCCGCCCCTGGGCGTCCTGTGGTACGGTGCGCCCCACCTCGGAGAGGGCAGCGGCAGCCCGGGCGGCGATTCACGGGTCGTGGACGGCATCTTGCTTCTGCCCGAAGGCACGACGCTCACCGGATACGACCAATACACGGGCCGCGAGCTGTGGCGTCGCGAGAACGGCCACACCGACACGGTGGCCGCGCCGGGGAGCGTGTTCCTGCGCTACCTCGAGGTCGTCATCCAGATTGATCCCGCGACCGGCAGGACCCTCCAGGAGTATCATCCGCCTTTCACGGGCGGCAAGTGGACCGCGATGGCCGCGGACCGCGACGGCAAGACGCTGTACCTTGCCGCGGGTGGCGAGCAGTGGAACTGCACCCTGGCGATGGACGTGGCCGGCGGGAAGCCACGCTGGACCCTCGGCGGGCCGGGCAAGGAAAAGCAGTGGGGCGCCTGGAGCGCTATCGGCGACGGGTATATCTACTTCGGCGGTGGCGAAGCGGAGGGCACCCTGCGGGAAGAAGTAATTGCCGAGATGCGGGCGTACCTCAAGGCAGACGACCCGAAGCGACTGGAGAAGTTCGAGGAGGAATTGGACCAGCACGAGTTCCGCACCTTCACCACCGTGGACGCGAAGACGGGTAAGGTCCTCTACACGCATGGTATGGATGCCACCAACTGCGGCGGCAAGTGGCTGCCGGCGGTCGGCTACGGCGGCGGCAGGTACGCCAGGCACTACAACCCCTTGGTCTTCGGCTGTACCATCGCGCAGAAGGACGTGGTCATCTTCTGCACGGCCAGCGGCGCCGACAAAGGCTGGCGGCAGTGGCCCGCCGGGGCCTACAGCCAGCGCAGCATCGCGGTCCACGACGGCGCCACGGGAAAGCTCCTCTGGAAGAAACCGGCCGACTATCGCACGCGGCCGGTCGTCGTGGATGACACGATTTACGCCGAGCCTTGGGCGTACGACCTGCGGACCGGCGAGCGGAAGACGCGGATTCACCCGATCACCGGCAAGCAGGCGGACTGGGCCTGGTGCCGCTCCGACAAACAGTGCGGGATATTCTCTGCATCGAAGCACTTCCTCTTCGGCCGTTCGCTGGGCGTCGGTTACCACGACCTGTTGACCGACCAAGGGCTCTACACGTTCTTCCACAGCCGCATGAGCTGCTCGTTCGACGCGCTGAGCGGCGGCGGCCTGATGATCAAGCCACCCATGGCCGTCTACTGCAAATGCTCGTGGTCGCTGCCGTTTACCGTCGCCCTGGGACAGGTTCCCACGCAACCGACCGTGGGACAGTTGTATGCACAACCCGGCCCGGTCCTGCCGGTCAAACACCTGTACGTCGACTTCGGCGCCACGGGCGACCGCCGCGACGTGCAGGGCGACCTCTGGCTGAAGCCCCAGCGCCCTGAGGGGCACAAGCTCTTGCTGGGATTCGGACTGACGGTTGAGATGTACCCGGGCGGGGAAGACGTTCGCCGCAATTCCCTGTACACACCGATCGAAAACACGGAGGTGCCGTTTGTGTTCGCTACCGCGGCTCGGGGGCTGAAGCGATGCATCATTCCCGTCACAACTTCCGCGGACGGCGTGGGCGTTTTCAAGGTAAAGCTGGGTTTCGCCGCCCTGCCCGGCGACAAGCCGGGCCGGCGCGTGTTCGACGTGAAGCTCAATGGCAAAACGGTCTTGAAGGACTTCGACGTCGTCAAGGAGGCCGGCCGGCCCGACGTGGCCGTCTGGAAGGACTTTGTCCTCGACCTTGACGGGGACCTGGTCCTCGATCTGGTTGCCAGGTCGGACAAGCCCACCGCGGAACAGATGCCTCTGATCAACGGGCTCGTCATCCGGCGGCAGGAAAGGTAGACGTTCTCGCCGCACATGCCGGACTTTCTCCTTAAACCCGTCGACATCCGACGTTACAATCTCAGCTTGATCCGGAAAACTACCGCACTGCTGCGCTGAAGGGAAAACTCGTTTCGATACCCCGCACTGCGTCGAGGGTCGCGTGGACACCAGTCTCGATCGTAAGAGAGGGCTGCACCTCCCGCGTCGGCACGTCGAATAAACGTTCCTTGAAGGACCGTTGAATGGAACAGCAACGACAACGTCGTCCTCTCCCCTCGCCTGCGATTGGCGACGGAGACCGTAGCGCCTCACAAAATGACCGATAAAGAAACGACCCTACCCCCCATCAGCGGACTGTTTGGAACGCGAGGTGGTAGTCATCGGCTCTCCCTCAATCGGGTGGAAAATATCGGGCAATTGACGCCGTCGCAAGAAACGGTTGTGCCGGGGTTCTTCGGATGCGTCGAATTTCCAACCTTTTCTGAAACGTTGCGACTGTGCCGCGTCTGGATCTGATCTCTCCTTGCTCAGGGACAACTCACTCGCTTGGCAGGAAGGCTTGCGATAGGCAAGAAAGGCGTGTACAAGACCCGGAAACACTTGAACAAGACCCGGTTGTTACGGCCGCAGGCCCAAACCATACTACAAGAGATCGCGCCTGCGGGTATTGTTGAGTACCATAAGCCTCCAGGCAGGCTTGCCTGGCCACTCCGCAGCGACCACTGCGGCGGACCTGTCCGCCGGCACACCAGTTCATCCCACCGTTTCACCCCCTCCGGAAAAGAAAGGGAGCACCATGAGAACGAATCAGAAGTCACAAGAAACAGGACGTTCGAAAACCTTCACCCGCAGGAAGTTCCTGACGGCCGGGACGACGGCCGCGACGGCGCTGACGATCGTGCCCGGCTACGTGGTGCGAGCCCGCGGCCAGACACCGCCGAGCGAGAAGCTGAACATTGCCGGCATCGGCATCGGCGGCATGGGGCGCGGCAACCTCAATGCCTGCAGAGGAGAGAACATCGTGGCCCTGTGCGACGTGGACGAGCGATACGCCGCCGGGACCTTCAAGTCCTTCCCCAGCGCTGCCCGGTACACCGATTACCGGGTCATGCTTCAGAAGCAGAAGGACATTGACGCGGTGATCATCGCAACGCCCGACCACACGCACGCGGTCATCACCATGGCCGCCATGCAGGCCGGCAAACACGTCTTCTGCCAGAAACCGTTAACCCATACGGTGGTCGAGGCACGCAGGATCACTGAGTACGCCCGGGCAAACCCGAAGATCATGACGCAGATGGGCAACCAGGGCCATTCTTCGGAGCAGATCCGGCAGGTGCGTGAATGGATCCAGTCCGGCGCCATCGGCGACGTGAAAGAAGTCCACGCCTGGACCGACCGCCCGATCGGGAACCGGCCCTGGTCCAACTTCGCGGTCAAGGAGCTTCCGAAAGACTTTCCGCCCCTGCCGGAGACCTTGAACTGGGACCTCTGGTTGGGCCCGGCGAAGCAACGCGAATACCACCCTTCCTATGTTCCCGTGAAATGGCGCGGCTGGCTGGACTTTGGAACGGGGTCACTCGGCGACATGGGCTGCCACATTCTGGACCCTGCCTGCTGGGGTCTCGACCTGCTGCATCCGTCGAGCGTCACCGCCGAGGTGGAACATCATAAACCCGGCTTGAAGGATGAGGTGTTCCCCATCTCGGCCAAGGTCACCTTCGAGTTTCCCCAGCGTAGTAAACAATCGTACCAGAAGGCCCTCGCCGCGATCAAGGAAAAATATGGCCAGGTCCCCGAGAAGATGATCGCCTCGACCACACTTTGTCCCATGAAACTGGTATGGCACGACGGGCACTTCAAGGTGCCCGGGCCGAGCATGCTCGAAGACGGCAAAGGGTTGCCGCAAAGCGGGGCGATCATCTATGGCGACAAGGAGACGATTCTGCATGGCTCCCACGGCGCCGGCGGCGCAAAGATCATTCCTGAAGTCCGCATGAAGGAATTCACTCCGCCCGAGAAGACCATTCCGCGGGTCCACGGCAACCACGAGGGCGACTGGATCCGTGCCTGCAAGGACGGCCAACCGGCCAGCTCGAACTTCGCGGATTACGGGGGTCAGCTCACCGAAATGGTCCTGCTTGGGGTGGCAGCCCAGCGCGTGCCCGGCGAGAAACTGCAGTGGGACGGGGAAAACCTTCGGTTCACCAACAACGACGAAGCCAATCGGTATATCCATACCCCGTATCGTGACGGCTGGTCCTTGGAACTATCATAAAACAGAGCAGGATCATCGCAGTGGTATACATACGATGAGGGCGTTCGGTCAAGAAACTGAGCCCACGCGCAAGTTGGCACGGAGCCAGCGGTTTCTTGCTCCCACACCACAGAATCTCGGGCGCACCTTGCGCCCGATACGAAGAATCTAGCCCGTTTCCTGGAGCGAGCGCAGACGGTCAGTCATACGACCGTATTTGGAACGGCCTGTAGGGCGTCCAGTTCCGGGGCGTGAGGCAGGCAGCAGGCGTCATGACACCCGCGCCCCCCGATTGCGTTCCATGAAACGCGACGACTTCCGCGACTTCGTCCTCGATCAACTCGGCGAATGGGGCCAGCTCACTCCGCGGGCCATGTTCGGCGGTGTGGGTCTCTACCAGCAAGATACGTTCTTTGCCATCCTCTACCGGCGGCGACTGTACTTCAAGACCGACGCCGCGGCGCGTGCCGACTACGAAGCCCGCGGCATGGAACCGCTGCGTCCCAGCCCGCGGCAGACCCTGAAAACGTATTACGAAGTGCCCGTCGACGTACTGGAAAACCAAGAGGAACTGGTCGAGTGGGCCCGCAAGTCCATCGCCACGCAACAGGGCAAGTCAACGTGAAGAAGCAGGGTGGGTCGAATCTCACAGCAGGGGCCCCAGGAGTCGGGCGGCGTTCTCGGTCAGTCGTGCCAAGCGGGACCGCGACTGCCAGTCGGCCAGGTCCATCGGCTCCGACTTGTCGAGGTAGACTTGCTGAAGCCGGCGCAACTCGGACGTGAACTTCCGATCGTAGATGGAGAGCGTAATCTCGAAGTTCAAGTGCAGGCTGCGGGGATCCAGGTTCAACGAGCCGAACAGGCTGATTTCATTGTCGATGGTGATCGACTTGGTGTGCAACAGCCCGCCGTGAAACAGCAACACCTGAACGCCCGCCGCAAGCAGTTCTCCCTTATGCGCCTGGCTGGCGAACCGGACCAGCATCGAATCGACCTTGGCGGGCACGACGAGGCTGACCTCGACGCCTCGCCGGGCGGCGGAGACCAGCGCGGTCAGCAGCACTTCGTCGGGCACGAAATACGGTGAGGTCAGGATCAGCTCGCGGCGTGCGGCATAGATGGCCATCAGGAGGATTTGCTGGATGGCCTCGCCGCGCACCAGCGGACCGGAAGGGACGACCTGAACGGCGGTCGGCCCGACTTCGGGCTGGGGATGCGCGTCGCCGGTTCGGGCCAACTCGTCCACGCCCTCGGCGACCTCCAACTCCCAGTCTTCCAGGAAGGTGATCGCCAACGCTTCGACCGCCGGCCCCCGAATCCGAACCATGGCGTCGACCCACTGGCCGACGCCGGCGCTCTGTTTGAAGAAGCGGGGGTCGACCAGGTTGAGGCTGCCGGTGTAGGCCACCTGGCCGTCGATCACCACGATCTTGCGGTGCAGCCGAAGATCGAAGCGTACGAACAGTCCGCGGATCAGTCCTCCCGGCAAGGCCGCTTGCAGTGCCACGCCCCCCTGGCGAAGCTGCCCTGCC
>SDBV01008167.1_pt1 | contig 14171 bp, 11 predicted proteins | sample 2277081 | NCBI WGS metagenome assembly SDBV01 (sample SAMN10402039, study PRJNA504765) | marine sediment metagenome | isolation source: marine sediment core GS10_PC15, 223 cmbsf | place: Arctic Ocean: Southern Knipovich Ridge | collected 2010
TAAGCCAATGAGTAGAATATCTTCTCTTACTACTCTGATTGCATAAGAATCTGAAAATATCCGGATTTGCTGGGGAGTAATAGCCTGAAACCCTTATTTCTCTGGGGTATAATCCATATCTGGTTAGAAATATCCAAAAGTTAAAGCTATTCTACTGCCAGATGGATTTTTTCACTTACACGGGGTAGGATTCAGCTCACAGATCTTGATTTCCAGGATACATTCTAAGAATGTCCTTAATCCGCTCCTTTATCAGAATCTTCGGATCGCTATCAAGCGCACCCTTGCGGAGTTTCCAGTACTGAGCAGAAAAAAATTGGCTCAGCAGAGACAAGGGAATCTGCTTTCGTCGGAGATTTGCCAACAGTTTGCTCAAAGCGCTCTGTACTGTTGACTCGGACCAGTAGTAGCGGGAGCGGTCGTACAGGCTATATCTTTGTGCCAACCTGAGCGCTCGTTCATCGCCCCGGTAGTAAGGCTGCCAGTGTTTGGACTCTGCAAGCATAGCTCTCTCAAGGGTTTCCGGCACTCTGGCTGGTTCTATCGTTGGATCGTCGCCAAACAGCTCTCCTTCAATACAGCTCAGCAGAAAGACCGCCTCTCTGAAGGCAAAGGTTAGTGCCGGGCCTACCTTGAGAATTGCGATACCGTCTTCCGCCATCTGTTCCAAATGTTCAGCCGTCTGATAGTCGGTGGAGTGTCCCTCGAAAACCAGGTTCGGATAGCTGCTCAATGCAGCGCATAGGGCCCGGGCTTTCTCCCGTTCATAGGGGTAGACTCTATCACTCCCAAATTCGACTCCAGGCTGTACAACCACAGCGATGACCCGCTCCCAGGCTGATTCAAGACCTCTTCGGCGAAAGGCCGAACTAGTCAAAGAAATCGTTTCCTCCAGATCCGATACCCGGGTCACCTCAGGTGCTCCCTCGTCCTCCACTGTCCCGCCCGGGACCGGAACTTCGGTTCCGATGACATACAAAGGCCATTTTTCATCTTCGAGTCTGACCTCCTCGGCAGCGGCGCAGAGCTCGGCGCTGCGTTTTGCCACCAGCTCCGGTTCCAAGGCTTGCCTACGGTCACCTGGATCATCTCCAAGGTGCATACTTGCATCGAGATGGATCTTGCTGAATCCTGCTTTCACATAGTCACGAACCAGTGTACAGGCCTTGCTCATCGCACTCGTGGCTTTCTCCTTCCGCCAGGGGTACGGGCCGAGATGATCACCCCCAAGGATAAGCTTTTCGTTTGGAAACCCCACTCGCTCGGCCAATCTGTAGATGAACCTGTAGAAATCCTCCGGTTTCATTCCAGTGTAGCCGCCGTACTGATTTACCTGGTTGGACGTGGATTCAATAAGCGTGTAGTTGTCGCTCGCCAGGGTGTGCTCCAGAGTCGCTTCAAGCACATAAGGATTGGCACTGCATACCGAGCAAATGCTGTTCGATATGCCCTGCTTCTGCTTTTCAACAAGATCGGTGAGGTACTGATTCATGGATGATGATTAATCATTGATGAGTTCCTGTACAGTTTCCGGGCCTATACCACCCTCCATAGGACCGAAAGCAGCTGCGCTCATGGCACCTGCTGCGGCAGCTATCTTCCCACAGTGCTCCAGAGATTTCCCTTCGAGAAGGCTGCATAGAAATCCGGCATCAAAGCAGTCCCCCGCACCAGTAGGATCTACCTCCTGAACCGGATAGGCAGGGGTTTCAACAGCTGCCTCCCGAGTGTACACCGTTGCTCCTTCTTTTGCCCGTTTCAACACAATGATTTCGAGGGCAGGGTTATCAAAAAGACTTTCTACTGCTTTGGTTAGATACTGCTCGCTGCTCAGAAGCTTTAGTTCCGCTTCGCTGGGGAGCAGCACCGCACAACGATCCAGCACGGGGCCAACGACATCCATCAAGTCTCTGCCAAAAAGCAGCTCAGGTCGAATATTGGGATCAAAGCTGATGCGTGCTCCAGACGCATGGAAGCACTCCACTGCCTTGAAAATCTCAGATCGGAACAGATCGTTGGCCATCAGAGAGCAGCCCATGACGTGAAAGAACTTCGGGTTTCCTCCGGCTGCTTCTTCGGCGAAGCGAGCCATGACCGCAGGAGTTCCGTCGATGTGAAAGATGAACTTGCGTGAGCCGTCCTGGAAATAGGTAACAAATGCCACTGCAGTAGCCCGATTCGGTATTCTCTCAACAAAGCGCACATCGACTCCATCAGACTGAAGACGTTCTAGCAGATAGCGACCAAAATCATCTTCAGCCACACCACCGATGATTCCGGCAGAATGTCCTAAACGAGCGACGGTATCGATGAAGATCGCAGGAGCGCCGCTGGGAAAAGGGCCTAGAAACTCACCGGTCTCGTGAAGCGGCATGCCAGCTCTCGGCCTCATGATCTCAACAAGGATTTCTCCCATGGTCCAAATTTCTGGCACTATTTCCTCCTACCAGCGTTTCAACTCTTCAATGTCTGCAGATAGTATTTTTTCCTCCCGCGCGTGGAAGTAGCGCACCGTCTGTTCCACCAACGGGTCCAGAATCTCCGGCTGCGGATTTCCGAACATCTGTGGATACGGGTCCCCTCCGGGCCCCAACGGTTCCGCTGAGCAGAAACATTTGTCGTTGTTGTACCCCACAACGTATAGAGCCATCAGGATCAGATCCAGATCCATTGAGCCGGCCCCGAGGGCGCGGCGATTGGAGTCTGCCATGTGGAGATTTGTCATCATGTGTCCGTATTCGAGGATCGTCCCGGAAACGTGATCTTCCTCGGTGTACATATGGTACAAATCTCCGGCGATATGCTGTACTCCCGGATGACTGATTGTATCAATCAGCGCCTTTGCCTCTTTGAAGGTATGGCAAAAGCTGACCTCCGCGGCACGGATCGGCTCGATGGCCGCTCGTATACCTGCGTTCTGGAAGTCATCACCGAGGATGCGAATCGCCTCCGCTGCCCGGTGGAACTCCTGGTCATCGTATGGCTCCGGTCGCCCGACCGCACCGGGTCCAAACAGCAGATACGAGCCACCCAGCTCCGCACACATCTCTATGTTGCGCCGGAAGTAATCGATTGAGTGCTGGGTGATATGGGGCTTGTTGCTTGACAGCTCACATTCCGGGCTGACCATGCCACAGACGCCGGACACCTTGATACCGTGATCATCCAGGATTTCTTTAACTTCTTTTTTCTTGTAGCCCAGGTCCGGTCCGTAGCGGTTACCGTGAAGCTCGATGTAGCGTACATTGTACTTAGCCAGGCGAGCAATGGACTGTTCGAAGGGCTCGATTCCGAAACCCCAGTTGCTCCAGGCCAGATTGAGCCTGCTCTCCAGTTTCGGATGGTTCTCGCGAAACTCGATAAACTTTTCAATAACCTCTCGATCCATTAGTTGAAAGTTTTGTGGTTTCATGATCTGCTCCTTTAATTTGTAAGTTGAATACCTTTATAGCTAATCCCAAGCCATTGGATTAGACAAACAACATGACCTTCTACTTGCCCGCATATTCAGTGATCTTTCTTCTAACCAGGCTTGACAGAGGTTCATACCCATTTTCTGTAATTACGAATCCTTCTTCAATTCTATTAGAGAATGCTTTTGTGCCAAACAAACTTATATCTGTGTTGACAACCATACCTGGCTGAAGAAATGTTTCCGTTTCTTCGTCAGGATATGGTGACTCGGCTTCCGCTGTACCTATACCATGTAGTGGTGGATAGATATCGTATTGGGACAAATCATTTCTTCGGAAATAATCTCTCACTTGCTTAACGAATTCGCTTGCCTTCACTCCTACCTGCAGGCAATCAAGACTGAGCCGCTCAGCTTCGAGTAAGGACTCGATCAACTCCTTCTGAACCTTTGAGAATGTTTCGCCAACAACAAATGGGAATTGCACCGTTGCGATATAACCATAGTACTGAACCGCTATGGCAGCACTTATCAATTCGCCGTCTTTGACTCTCTTTTCGGTCGCTCTTCCAATGATCGTGTTTGTCCGTTCCCCTGAGCTTACATTACAGAAAGGGACAAGCTCTGCCCCATTCTTGCGAGCTGTATACTCGGCTTCAGCCGCCATCTCTAACTCCGTAAGTCCAGGTTGGCATATTTGTATCATATGTTCATAAGCTACATCTGCTAGTTTGGCTGCCTTTCTTAGACAGGCAATTTCATTCTCTGTCTTTACTATTCTAAGTTGGTTAAAAGGGTCAGTTATGTCGACTACTTCGCAGTTCGGGATTGATTTTCTAAAGAGGTCATATAGTGGTACAGTAACGAGGTCCAGTCCAACAACGCCAACGCGTTTCATCTGCCCTATTCCAACAAACTCATCAAAGATTTCATCAAACGTATAGATTCTCGCAAGCGGAAAGTCAACATTATCTGGCACGGTTACAGCCCCGAAACTGTGCATGTTCCTTATATCTCTCCACACCGAAGTCTCTTTGGCATAATATTCGCATTCGGGAGAAACACCTAATATTGGTTCTCTTTCTGGGAAAATAAAAACAGATGATTTCTCAAAAATAGGCCAGAAATTCGATATATAGCGCACATACTCTCTTCTGTATTCATCACCAAAAACGACGCAAGAATCAAGTTTTTTATGCCGCATAATTTCCTTAATTCTGTTAGCTCTTTCGACGAACTCCTCTTTCTCTATAGTCACAATCTTTGCACTCCCCTCAGGATTCTTTTCGCTCTGAGAAGTTATCATTGTATTGACCTCCTTCACATGTTAGTGCACTACGTCATTATAAAAATTCGTAACGCCTCTCTCTTCTTGAATAGCACTGAATCTACAGAAATAGATTTCATGTTTATTAGGTATGCACATTTCAATGATCGATGACCACACATTTCTATTCCTTAACCGCACCAGCAGTTAGGCCTTGTACAAAATATTTCTGTAAGAAGACAAACATTATCGCGACAGGAAGAGTTACCAGTATTGAACAAGCCATCATTTCAATCCATTTGTATTCAAATTGGCCAATAAACGAAAGGGAGATCCCTGGTGCTAGAATGCGCATATTCGGACTATATGTTAGCGTTAAACCGAAGAGAAAATCATTCCAGGAAAAAATGAATACGTATATCGCTGCTGCGATTATTCCTGGATAGCTTAATGGGAGAATGATCCTAACTAAAGTACTTAATCTTCCGCTTCCATCTATGTATGCTGCATCCTCCAACTCCTTCGGAATAGTGTCAAAATAGCTCTTTATTATCCAAATTGTTAAAGGTAAAGCAAATGTCGAATGTGCTAGCACAAGTGCAAAATAGGTATCAAGTAAGTTAATTTTTATGAAGAATATATATAAGGTAATAATAAGTAATGCCCAGGGGAACATTTGCGCGGATAGGGTTATCATCATTAGTGTTCTCCTTCCGCGGTAACTAAAACGAGAGAATGAATAAGCAGCAAGGGTACCAGCAAACAGACATAAAGCAACGGTCGAGGCAGATACTATTAAGCTGTTAAGATAGTATCTTACAAATTCTGCCTGAGAAAAGAAGTAAGCATATCCTTGCAAATTGATGCTTTTTGCTATCCACTCCGGTGGAAGATTAAATAGTTTTTCTCTTGGGATTATCGATATTCTCAGCATCCATAAAATCGGAAAGAACAAGACAACTGTAACGGCAAGGGCTACCAAGGAAGCTATCAACTTGTTAGCCCTGCGTCTGGTCCTCATTTTTCTGAATATGTGTTTGTCTCTCATTAATGAGATAGAATGGATGTTCATATCATGCTCCATTAGTGTTTTCGAAATTCATTCTTTCTTTGTAAGCTTTCTAATATAAAAGGTCGCAAGAAAGAAAAGAAACAGAAGCCATGTAACTCCTATTGCCGCGGCCTTACCGATCAACTTGCTAGTAAATGCCTCTTTGTAAACGTGAACAGCAAAAGTCGTAGTAGAGTACATAGGACCACCCCCAGTTAACATGAAAATCAAAGTAATATCCTGGAAAAGACGTACTATTGAAAGCAGACATGATACAAATAATATAGGAGATATCAGAGGAAAAATAATGTAGAAAAAGCGCTGCAAAGCATTTACACCATCAATTGTACTTGCTTCAATTATGTCTTCTGGTATTGTTTGAAGAGCAGCGAGGGTCATTACCATATAAAATGGTATTCCTCTCCATCCGTAAATAATAATTAGAGCAAATCTTGCTGGCCATGGTTTCCCAAGCCAGAGTATTTTATCTTGAGCAAGGCCAATCTGCATAAGAAGGTAGTTTATTATTCCATACTCAGAGTTGAACAGAATGAGCCACAAAAGGGATATTACTATCATCGGCACTATCCAGATTATAAAAACAAAACCTCTGAACAAGTATCGAATATAGACGTTAGTATTCAATAGCAACGCTATCAGCAACCCGGCCAATGCCTGCACGAAAACAGATGTGAAAATGATGAAAATAGAATTAAATACGACCTCCCAGTAAATAGGATCCTTGAAAATGCTAATATAGTTGTTGAGACCAACCCAATTATACTGGGGTGTAAAGGCAGTGTAATTGGTGAAGCTTAGTATTATGCCATTAAGAAGAGGATAAACAATGACAACTCCGCCAATAATCAGAGCCGGTGCTAGAATAAGAATAGGGAAGGATTTATTGTATAACTTTGTTGTTTGCATATATTTTCACTCTTCACTATCCGATACAAATCAAAAGGTTGCGGTGTAGGGTGCCCTAAAGATAGGGCACCCTATCCCCAATCTCATTGCCTGTAAAGTGTTTTTATACTGTCATGTGCGACCTCTTGGCAGCCTTGTCGGTGTCTCTTCCTATAAGGGCTTCCTGCATCGCAACAGCTATGAATTCAAGCGCAGTTGGATACTGTGGATTAGTTGATGCATAGCCTCTAGAGAATTCGGCGCTTTGCATGAATACCTGGGTGAATGGGTCTTCGGCAAAAACAGGATTTGCTGAGAGCAGCTTCTTGTTAGCTGGATAGAAGGCGTTTTTCTCAAACCAGAAGTTGGCAATCTCTTCGTCTTCTGTGAGGAATCTCAGTATTTTCAATGCGTGTTCCTTCACTTTACTTTGAGAAGAGATCGATAATGCCGGACCGTTCTGTATGCCATGCCGTTGTCCATCTACCCCTTCGGGGTACATCCCAACGATGTATGAATCATCTATTGCTTCACCTTTTCCGCTAACTGCTCTTAGGATCGACTTCTGCCATGGTCCATCAAAATTGAATCCGATATTCCCCTTGGCCGTGAAATCGCGTACCTCTCGGTGAGCAAATCCGAGGGGAGTCATCTTCTGAGTTCCAAGCTCCTTGTACCAGTTAAGCGCGTCAATTGTTCCTTGGTTGTATAGCACTATTTTGCCGTCTTTGTCCTCGAACTGTCCACCATGTCCCCATATTACGGGGAGAAACCACATGGCTGAATTCTGTGTCTTGCTCGTACGCGCACCAAAGCCATATATTCCCTCTCCAAGATTTGAAACCTTTCTGACAGCAGCCTTAAACTCTGTCCAGGTGTTGGGAATCTCCATAGGCAGTCCAGCTTTTTTCATGTTGTCTTTCCATCCGTACACTGCTATCGTTCCCAAGTTCCACGGTATGGAATAGAGACCTCCGTCGATGACAGAATCGTTATAGAGTCCTTTAGGTATATTGGCGATATCTTCAGCTGAGTAGTATTCTTTCAGGTCTGCAAGCGCCTGCATCGCAACTAAAGGAATAGAATACGTAGCATCCAAATGGATAAGATCGGGAGCATTACCACCCGCGACCATTATCTGGAGTTGTTGTGGAATCTGTTCATAAGGCACACCAATGAATTCCACTTTCGTATTTGGATTCTGTTCCTCAAAACGATGCATCATTTCCATAAAGGTGTCTTTTCTGTCAGCTTCATAAATAATCTGTGTGATTAATCTAACAGTCACAGGACCTTTCTTAGCTGCGGGCTCTTCTTTTTGCGCCCCAGCAAATAGTGAAGAGCAGATAAAAACAGAAACAAGAAAAGTGATAGCCCCTTTTTTAATCGATTTCCTAAATGTCATTTTTTTTCTCCTTACATAGTGTAACTAGTCATTCTATGAGCAATTAAGGCTGTTCCATATATTTAATTTGGACAGCCGAAATCGAGGTTGTCTCGCAACCTCGATTTATGAAAGGCAATTTCAATTTCATATCTCGTTTCCTCCTTATTTTATAGTCTAATATAGATAAATCCGACATTCTCCTCGAGCACTAACCGTTACCCCTCGAATGCCTCATAGATAGTTCGCCCCTCAGCTTGAGCAGGTACAGGTATATCAATAAAAGTAGCAATCGTTGGTGCCGCATCAATGATCCATATCGGGGAACTTAGAGTGTAACCTTTCTTGATGCCTGGACCCTTCATAATAAAAATAGCCTTCTCTGAGCTTAAACCATAAGTTAGTCCCGGAATCTGGCTGCCATGAAGCGCCCAAGTATCTCCTACGAATATGTCTTCGGTTAATCTCCAGTCCGCAGTCGATCCAAAACCTTTGTAGTCTCTTCCGTAGATTTCATCTGCCTCAAAGGCAAACATATTTCCGAAACCCTCTGCCATTACGTAAACAATATCTCCAACTGATTCATTGTTATGGACACCAAGAATACCAGCTTCTTCCCTCTTGAGAGCTAGAGACACAGCTCTTCGGCCTGTGTCTGGTTCTCTAATATTGTAGAGAACTTCCATTACCTTGGCTCTGACCCTTTCATATTCCTCTCCAGGTTCGACAGTTCCATCGGGATCTCTTCCTTTAAGATTAACGTATATATAAACTGATCGTTGGGCGAAAGCCTGGGTCTTGCTCCAATCAACGACCGGCCTTCCTTCAGCATCTTGCTTGAGTGTTATGAGCCCAGCATTGCGCAAAGCGCTGTTGATTAAGACGGTCCTTCCATTTAGCATTCCGTGATCAGAAATTACGAATATTGCGGTATCTTCATCAGCATTTCTGAAGAGCTTGCCTAGCATCTTGTCACAAATCTCAAACTCTTTCTTAAGATATTCCCAGTTCTTCTCTCCTATTTCTTTGTCGTAGTTTGGCTCTATCGGGTCTACCAAATGCAAGTAGGAATGACCAGTAATATCTGTCCACCACCATTGCAAGAAATAGAGATCCCAAGAATATTTGTTCATTAGATAAGTTGTAGCTTCTGCTATCCAATCTGCCTGGTATGCGATTGCTTGTTGTCTTGTCTCTGGGTCATCTTCTGATACAGTTTGAGCATCATAAAAGGGACCGATGGATTGTAATAACTCCTCTGCTATCGATTCCGGATATGTGAAACCGCTAAGGGGTTGGATTCCGGTGCAAAAGAGCCTTATGAACTCTCCATCAGGTGACAATTCTTGCAATTTGAAACGTACGGCACCTTCATCTGTTTCGGTCCAGCCCGTAACTCCAACTTTAATCCAATCACTCCACTCTCCGGTGTAGATTTCACAGAGCTTTGTTGCAAGGTCTTTGTCTCTAGATACTATTAGCGTGTTATATGTGTCAGAATTCCTCCTGGCTACCAGGATCCTGAGTTGATCAACTTCTCCGTGTTTGGGGCTAAACTTTAATAAACCCTCCTTGGGATCCATGATGTCAGTCGGTAAATTATTCCAGCCCGCGCAGGTTCTGAGCTCGATTCTCCTTCCATGTGTTGGATCTGTGGAGAAACTCCCGCTTAGCGATATCATGGGTCCTGAAGGTCCCTCAGGATTACCGTGGCCACCTACTTGTATTCCATCTTTGATAGTTGGCGGCCAAGAACAAAGATACTTCATGAGTATTGAACGTTTTCCCACTTTTTCCGCAGTATTCCACAAGAACTCCGCTTTACAAAACTCACTAGTATAGGCGTTGTGCACTATATCTAGCGATTCGCCCGGGTAGTGAACCGTATGACAAGTAACACCATGGGTGCTTGGAAATGCTCCCGTGGCAATGCTAACCCAGTTGGGATGAGTCAAACCCGGAACAGGCGCCAATGCTTCACCATATACTCCTTCCTCTATTAGAGAAGCCAGATTTGGCATTACTCCTTCCTCTATTAGACGATGCATAAGGACGGGTGATAATGCGTCTAAGCCAAGCAGCATCACTTTTGAGTGATGGTCATTCTTCATTCTCAAGCACCTTTTTTTATTGTTCGTCATTATTACTAACTATAACACCTATCATGGAAAAGTCAAGAGAAAATAACAATTTATTTGAATTTATGAAGAATTTCTATAAGAATATTGACTTATTTGTTAGGATGATTTACTATACATTCCATGAAGCAGACCATCGAAACAGTAAGGATCAGCAACTTAAACCTAATACTGAAGAGAATTATCGAACATGAGCCTGTTTCTAGAGCAAACCTAGTACGGTTAACGGGGATTTCAAAGCCTGCGGTATCGGATCTTGTTGCAGATCTCATAGACAAAGGACTGGTCACGGAAATAGGAGAGGGAGAATCAAAGATTGGAAGGAAACCAATACTGCTTAAGTTCTGTAGTACAAATAGATACTTTTTCATTGTAGAAATCGGAAGAGCACATTACGTAGTAGCACTTTCAGATTTGAAGGGAGAAATACTGCAAGAAATAACTAGGGATTTCGAAGCATCATCGAATTATAGGGAGAGATTGTTTGACATAAAAAAAATAATAGAAAGACTTATAAAAGAATCAAGGATTGATTGGGACCAAATATTGGAGCTCATATGCATAACACCAACCTATTACATAGATCGCGGTACAGATGTCAGATGGAATCCTGACTTTGAATACAATGAAATCCACGATATCAAGTCCTTCTTCAAGAAGTTTTTCAAAATGGATATTGCCATCAATCATTCTACAAAAATGGCTCTTCTAGGGGAAAAGATCGCGGGAAGAGCTAAGAACTACAACAACGTTATTTATATTGACTTTGCCTATGGATTGGGCTGCGCAATTATGACCGATGGAAAAATACATTTCGGCCATAACTATACCGCAGGAGAGATGGGCTATTCTTATTCGAGTATTGATGAGTTCAAGAACTACAAATTCTCTCCTTTTGGTCTAGGTGCCCTCGAAGAACACGTATCTGGCAAAGCCGTGCGAGAAAAGGCTTTAGAAGCTGTGCAGAAAAAGAAGGATACAATGATCTTAAGACTTGCTAATGGTAATGTAAACAACATAAGCGCAAGAATAGTCTTTGAGGCTGCAATACAACACGATCCTATCGCGTATTCAATTTTAAGAGAATCATTTAACTACTTCAATATGGCACTAAGCAATATCATCAATTTCTTTTCGCCGGAATTGGTGATTCTTGGCGGTGGGTTTGCCAAGTCAAAGGATTTCTTACTCAGTCTGATCAGAGATGATGTGGCTGACAAAGTTCTGATGATGCCAAGAATGGAAGTATCTGAACTGGAGGAAAAGGGCAGCATAATAGGGGCCATTCATTATTTGATCTCTAAGACTGACTATTTATCCTGTATCCAGACAGATAGAAAAGGTGCTACGAAACCATGACGAAGTTTAAAGGAAATCAGATAAACAATAGTAATTCAATTCTTGTAAGAAGAAACATATTGGAGTGATAGTAGATTATCGATCTTCGATTAACAGAGAAGCAGATTGAGAGCCTTCATGAACGAGCCTTGTATTTGATTAAAACCGTCGGTTTGCATATTCCGCATAAAGGAATCTTAGAGATACTGTTGAACTATAGTGGTGTTAGAGTCGATGGAGAGGTAGTTTTCTTCTCGGAGCACCTCGTGGAATATGCATTGGAGAAATCGAATTACAAGCTTCCTGACATGTTGCTAGATCGATATTTTATTTCAAGCGGTGCACATCAGGATACTATAAATGATCTTAACTCAGGCGAATTAAAACCTTCTATTTTGTCTGATCTTAAAGTGATGACGAAGCTTTGTGATAGCGTGGGTATAACTGGTTCTGCCCCAGTGAGATCGATGGACGTGCTAACACATATGCAAGAGATCCTAATGTATAAGGTTTTATGGGAAGTGATCAGAGGCAAACGATCTTTATTTATAGTTACTTAGAGGAGTCAAATGAATGAGCTACGAGTTAAAGTTCAGCATAATTACTGCTAGTCTGGACAATCTGGGAGATCGATTTTTGACAGGTGGTTATAAGGAACCTGTCACTCTGGAAAAAAAGTGTAAAAGAGTATCTGAATTAAAAGGAATCACAGGAGTCGAACTCTGCTATGACCCTTCAGGCGATGAATCTGATGCAAAGACAGTGAAATCATTGCTTAAGGAATATTCGCTTAACGCTTCTGTTGTGAATGCTCCATTAACATCGTCTCAATGCTGGAAATACGGAAGTCTTTCTGCCCCAGACAAATCAGTTCGAATTGAAGCGGTAGAGAGCGTCAAGAAAACCATCGAATTTGCACTTGGTGTTGGGGCAGAACTGGTGAATCTGTGGATGGGACAGGATGGCTTCGATTATTCATTACAGGTTGATTACACAAAACAATGGGAAAACATGATTGATGGGATTCGCGAATGCGCAGACTATGAACCTGAAATGCAGATAGCATTGGAGTTCAAGCCCAGAGAACCCAGGAATCGTGCTTTGCTGAACACTGCCACCACTACTCTGCTGATGATTAATGACGTTGATCGGATAAATGTCGGCGTAACCGTAGACAGCGGTCATGTTTTACAACACGGTGAGAATATGGCGCAAGTTGTGGAATTATGCTCTCGGTACGGAAAGCTGTTCAATTTGCATCTGAACGATAACTACTCTGCTTGGGATGATGACATGATCGTTGGATCGGTACATCTGATTGAGTATTTGGAGCTCTTATACGTGTTGAGGAAAATCGGATATAACCGTTGGTGTGCAATAGACATTTTCCCTTTTCGCGAAGATGCTTTCCAGGCAACTCAAGAGAGTGTGAACTATATGATTGCCTATAATGATTGTATAGAACGTATAGGTGACCAAACTCTTTCTGATCTAGTTGAAAAGGGAAACGTTACGGACACTCTCAAAAGCATCAGGACAACGTTGTTTGCCTAGATTCTTGTGCAAGTGTCTGTAACCCGGAAGATGAATATCATGTCTACTGTGTGCACTTCCCGTGACAGGATCCTAAATACGCTCGCGGGAAAGCCGGTTGATCGAACAGCGATCATGCCCTTCGATGTATTTGAGGTCCAAAAACTGATTGATGGCGCCGATGATCTGGTTTCCGCCGCAGGGGAACTTTTGGATGATTTTACCAACGGGTGGAAAAGAAAGGATCCCCGATATCGAGAAGCAGTACAGTTTGCAGTGGAAAGGGGCTGCGATATCATTCACAGAACGAGTTTTATAGAACTGGACCGCCGGTTTTTCCTGGTGCCGGACGAGTTTATCAGCGTTAAAGACTCAAAAATAAACAAGGAAATTCTGCAGAGGGAATATACTGTCAAAACACCACAAGGGAACCTCTACAATATCGAAGAGCTGAAGAAAAATATCAGCACCACCTGGATAAAGAAACCGCTGATAGAAGACCTAGGGGACGTTGAAAAGATACTCTCTGTTTCGTACCATTTCCAACAGTCAGATCTGAAGATGTTCTTCAAAGAAAGGGATGAATTGGGCGATCGGGGATTGATCTGCTGTTTTGTGAGTAATCCTCTGGTGTGTGTTTCCCATCTGTTTCATTTCGACAAGTTCCTTCTGTGGACCATTGCGGAAAGAAAAACCATTGAGAAGCTCATGGAAACAGTCTATGAGAGGATATACACGCAGCTTGAATACCTCCTTGATAACGGTGTCGGTCCTCTCATAGAGTTCGGTGGTTCAGAGCAAGCCACTCCGCCAATGATGTCTCCTGAGCTCTATGATGAGTTCGTGGTCAAGTATGACAGCAGGCTCATCGACCTCGTTCACCGGCACGGCCAGTACGTGCGTGTCCACTGCCACGGGAAGATCAGAACCGTGCTGGACAAGCTGATTAAAATGGGAGTGGATATGCTGAATCCGGTGGAGTCTCCGCCGAGCGGCGATATCGAGCTTCAGGAAGTTGTTCAGAAGGTGAACGGCAGGATGGTTCTGGAAGGCAACATTCAATTTAGCGATCTGGAGTTTGGAAACGAAGCAGAAATTGAGATTTTGGTCAAAAAGGCTATAAAAGAAGGAAGCCAAGGTAA
>SDBV01008168.1_pt1 | contig 14170 bp, 11 predicted proteins | sample 2277081 | NCBI WGS metagenome assembly SDBV01 (sample SAMN10402039, study PRJNA504765) | marine sediment metagenome | isolation source: marine sediment core GS10_PC15, 223 cmbsf | place: Arctic Ocean: Southern Knipovich Ridge | collected 2010
CGCTGCAAAAAAAGCATTTCTTTGGGCTGACCGTTGTTCGTCAAAACAATCCTGCCTGGCGAAACCTGCAGTTGGATATAAACTCAGCATATACCCTTGAACAATTATCTGCAATGCGCAAAACTCTGAACTGTGATGCTGTATTGATTGGTACCGTTACAGGATTCGCACCTTTCCCTCATATGACTATTGGCCTTCGATTAAAGCTCATAGACTTGGCTGACGGACAGTTGCTCTGGGGCCTTGAGCAAATTTGGGATACGACCGATAAAACAACCCAGGACCGAATAAAGAACTATTACAGCCAGCATCTTTTCCCATGTTCTGCAACTTTGCTGGAAAAAGTAGGGACCGTCAGTTCGCTAAGGTTTGTCAAATTCGTCGCTTACGAGACAGCTGAAACGTTGCAGCCCGAAAAATAAGGCTCAGAAAAGTGAGATATTATCGACCGAAAGTAGTATAAACTTTAAAAAAAAGAAAAATTCGGCAAAAAATATTGAAGTTTTGGCAAAAATCCACGAAAAGAATAGTGGTTCAGACAAAGAGGTAGTAAGCAATGATAGAAAAAATAGAAAACAATCAAGTTCCGGACATTTTCAAAGAGTCGTCTGCCACGGAATCCAGCCCATCCAATATCCCTGCAAAGACTGGATTAGATGCTTCGTTGCAGGTTAGCTATGATTCTTTGATTGAACAGGCAAAGCAAACCCCACCAGAAGATACCAGCGTCGTCCAGCGAGCACGCGAACTTCTATTGTCCGGCCAGCTCGACAGCCCTGAAAATATTCAAGCAGCCGCAGAAGCAATAATAAAGTTTGGCATATAGAAACCGGGCGAAAAGTATTACATCACAAGCCCAGCCACGGATGGGCAAATCAATCGTCTCAAAGGATTTTATAAACTCGGCGAAGAAATGTGGGAAACTCATCCCCCCCAGTTATCCATCCTTCGCCGCTTTTTTTATTGGTTGACCGTTTTATGGAAGAGCTGGCAACAATAAAAAGCAAATTCAAAAAGCTTTGGAAATACTACATTCTGCAAAGCTTGTTGGCTACCATAGTTTTGTTTATCCTCGTGTTGGTTCTGGGCAGGTATAAATTGGTCACAATCAGCGCTATGGGAGCTACTACGTTTATCGTATTCGCAATGCCCAAGGCTGTTTCAGCAAAAACAAGGAATGTCATCGGCGGCCATCTGGTTGGCCTGGCTTCCGGGACTATATTCTATCTTACTACACTACCCTTTTTTATTGAATACCCTCTTGCAGTCGGATTTGCTTTTTTGCTTATGGTAGCTTTAGATGTTGAACATCCTCCTGCTGCCGGCACCGCCTTAGCTGTAGTAATAAACGAGGTCTCGCTCGACGTGTTTATCACTATAATGTTAAGTGCGGTGATCTTATCCCAGTGCCGTTATTATCTAAGAAGCTACTTGAAGGATTTGGTATGATTCCGATTTGCCCAGCCGGGGTTTACGCATAACAATCGAAAATCTGCCCTATCGGAAAATCTGATGTCCCTGAGGCAACACTAAGGATATCAGCATTTCTCATTGGATTGATGATGGTTCCCGGTTTGACCGTTACAGTAACAGTGTCGCCAATCTCATGTTGCCTGTCATTCGGCTGCTTTACAGACGGCTCCCTGAGACTTGTTTTGCTAAAAACAGCAGAGCTAATAACTCTACATGAAATTCTTTTTGCCACCTCACCACACCCCCAACGAATCACATATTAACAAATTCAAACAAATAAACCAAGCGAGACCACACTGACCCGGACTACAAAGCAAATATTCTTTGAGCCTAATGTATTACAATCCGTGACAGAACGATATAACAGGAATCAAAAGAAAAGAATCTATCACACATTAATTTAACGAACTGCAAAATCCATGTTCTGAGTTTAGTCATAGCCTTGTTTCTCCTCAAGCAGCTTCTTCAAATACTCATTTTCACGGCGAGTTGCTTCGAGGTCAAAAGACTGATATTTAATACAAAGTCTCAGATAATCCAGCGATTCTTGTACATTGCTGACGCACTTCTGGAGTTGCCTATGATTATCATGAGCTTGTTTAGCCAGCACAACCAGCTTCCTGTACTGTGGCTTAGCCTTGCCCCCAAGTTCTTTTACTAATTCATTAAGCTTGTCCTCTAATTTTGGCTCGTCCATCACTTTGCATCCTCCATCCAAGCAACCTGAATTAAGATTGTTCTTCAGGCAAATTTGCCTATAATCTTAAACTTAATTCATGTTAGCAAATTCGAGCGAGTAAATCAAGCAAAATCACGATGAATTAGGCACACAAGCAATTTTTTGGGATTCAAGCTTGGTTAAGATTGGGCTGTGAAGGTGAAACAAGGCACCTTTACGATTGTCAAATTCCTGGACAGGGTGTCTGGATTCCTTGGGCATTTGGGCGATAAGAGGATTGTTATTAGCATATTAGGCACCATTGTGCTTTTTGGCACGGCATTTGCTTTTTTAATAACTAAAAATGCTTTACTTGAAAATAAGAAATATTTAATGAGCAGAAAGGCACTTATAACCGGTATAAATGGACAGGCAGGAAAAGCTACTAGCTGAAAATGGTATGAAAGTAAGTGTAAACGGAGGATTTTAAGATAATAAACTGGGCAAACGAATGCATTGTTATTACCGGCGGGGCAGGGTTCTTAGGTCATTACCTCCAGAAAGAACTCCTCAGTCGCGGTGTGCCAAAGGAAAACCTGCTTATCCCACTTATCGATGATTACGACCTGACCAAGGAAGCCTGTGTAATCCGTATGTATGATGATATGGCTCCAACGACGGTTTTCCATTTAGCTGCTGAGGTCGGCGGCATCGGGGCTAACCAGGCTAACCCCGGTCGTTTTTTTTACGCCAACATGGCAATGGGACTGCATCTGATTGAGCACGCCAGATTACGCGGGATTAAGAAATTCGTTCAAATCGGAACTATATGTGCGTATCCAAAGTTTACGCCAGTGCCATTCAGAGAGGAAAACCTGTGGGCCGGTTACCCTGAGGAAACCAACGCCCCTTATGGCATTGCCAAGAAGGCACTTCTGGTTATGCTCCAGGCCTACCGTCGGCAATACGGTCTTAATGGCATATACCTGCTGCCGGTTAATCTGTATGGCCCGGGTGACAATTTCGACCTAAAAACCAGCCACGTTATACCGGCACTTATCCGCAAATTCTGCTACGCTGTTGACACCGGCGCAGAAGAAGTGGGGCTCTGGGGTAGCGGCTCTGCCAGCAGAGAGTTTTTATATGTCGAAGACGCCGCCCACGGAATCACTATGGCCGCTGAAAAATATGACGGCCCTGAACCGGTCAATCTTGGCACGGAGTTTGAAATAACCATCAAGGACCTTGCTGACAAAATAAAGCATCTTACAGGTTTCGAAGGCGAGATCATTTGGGACACTTCCAAGCCTGATGGCCAACCAAGGCGCCGCCTCGATGTTGCTAAGGCCAGAGAATTTTTTGGTTTTAGGCCAGCAGTGCCTTTTGACCAAGGTCTGCAGCAAACAATTGAATGGTGGCGTACGTCTGGCCTACAAAGCTGACAGTATAGACCAATTTGTTATGACATACAGAGAAGATACCTTGAATTGTAATATTTGATTTTCCAGTACCTATGCAGATTATCGCTCAATGCCCCAGTTGCGGCAATAGTTGGCTGCTTGATGCTAGCGCCGCTGATCGAAGAATAAGATGCCAGAAATGCCATAGACTATTCAAAGTCCCCAAATTGGACGAGGTGCCAAAAGCAGTTAAGGTAATAAAGCAGGCAAAGGGAACGATTTACGTGGACCAGACCGGCAAAACCTACGGCTGAGAATCTTAGTTGGGTTTTGTCCGAATATTAAGTTGATAGGGCAACCGTTGTAGAATTTTTCACAGCCATCTCTTCCAAAATCTCAACGAAGCGTTTGACCATTGTCACCGCAGGCCAGTTGCGTCTGGAACGCCAGAGATTATCTTGTGCCCACGAAAAAACCAAAGGAAGCATTACCGCTTCAATATCCAAATTTTCCAACTCAGCTGTCAACTGACCAATGGCCTCAAGGACACTTATTGGCATTGGTACCACGTCCGGCTCAACTCTATGGTCAAGTTGACAGGAAAAATTCGAGCCGGTGACTATGTGCTCACGGCAGGCAAGCGGCCTTTGTTCATACAATGTGCATAAGCCGTCCGACAGAAACGGACAAAACAATTTAAGCCCGGAGTACCATTCGCTTATCTGGTCTGTCTGGGCAAAATTATCTTTCGTTAGCTCATTAGCATCAAGGTCTTCGCAGCTTTTATCGAGTATTCTTTTTGCTGCGATAGTGCATGATTTTAGTATCCGGCTGCTTTTATCCGGCGGCATTGCAAATAACTCTTCCCTAAGACGAAAAACCTCTGGAACCGACAGGGGAATCAAGTAGCCACAGCAGGCTAAACAGCCTTTACGGCAGGGAACAGATCGTTTATTTTTGTTAAGCCCGCCCAAAACTGTAAAGGCCAGCTTAGTGGAAATTATTCGGGCCAGCGGAACTATATCTGCCAACGTTGCCTGTTTAGCTGTAACATCGATACGAAAATGTACCATTTTGCCGGCAATATCAAGCCCAAAATTGACAATCTCTGCCTCGCAGGGGCAGTTGCTGCCCAGTTGCTCAAACTCATCCAAAACTGTTATAGTTAAGCCCTCAATCATCATTTTCCGCCTGAGTTTTATGTTTCTTACAAGTCTTCCGACCCAATCTTGGGGTTATTGGGAACATCACCTTTGGCTTTGCGAACACGGCTTATTGATACTGGTGACGTTGGGTGTTTCGGCTTTGGAAGATTTTTCGACTCGCTTTTCGCTTTGTTTGACACCAAGGGATTTTTCAATTCTTGCCATTCTTGCAGAAATATCTGTTAATTTGTAGTCAATCAAAACCAATTTTTTAGCAATGTCTTTGACATCTGTATTAATACCGGTCAGATTTCTATCGGTCAGGTTCATAAGGCGGTCCATCACGCGTTCATAAGCATCTATGGCACGGGCTGTATCGGTTTGATATTCGGGCAACGTAATTCTCGGTTCGATCTCAAAGCTTTTCTCACCACCCTGAATTGAACTGGAAAACCCAATCACAATAAGAGAGACGATTAAAACTACGCTAACAGCCAATAAACTTCTATTCTTCCCCATCAGATTATCTCCTTTTTGGTATTTTGATATTTATTTTTTTTTGTTTTTATCACCAAACATTTTTATACAGTTTCAACTAAACATTCTTTAGCAGCCAGATGCCATTCTTCCTTATGTTTTTCATAGGCCTTGTGAAATGCGATAATCACATCTGGGTCAAACTGAGAACCGGAGCAATCAGCGATTTCCTTTAAGGTAGTTTCGCAGGATTTTGCTGAACGGTATGGCCGATCAGAAGTCATGGCATCAAACACATCAGCTACCGAGAGAACACGGGCTCCAATTGGTATCTCCCTTCCCTTTAAGGCGTCAGGGTAACCTGTGCCGTCAAATCTTTCATGATGGTGTCTTATAATGTCCAGCTCCAAGCTAAAATTCCGGATAGACGCCAAAATCCTGGTACTAACAATAGGATGCTGTTTGATGATCTGCCAGTCTTGTTCGGTAAGGGGGGTACTTTTCTGAAGAATGTGGTCAGGAATACTTATTTTGCCGAGATCATGCAGCAAAGCAGCGATGGCAATTCGCTCTTTTAACTCGGTCGACAATCCCATTTCTTCAGCTATGGCAACAGCATAAAACTTGGCATTTTCAGCATGTTGAGTTATATGGCTATCTTTAACAACTACTTTTATTGTCTCGATAAAAGCAGATACCGTTCCCAGAACATGTGAGTGTAACTGCCTTGCCAGCAAAGCAAGCTTAGCCTGTAACTCATGGAACTCCGGATTCTCCGGTATTATTGTCATATTTTCATCGAAGTTGACCTTATCCCAACTAACCACACAATTTCTTCCTTGCTTTTTAGCGGCATAAAGAGCCGTATCAGCTTTTTTTATAATATCGCTGGAATCCAAAAGATTAGATGGATCTATGCTAACCAGGCCGACACTGGTGGTAACCGATATTCGCTCATTTGAAATTATCCAATGATGGCTGTCGATTATTTCGCGCAATTTCTCTGCTGCCTTAAGAGCCTTTTCTCGCGGAGTTTCAGGCATTAATACAATGAATTCCTCTCCTCCATATCGAGCAGCCAAATCAAGAGGATATATGTTTTCCTTGATAATTTTCCCCATTTGTTTTAGAACCATATCGCCGCCGAGGTGGCCGTAGGTATCATTGACACTTTTGAAATGATCCAGGTCTAATATCATCAACGATAGAACATTACCTTTTATTTTGGCCTGAAAAATTTCACGTTCGAGAATATCAAAAAAATACCGTCGTTTGACTAAGCATGTTAATTCGTCGGTGTTCGCGAGCGACAAAAGTTTCTCCTGCAACTCAGTCATCTTCAGAATAATACCAATGCGTGCTCTAAGCTCGACTGGATCAAATGGCTTTGTAATATAATCGATTGCTCCTAATTCCAGACCGGCAATTTTATTGTCGGAGGGCTTGTTACCAGATAGAAAGATTACAGGAATTGAAGATGTACGGACATCGGCTTTGAGCCTTCTGCATACTTCAAAGCCGTCGAGCTCGGGCATCAGCACATCCAGCAAAATCAAGTCCGGATGCTCGCTAAGCGCCATTGCTATTCCCATCTTTGCATTCTGAGTTAACAGTGCGGTTAAACCCATCTTTTGCAGATGAACTTTTAGCAAAGCCAAATCAGTCGGGCTGTCATCTACCGCCAATACCTTTCGCAGTTTATTGCTCTTCATGTTGCTATCAAATGTAATCATTTTTTATAACCGATTACCAGAAATATCAACTACCGATGATCTTTCGGGTTGCTCTTTGTTATCGTTTTGTTGTTTTGCAGTTTCAATCCAATCATCCCTGGACAAAAACGACAGAACTTTCTCGAACTCATCTTTTGCATCATCAAAGAGCAAGGATGCTGCCTCAATATCATTTTCGCATCCGGCACACTCAAGACGATAGGCTATTTCCGACAGTTGCTTTGCTGCGACGTGTCTGGCCGAGCCTTTTAATCTGTGAGAATACAATTTAAGGTCTTTGAGATTTTTGGTTTTTATCGCATTGGCAATGAGTTCTACGGATCGCGGAGCATCCTCCAAAAATATCTTGACAATTTCTTCAACCGTATCTTCATCTCCACATATTTCCATAATAGAGGGCCAATTGATTATAGTTTCTTTGCTTTGAACATCAGCTAACTCGCATACTGGCTCATCTGTGGATTTTTCGCCGCAATACAGTTGGCTAAGCTGGTCTACTTCGGACTTAACTGGAACAATACTCTCATCCAGAGTTTCGCTCTTTGACAGAAGGTATTTACGAATTATTTGTACTAACTTTTTGCATTTAATGGGCTTGGCCAAATAATCATTGCAGCCGGCAAATATACACTTTTCTTTGTCACCTACCATTGCGTGAGCGGTCAAAGCAACTATTGGTGTTGTTACTCCATTTTTTCTCAGAGTTTTTGTGGCATCGTATCCATTCATGTTAGGCATCTGTATGTCCATAAATATCAGGTCAAACGATTGAGCCAGCCCTTTTCTGACCGCCTCTTTGCCATCTTCGACCAGTGTTACCTCTAAGCCCAGCCGTTCCAAAAGCAAACTAACAAGCATTTGGCTGGTTGGGCTGTCTTCGGCTACTAAAACCCGACCTGTGAACTTATCCTCTTCCGGAATATCTGGTTCTTGCTCTAACTTGCTTGTAAGGTCATTGGCATCTAAAACCGGCTGGGATTTAACATCAACATTTGCTGGAATCACCAGTGAAAACACCGAGCCTTTGCCCACTTGGCTCGTTAGGGAAAGCTTCCCGCCCAGAAGTTCAGCCAACTGTTTAGTGATAGCTAATCCTAAGCCTGTACCTTCGTACTTCCGAGTACTATCTGCGTCTATTTGCATAAATTTTTCAAATATTAATTCCTGTTTTTCGGCAGGGATGCCGATACCGGTATCTTCGACGTTGAAACGGATGTAGGGTTTGGCCTCGAAATCCTCTATGCAGATATTGACATAGACATGCCCGTTTTCAGTGAACTTAATAGCGTTACTTATAAGATTAATCAAGCATTGACGAAGGCGAACAGGGTCGGTGCGAATTTGTGCAGGCAGTTTCCCATGGTACAAAACCCCAAATTCAAGCCTTTTTTCCATTGCAGGAGGTCGCATTAATGATTCGACAACAGCAGACAAATGCTCCAGTGAGCAATCAACAATTTCAATATCGAGTCTTCCTGCCTCGATCTTGGAAAAGTCCAGAATATCGTTTATAAGCTGGAGGAGATTTTCAGCACTTTCTTGAATGATATCGACATAATGCTTTTGCCCATCTGTCAATTTTTCTTCGGCCAGCACCTGACTAAAGCCTATAATGGCATTCATTGGTGTACGGATTTCATGGCTCATATTGGCCAGAAACTGGCTCTTGGCCAAATCTGCCATGGTCGCTTCCTGAGCCAGCAGATTTGCATGCTCAACCGAAGCCTTAAGCTGTCTGTTCACATTTTCAAGCTCCCTGTTCACACATTCAAGTTGCTCTTGAGCTTGTTCGGCACGCTCTTTGGCTTGCTCCATTTGGAGCTCTGCCAGTTTACGCTTGGTAATATCTTGCACCAAACCATCATAAGAAAGTAGATTACTTTGACTATCTACATGACGTACCAGGGTACTTCTCACCCATTTGAGAGTACCATCTTTGTGTACAATTCGATGTTCCAGGGGTTGGACATCTTCTCCTGAAATACAATGCGAAGCTTGCTTTCGTACCACGTCCCTATCCTCAGGATACACCATATTAATCCACAACTGTGGGTCGTGTGCAAAGTCTTCCGGTCTATAACCAGTTACAACAATACTAGTATCTTTATGGATAGTCTCAACCGGTTGGCCTCCCTCAAGACGAACGGTATAAACATAATCAGTCACTGCGTTCGTTATACGACGATATCGCTCTTCGTTCTGGCGTAGAATTTGCTCGGAATGTCCCTGTACAGTTTTCAGTGCATACTGTTCGGCTGTGGTGCAGATTATTTTTTCAATTAAGTCCGGAGTAAGTTTGTCTCTCGTAATATAATCAAATGCTCCTATTTTCATCAATTCCAGAGCACTCTGTTGGTTACTCTGGTTTGTGATAATTATAACCGGAATGTCTATTTTCTTGTGAAGATTCTCAAGTACATTCCGGGCAGTCTCGCCATCACCAAGCCTGTTATCTAAAAAGATCAGGTCAAAGTGTCTATAGTTTAGTTTTTCCAGAGCATGGGCCAGATTTAGAGCGTGTTCGGATTTAACAATGGCCCCGCGACAGAGGCGCAAATGACGCTGTAATATCTTCGCGCCCTCCTGATCATCGTCTATGATTAGGGCCTGAATACTTTTTGCTTCTTCGGCTTGCAGCTTATTTCTCACTGCCAGAAAAATATCTGTTTGAGTAACAATCCCGCACAATTGTTTATCATTCATACAGAGGAGCCTGCGAATATTCGTTTTCTCCATAATCGTGCTGGCGCTGAAAACCGAACAATCAAGAGGTACACTTATCGCAGGCGAAGACATTACATCTTCAATTTTAGTGTGCGCAGGATCTTTTTGCGGTACAATAACTCTCCTAACAAGGTCTCTTTCTGTAAAAATACCCATTACCTGACCGGCATGGAATACTGCGATACAGGATATATTACTGTTGGTCATAATTTCCGCCGCCTTAGCCACGGTTGCCTCGTGGTCTATCCCAGCAACATCCGGATTCATTATATCCGAGACATCCCACCACATACCATAGGACGTTAGAGACCGAATCAAATCGGTTTGCGTTACAATTCCGACTAATTGCCCATCCCTTTTAAGAATTGGCAGCCTTTTGATGCGCTTGTCTATAGCAATTCTGCTGGCCTCGAGAATGGAAAAATCTGGATGTACACTCTCGACCGGAGAGGACATAATCTCAACTACCCTTGCCTTATTAAAGTCATTCTTGCCAATACCGGTTCTTTTGAGAAAATCTGTTTCAGTAATGATTCCCACCACTTTGGTATTGTCTAAAACGACCAGGCAGGAAATATTATTCTCATCTATCATCTTTGCAGCTGAAGCAATGGTTTGATCCGGGCAGATCGTTATTACATCCGTGCTCATTATATCACTCACCTGTAGCCAGAGACGCGATGCCGTTACCAAATGATCACCGAGGAATTCTTTTCTTCTGGTTTTCGTTAAATCGCTAAACTTGCTTTTATTATTCATAACTTCTTTCTTTGCTTAAGACCAAAACTAAAGGCCGCCACATCAAAAAAAACGACTGCCAAAATTAAACTCAGCAAAAACAATCTGCCTGGACGTCTAAATCGTCTATTTTCAACAGATTATCTGCCTTTTTAGACAGACAGTCCAAATAGACAAATTCCGCCTGCTCGTATCTAATTCGTCAAATTTTAACAGCGAAGTAATTTCGGAAAGTACCTGATTTCACGCCGGATGAATTCATACAACGCAGTAAAAGCCGGTTAAAGAGGGTTCAAAAGGATCGCGGTTCTTAAAGATACTATAAAATAATTGAAGCTGTTACACAATTCCCATAGCAATAGCACGTTTGACTAAATCGGCTGCACTGTGGGCACCGAGTTTGCGCATAAGTCGGTGGCGGTGGTATTCAACTGTTCGCTCGGTTCGGCAAATCTTCTGAGCTATTTTCTTATTGGTCTTACCAAAAACAATTAATTTGAGAATTTCCGCTTCACGTTTGGTTAAAGACTTGTCAAGCTTAACATTAAGGAGGGTGTTTTCCAGAAGTTCATCCATCTCTGGCAGTTTTACGCTTATGACCGCTGTTTGACTGAGGTTTGAGTGGCTCAACCCTGCGCTCGGTCTCCCCTTCTCCGCTGCGAATGCAGCACTTTCTTTTTCTAACAATCCTGAACGATTAACCATTACACTAAACCTCATCAAATCATTTTGCCGCTAAAAACCAGCGCACAGTCACTTCTATAGCAATTCTCGAAAATAAGAGGCTGAACTTAAGGTTTTTTTGCGGCAAATAAGAAAAAAACACACAAATTTGCCAGGAAATCCTAAAGTATTAGCAAAATCTAACGACAAAGAAGCAGAGACGTACTGTAATTTGGCACAAATGTAACTAAAGATACGGAAAGGTCTAATGGCTAAGACACTTACGATAGTTGATGATTCGGCAACAATGAGGAAAGTTATAATACGTACTGTGTGGATGTCACTGTTGTACCGAGAAAGTTCCAAATAATTTTCAAATAACCTTCGGAATCGGCCTGATAAATGGCAACTTCCCAAACAGATGTCAAATCACAGACAATAGAATTGTCAACAGAGGCGTTTAAGATCTTCTGTGAAGACATTTCCGGTATGTTCGGCGTAGATATGAAGTGCAGCCAACAGGAACCCTGCACCGAAACCGTCAAAGGACTCGGTAAAAGATTTAAAAAGCTGGCAGCCGTCAATTCCATCAAATCCGAAGGCACTTTAGATGGAAACTTCCAGATGGCATTTGACAAGGATGGCTTATTTACCCTGGCTGGTGTTATCGTCATGCTGCCCGAGCAGCGGGTTCTGGATAATAGAAAACGCAGCTCAGCCAAAGAGGCCGAGGGTATGAGTGACGCCATTGGAGAGGCCGGTAATATGCTCGTCGGTTCCTGGGACAGGGTCTTCCGCGAAGGATTAGAAAACCACGGCCACTTTGCGCAGACGAACACCTTTATCGGAAATCCCTGGGACAATCCGGAAGAAAAGATAGGCTTGGCTGGTGATGAAGAATTTTTGTTCGTCCCTTACGAAATAACAATCGGCCCCTACCCAAGTTTCAATTGCGGTGTTATTTTCCCCAAAACAATTTTCCCTGAAACAATCTTCGCCGATACATCTGTATCCGATACCGAACCCGCCGCTCCTGAAGAGGGAAAAAGCCAGGAAGAACCAAAAAAACCACAAGATGCTGCTGAAAAGGCCGATTCTAAAGAACCCGATACGACCGGCAAAAACGATAGTGAAGAATCTGAATCACAAGCCGCTGCCAATGAAAAAACAGTTGAGGCCGGAGACAAAACTACTGAACAACCGGTTGAAACCGAACAGAAGATTTCTGACAAAAACCAAGCGGAAACTGAAGAACCTGCTCAGCAAGCCGAAAGTACTGCAAAACAAGTGCCTGAAGCAGCCACCGAGACAAAAACTGACGACTCTGATATAGCAGCTTCAGATAATGCCGTTGAATTAGAACAGCCACAAGCAGCTGAACCGAATGAGGATATAGAGCCAGCCGCAGGTCCTGTTTCCGAAACTATACAAAAAATGGCACAATCATCGGCAGATTTACCCGGCGGTGCCGACCTGATATCTTCGGCAATGTGTGCAAAAGATATTATGCAAAAAGAAGTCCTCTGGGGCAATGCCGATGACAGCATCCAGCAGGCCCTGACAAAAATGCAGCAGGCAGACGTCGGCTATATGATGGTGGGTACAGAAGGTTCGCTTGAGGGGATTGTGTCAACATTTGATATCGCCGCAGCTCTCAGTGTGTATCTTAAGCCAATGTTCGCCAAATGGCGCAGGCCAATAGATGATGCTACACTTCAAATCAAAATCAAATGGATAATGACCAGACCTGTCCGCACTATAAAGCCGGACACCTCGCTTACAGCAATAATGGAAAATATGCACCAATCCGGCCTGCGTTGTTTGCCTGTGGCCGACCAGCAGAGTAATGTAACTGGATTGGTGACAGTATTTGATATCTTCAAAGTGCTGCTGAACACCGACCCTGGTTTTTCTACCACAGGCAAAACACCCCAGACGCCATCACTGGTATAAATCCAATCCAACACTTATCAGCACCAAATTTGGTACTTTCCGAAATTCGTAACCGTTCACAGATTTCGGGGTGTAATGTAGGTAAACTGGGTGGTTTGGGGTAGCAAAAAAGGGGTTTCAATCAAAAACGGCGCGGGCAAAACCAACCAAACGCGCAGATTTGAGGGCGAAAAGTTACATAAATGTAACTTTTTGGGCGATTTTGGGCGATTTTTTCGCATCAAATGCGCGGATTGTTAACTTAGGTAAGGGGTCGGCGCAAAAACAGGGGCAGTTTTTAGCAGTTTTTGCAAAAAAAAACGATTTATATTCATTTATCGCGAAAAAGATGCGCTTTTTGAATAGTGATTGGTTTACCCCCCTGCGCTTTTGATCGCGCACCGTAGGTGCGCGAATAACAGCCGGCGGAAAAACTTTCTTTGACGGTAAGTGGTTTTGATTGAAATTTTGATAAGAGAAAGTTGGGTACACTCAAGCTGAAAGTTTGAAGTGTAAAAGTTAAAGCTGCGAGATTAATTCAAGGTATTTTTTTGACGGCAATCGCGGGTTTGGGTATATATGGCAGGTGATAAAAACAGCGGTGGGCTAAAGGTTGTCCTGCCAACTAAGCTCAGAATCAATTGAGAGGTGTTTTGGATATGTTATCTGTGTTACTTGGCCCCAGTGAAGTAATGGTCATTGTTGTTGTAACAGCAGTAGTAGTTTTCCTAATTGCTCGCAGGAAAAAGTGATGGCAGAATGCTGTGAGGGCAAAGGGTGAGAAATCAGAGGAAAACGGGAGAATTCAAAGTAAATTTACTAAGATAACTGGTATGGTACGGAGGTAATTATGTTGTTTAGACGCTTAAATGGGAAATGTCAGTTCACATTGATATTCTTCTTGATTTTAGTTTCGATCATTTTCTTTTATCCAGTTGTTGTATTTGCTGAAATTCCAGATACAGTAATTAACAACTACATCGAAACAGAACGTGATGCTGGCCGAATCCCCGATTTGAAATCCAGATTTGGGACAGATTTAAAGGGGGTAAATTTTTCAGGGCTTGATTTGAGCGGAGTCGACCTTAGCCACACAGGCCTTGACTATACTAAGTTTATTGGCACCAATCTTCGGGGCGCTGACCTATCTTATACCAGTGTTTATCTATCCGAATTTAAGCAAGCTGATATGCGAAACGTGAATCTGACCGAGACGATGTTAGATAG
>SDBV01008169.1_pt1 | contig 14170 bp, 23 predicted proteins | sample 2277081 | NCBI WGS metagenome assembly SDBV01 (sample SAMN10402039, study PRJNA504765) | marine sediment metagenome | isolation source: marine sediment core GS10_PC15, 223 cmbsf | place: Arctic Ocean: Southern Knipovich Ridge | collected 2010
CCATTTAAGTATAGAGGCGTTAGTTATCCAAGTGTTAAGAAGATCAAAACCGAGTCCGATTGACAAAATCATAAAAATCTGAGAGAGAACTGGCGAAAAAGATTTCACAACAATTAAAGCGGATACCACAGCAAAAAGAGAAGTTAGTGTCATAGTGGTTCCTGTTTTGAAGGCTCCAAACAATCTCTCATTCAGTGTGCCTTCTTTTCTTTTTAGCATTCGTGTGGTGAGAAGTATATCTGTATCTACAGAATATCCAATCAACATTAAAAATGCTATAATTCCTGCACTTGATACTTTTATCCCTAAAAGATTAACAACTACTAATGTCATTAATATATCTGCAAAAGCTGAAATTATTACTGCGATTGAAGGAACTGGTGTACGAAATATTATGAATACCACAACTGCCATAAAGAGAAAAGCAATTAGAATAGCAATTAGAAGTTGTCTATAAAAGTTCTCACTGAGACTTGAACCAGTAAATGCGAAACTGCTATTTTCTTCTGTTAATTCATAATCTAAATACTTTTCTAAGACCAGTTTTGCTTGCTCATCGGAAGAAGTTGTTTCAATGATTATTGCTATGTTTTCTCTTGTGATTAAATCATAGATTTCACGAGTATTCACTTCTTCTAGTTCCCCTGAAAGTGCTTGCTTTAATTCTTCTGCATTAAAATCTCCATTTATTGTGATAGAAGTTCCTCCTTTCAAAGAAATATCTTTTCTTATGATATCTCCATTCTGAGAATAAAATGAAACCATATAAATCAAAGAGAAAATTAAAAGTATTACAGGAATTAATAATAATTTTTTATAATTTTTATCATGAAAGTTCTCTAATTTTCTTAACTTATTTGTTTTTGGTTGCTCTTCTTCCATTTTGTTTTAAGTGCGCAGGCCGGGATTCGAACCCGGGTCAACTGCTTGGAAGGCAGTGATTCTGCCACTGAACTACCCACGCACAAGATTATTATCTAAAAGATGGTTTTAAAGTTTACTAAACGCGCTTGGAAGGATTCGAACCTTCGACTTCTTCCTTAGGAGGGAAGCGCTCTATCCAAACTGAGCTACAAGCGCATGTAATGAAACCAAGGTTTCCTTGACAGTCAACTTTCCTTTAAGTTACTGCTCACGGCTGAGGTTATTTTGTGATACTTTTTTAAATAGAATTATAGTTTAAAAAACATGTTGGTTAAAATCTTGGGAGGAATTGATGTATTATCTGGATTAATTCTTATTCTTACTATTTTAACTGAAATTCCTACTTATTTCTTGACTTTTTTTGGAGTTGCTCTTTTGATTAAATCTTTCGTAGGATTTCTAAAGGATTTCGGAAGTTGGATAGATTTTTTAACTGGAATAGTTTTAATTTTATGTATCTTTGTTCAAGTTCCTCTTTTTGTTAAAATAATTTTTGGAATTTTAATTGTACAGAAAGGCATTGCAAGTTTTTTGTAATGCGGGAACAAGGATTCGAACCTTGGTAGACACTAAGTCACGAGAGCCTTAATCTCGCCCATTTGACCACTCTGGCATTCCCGCATGTCTTTAGTAGAAATATACGGTATAAAAAGTTTTATAAATGGGTACATCGAGGTAGTTTTGAAGACGGCCATAATAGGTTGGAAACACCTGTTCTCATTCCGAACACAGAAGTTAAGCTTCCTATGTTGATGTCAGTAGTACCCGACAAGGTGCCAAATCATCAAGCTGTCTTCTTTAATTTTATAAAGATTCATTCTTAATACTTTTATGGTAAAATTATCAAAAACCGAAGCCCGAAAAGAAATTAAAGAATTCTTCAAAGATATTAAAAACAAAACTCCCAAAGAAGTTCAAAAGATAAAAAAAATAGCAATGAGTTATAATCTTTCTTTGAAAATTTTTAGGAAAAAGTTTTGTAAAAAATGTTTATCTCCTTATAAAAATTCAAAAGTGAGAATTAAAGGAAATTATAAAACAATTGTCTGCGAATCTTGTGGACACGTGAATAAATGGAAAATTAAGACTTCTTAAACTTCCCAACTAATTCAATTAAATCTGTTTGGCCTAAAAACATTGACCTACAACAAGACCTTTCCAAACCAAGCTCATCAAGTACTTTTTTTGGTTTTTCGCCTTGCTCTACTCTTTTTTTGTATCCTTCCCATAAGTGACCAATGGGTTTCCCACAACTAAAACAACGAACTGGAATTATCATGTTATTAATTTCAATTCTTTATTTATAAAACTTGCTAACATGCGAGCCAAAGACAATTAAGTTTAAATAGGGGGTTCAAGACGGCATAATATGGAGCAGATAATTGAACTCCGAAATGTTTGCAAGAATTACCAAATGGGAGATTCTACTGTTCGGGCTGTTCGAGATATTAATCTTAAAATTGAAAGAGGAGATTTTATTGCAATTATTGGCCCTTCAGGTTCTGGAAAATCAACTATGATGAACCTAGTTGGTGCATTGGACACGGCAACAAAAGGAGATATTTTTTTAGATGGTATTAATATAGAACACTTGCCAGAATCAGAATTGGCCCAGATTCGGGGGCAAAAAATTGGATTTGTTTTTCAAACATTTAATTTAATTCCCATTTTAACTGCTCTTGAAAATGTTATGCTGCCTATGTTGTTTCAAGGTCGCTCTGCAGATGAAAGAAAAGCAAGAGGGAAAAAATTATTAGAAGATCTGGGATTAAAAGAACGAATGGATCATTTGCCAAACGAATTAAGTGGTGGAGAGAGGCAAAGAGTTGCAATTGGGAGAGCCTTAGCCAATGACCCAGAGGTTATTTTGGCAGATGAACCTACTGGAAATTTAGATACAAAAACCGGTTTAGGAATAATGAAACTGTTCACTAAGTTGAACAAGCAAGGAAAAACGATTATTCTTGTTACTCATGATTTGAATTTGATTAAGTATGCTACTAAAGTTTTAAAAATACAAGATGGAAAGATGGTTGAATATAAAAAAATTAAAAAATGACTCACAAACAAATCTTAACCTTTGCTTTGGCAATTTTAATCAGTCTTAGTTTTATTTCTAGTTTATCTATAACAAATGTCGAAAGTTTTCCTCAAGAAATTATGCCAGGAGAAACAGCAGAAATTTCTATTGAAATAGAAAATACCTTGGGAGAAGAAGTTACAAACATCAATGTTAAATTAGATTTATCTGGAGAAGATACTCCTTTTGCGCCGTATCAATCTGGTTCTGAAAAATTTCTTGACTCGCTTGATGATGGAGATGAAGAAGTTTTTGATTTTGATGTTATTGCTTTACCTGTTGCAAGTGCTGGAATTTACAAGATTCCTGTGATTATAACTTATAGTAATAAAAGTGGAGAACTGCAACCTGAAAAAAAAGAAGAAATAAGTTTGATTATAAATTCGCCACCTGAATTAAATATTTTTTCTGAAGATTCTATTTTAATTAGAGAACAGGATAGCACACTCTCATTAAAAATTGTAAATTCTGGATTGTCAGATATTAAGTTCACTTATTTGACTATTCAAAATATCGCTGGAGTGCAATTCATTTCAGAAAAAGAACAATATGTGGGCGATATTGACAGCGATGATTTTGACACTGTGGAATACAATGTTCATGTGGGTCCAAGCGTTTCGAGCTCAATTAAAATTCTTGTAACTTTAAACTATAAAGATGCTACTAACAAAGAATTTGAAGAAGAAAGGGAAGTCACTTTGAAAGTTTATTCTTTGAAAGAAGCGCAAGAAAAAGGATTTGTTCCAAAGCCAAACAGGAATATCTTTTTTGGGGCCGGTGCAGTTATTGTGGGGTATGTTGGATATAGATTCTGGAAGAAAAGAAAATTGAAGAAGAAGAAATAAAATGAAAGTAAATCGACGATTTTCATTTATTCGCCATCAGAGGTGTGCCCAATGAAAGACTACTTTTTTCTCGCATTTAACAACTTAAAACGAAGACGTTTGCGTTCTTGGTTAACCATGATTGGAATTTTTATTGGAATTGCTGCAGTAATTTCTTTGATTTCTCTGGGTCAAGGATTAAAAGATACAATTTCAGAACAATTTGAAATGATGGGTTCAAACAAACTAGTAGTTATGCCTGGTTCTGAAGATGGACTTATGGGAGGATTTGCGTCTGCCGATAAATTAACTCAAAAAGATTTGGATATCATACGAAAAGCGAGGGGCGTAGAATTAGCGACAGAAATTATCTATGGTTCTACGTTAATTGAATTTGATGGTGAAACAAAACCAACCATGGTCATGGGCGTGTCAACAGATGAAAGCTCAAAGGTTTTATCAAACATGGATGGGTTTCAGATTAACAAAGGAAAAGAACTTGAAAAAGGAAGCAAGTATAGCGTAAGTATTGGATATGCTCTAGCACAAGGAGATTTCTTTGAGGAAAAAGTTGGACTTAAAGACAAAATAATCATTAAAGGACAAGAATTAAGAGTTACTGGAATTATGGAAAAAATTGGGAATCGTCAAGATGATTCTCAAATTTACATTCCAATTGAAACTGCAAGAGAATTATTTGAGAAAGAAGAAGACATTGATGTGGTGTATGTGCAAGCAAAAAAAGGATTTGATCCTGCAGTAGTAGCAGAGAATATTGAGAAAGATTTACGAAAATCAAGAAACGAAAAAGAAGGAGAAGAAACTTTTTCTGTTCAAACATTTGAGCAGATTCTTGAAAGTTTTTCGAATATTTTTGATGTCGTACAAGCGGTGTTGGTTGGAATTGCCGCAATCTCTTTGCTTGTTGGAGGAGTTGGAATTATGAACACCATGTATACCTCTGTATTAGAAAGGACTAAAGAAATTGGAACAATGAAAGCCGTTGGGGCAAAAAACTCAGATATACTCAAGATATTTTTATTTGAATCTGGACTTTTAGGTTTTGTTGGAGGCGCAATAGGAATTGGTATTGGAGTAGGACTGAGTAAATCTGTAGAATATATTGCAATAAATTTTTTAGGAAGTAATTTGTTGAAAGCTAGTACTAGCCCAAGTTTAATTTTTGGAGCTCTTGCGTTCTCGTTTTGTATTGGAACTTTATCTGGGATATTTCCTGCTATGCAAGCAGCCAAATTAAAACCAGCAGAAGCTTTGAGACATGAGTAACTCTAAAAGAAGTACAAATCTTTAAAAATTAAATTTTTCTTTAAATAATTAATAAGATGAAAACATGTATCTATTGTGGAGCAAATGTGGATGAAAATTCTGTTATTGATTTCTGTGAAAAATGCGGGATTGGGGTGTTTGGGAAAAAAATGTTTGATACAATAGTTCAAAGAATGAATCACGCAAGAGAAAATGGAGATCTTATTTAGGATAGTTTTTTAAAGAGTATGTTTCTCGGTAAAATATGGTTAAACGAAAATCCAATAGAACTCGCGGGAAGCTCTCTCTTAGTAAATACTTTCAAGAATTCAAAAAAGGAGATTTTGTATCAATCATTAAGGAACGAGCAATTAAATCGAATTTTCCAGACAGATTTCAAGGACGGACTGGAATTGTTGAAACAAAAAGAGGCAAAGCCTATTTAATAAATATCAAAGATCAGAATAAAGAAAAAAGATTCTTGGTTGAGCCAATACATTTAAAAAAAATAAAGACCCCTAATCAGAATGATAATAAGTAAAGACCCATTAAGTATGGCCGAAGCTTTTAGACATATAAAACAGGATGAGAATAGTGAAACAGACATAATTGGATTTATAAAAAAATTCATAAAAATAAAAAAAGACCATGCAGAAAACCTTAGAAAAAAGTTAGGGGCATTAGAGTTAATGAAAGTAAAAAATGAGCACATTTCGAAAATAATTGATTTAATGCCTGAAAATAAAGAAGATTTGAATAAAATTTTTGTTGATGCAAGCCTAAATGAAGATGAAGTACAGAAGATTATCAGCACAATTAAAGAATCCAAATAAAAAAAATGGAAAAAGAAGAATATGCAATCATATTAGATTATCTCCCAAATGGATATCCTTTGGAAAGAAAGATGATGCCTATAGCCCAGGCCATCGGAAAAAAGAATTTAACCTTATTGGAATTGGTTCCTAGGAGAGGAGTTTCTTTAGATGCTGGAGAGGAAGCTTACATAGGTGAAGGTAAAAGAGATAAAATATATTACATTCTTGGAAGATTGCATAGAGAAAAACTATCTGAATCTGCAAAAACAGAATTAGAAGACTTTATAAAAAAAATTGTGGAAGAAAGAGAGAAAGAATTTGTTGATTTTTTTAATAATGCAGAAGCAATGAACAAAAGACTACATCAGATAGAACTGCTTCCTGGTTTTGGGAAAAAACATATGCATGAAATTCTAAACCAAAGGCAAGAAAAGGAATTTGACAATTTTGAAGACATGAAAACACGAGTTCAGAATTTACCTGATCCAAAAAAGGCTATTGAAAAAAGGATATTGAATGAATTAATCAATCTGGAGCGCGTTAACTTGTTTGTACATTAAAATGGAAGAAAATAAATCTAAAGAACAAGAATATAGAGAAAAAGTAATTAGAATTTTATCTAAAGACATAGAGGGTGGGATGGGTGTTTATGTTGGATTATCGAAAATTAAAGGAATTTCTTGGACATTTGCCAATGCTATTTGTAACGTGCTGAAGATTGATAAAAGAAGAAAAATTGGTTCTTTGTCTGAAGAGGAAATTAAAAAAATTACAGAATTTTCAAAAAATCCCAAAGTCCCAAATTATCTTTTAAACAGAAGAAAAGATTTTGAAACTGGCGAAGATAAGCATCTAACTGCAGGGGACATGGAATTACAAAAAGAATTTGATATAAAAAGGTTGAAGAAAATTAAAAGTTATAAAGGCTATAGACACAGTGCTGGACTCCCACTTAGGGGGCAAAGAACAAGGAGTAATTTCCGGAAAAATCGAAGAAAAGGTGCAGGAATTAAAACAAAAAACAAAAAACAATGAAAGCAAATCAACCAAGTAGGTCTGAAAGAAGATTTACATTCATCCAAATTAAATACGAAATTGAATTCAGATGAAAAGAAAACGAAAAACATATTCAAAACCGAAAAGACCTTTTGATAAAGTGCGGATTGATGAAGAAGCCAAGATAAAGAAAGATTTTGGTTTGAAGAATAAAAGAGAGATATGGAAAGCCGAGGCCAAAGTTAATCTGATAAGAAAACGGGCTAAGAATCTTATTTTGTCTGGCCCACAAGAACAGCAAGCATTTTTTAATAAATTAAACAAAATTGGTATAAAAGTTAATTCCATTGCAGATGTTTTATCATTAGACAAACAGCATTATTTGAATAGAAGATTGCAAACTGTTCTTGTAACAAAAAAAATGGCAACAACTTCAAAAAGCGCTAGACAATTGATAACTCACAAAAAAGTTCTGATTAACGGCAGGGTTTTGGATAGCCCATCATATATAGTCCCTGTTGATTTAGAAAACAAAATTTCTTTAAAAGAATCAAAGATAAAGAAAAAAGAAAATAAACCAAAAAAGGAGGACAAAAATGAGTGAAAACAGAGAAGCAAAAGAAAAAAAGAACGATATAGAAGCAGTCGTTAACATTTATACGTCGTTTAATAACACAATTGTTCACGTTACAGATATGTCTGGTAAAACTATTACTAAAGTAACTGGCGGAATGGTTACTAAACACGGTAGACTTAAAGCGAATTCTACAATAGCTATGTTCATTGCAAAAAGAATAGAAGAAAATGTTAAAGACTTAGGAATAAAATTATTATATGTTAGAATAAGATCTAAAACTGGAAATCCTGTGCCGGGTCCTGGAGCGCATGCAATAATAAAAAGTTTAACCAGGTCTGGATTTAAGATAATTAACATCCTTGATACAACAAGATTCCCAAGAGGAGGACCAAAGAAGAAAGGAGGACGAAGGGGCAGAAGACCATAGGTTTAAATAACTCTATTTTAATTTTTATAAAATGGAAACAATAAATAAAAAAGATAACCAAATTGTGTTTAAGGCAAAGATAGATGGAAGTTTAGTAAATGCTATCCGAAGGTATGTTGGTGAAATTCCTATCCTTGCTGTTGATGAAGTTGAAATCTCAAAAAATGATTCTCCTCTTTATGATGAAACCATCTCTCACCGAATTGGATTAATTCCGATAAAAACAAGCAAAGACGTTAATGAAAAAACAAAAGCAAAATTAAAATTAAGTGTAAAAAAAGAGGGAAACGTATATTCTGGAGAATTAACGGGAGATGTTGAGGTAGTCTATGCCAAAATTCCAATAACTATCTTAACAAAAGATCAGGAACTTGAGCTTATTGCGCTTGTCAGGGCTGGAAAAGGAGAGGAACATGCAAGGTTTTCTCCTGGATTAATGTTCTATAGGGATGTTGCAGAAGTGATTATGGACAAAGCGTTTAAAGACCAAATAAAAAAGATTTGTCCAGCTAATGAAATAAAAGAAAAAGGAGACAAAATTATTGTGGTTGATGATAAAGAAAAAGAAATTTGTGATATTTGTGAGGGTCTTAGTGAAAGAGAAAAGAAAAAATCAGAAACAATTTATGGGGATGAGATTGTCATTAGTATTGAATCCTTTGGACAAATAGATGTTAAAGATATTTTTAAGAAATCTATTGGCGCTCTAAAAAAAGATTTGGCTGGGATTGGGAAAAAGATTAAATAATTCTAAAGTTTTTTATATTGTTGATTTCTCGTAGTTTTATGCGGAGTTGCCGGAGTGGTCAAACGGGACGCCCTCAAGAGGCGTTAGCTTAGTGCTTACAAAGGTTCGAATCCTTTACTCCGCATTATCTAGAATTCTTACCCAAAGAGGGCACAAGAACCTCTACGAGGCACCTTACAGGTTTCTCACAAGGGATGACATCTCGAGACCGCGAATCCTTGTTCCCCATATAACAATAGTTTTATAAATTAATAATTATTCAAATTTTTACCTGCGAGTAAATCGCGATAGCGGGAAAGTATACTTCTCGTGTAAAAGACACCAAGGTTTCTTTTACGAAACTTCCTTTAAATTAGGGTCACGCCTGATAAAAATGAAAAGCAAAACAACAATAGAAAAACAATTGCAAAGAAAAAGAAAACAAGAGTTAGTTGAAACTATAATTGCGGCTAAAAAAAATAACTCTTGGCTCGAAGTTGCTGGAATTTTGGCTGGACCAAGAAGGAATCGACCAAGTATTAATCTTGAACAAATAGACAAAGAAGCAAAAGACGATGTGATAATTGTTGTTCCTGGAAAAGTTTTGGGTCAAGGTGAAGTAAGTAAAAAGTTTAAAGTTGTTGCCTTGAACTTTTCTGAAAAAGCTAAGGAAAAACTATTAAATGCTAAGTGTGAGGTTTCGAATGTGTTAAATGAAATTAAAAAAAATCCTCAAGGTAAAAACATGGAGATCTTCAAAAAATGAAAGTCATTGACGGTAAAGATGCTGTTTTGGGAAGATTGGCAAGTTTTGTAGCTAAGAACTTATTAGAGGGGGAAGAAATTGCGGTCATTAATTGTGAGAAAGTTATAATCACAGGAAATAAAAAAAGAATTAAAGAAGACTTTGAAGAAAAAAGAAGCAAAGTTGGAAGTGGTCAGAAAGGCCCAAAAGTTTCAAGATTAAGTGAAAGAATTGTAAAGAGGGCTATACGTGGTATGTTGCCCAATCATCGAAAAGGTAGAGGGAAAGAAGCATTGAAAAGAATTAAGTGTTATGTTGGCGTGCCGGCAAAATATGAAGAATCCAAAAAGATTCTGGCTGGAAGAAAACCAAATGTTCCTCATAAAAATAAAATTTTAAAGATAGAGGGAATATTCAAATGAAAATAATTGTATCTGGAAAAAGAAAAACTGCTATTGCGCGAGCAATTCTTACAGGAGGAGATGGAAAAGTCACTATTAATAAAAAAGATTATAAAAATCTGCAAATGTTAGACAAACTAAAAATTGAAGAGCCGTTGAGAATTACTGAAAATGTTCTTGGGAAGATTAAATTTGATGTTGCCATAAGTGTGAAAGGTGGAGGAGAAAAAGGTCAAATTGAAGCAACTAGAATTGCCTTGGCTAGAGCAATATCTGAGTTTGCAAAATCCAAAGAGCTTACAAATGCTTTTTTGGCTTATGACAGAAACATGTTGGTTGCTGATGTTCGAAGAAAAGAAGCTTGTAAACCTGGAGATTCAAAAGCAAGAAGTAAGAGACAGAGTTCTAAACGTTAATTATCATTCAATAATTTTAAAAAAATTGCTGAGAGACAGAGTTCTAAGAGATAAGAAATATTTATAAATTTGTAAACGATTTATTAAATAAGTGAATCAATAAAATGTCGATAACAAACTTAATGATTGATGAGCATAAAAAGATAGACGAGTATTTAAAAAAGTTTTTAGAACGGTTTGGAGAAGCTCATTTTAAATTTTTTGAAGAAAAATTAAGGGAACATTTTGGGATGGAAAAGGGGATTATTTTTACTTTGACTGAAAAATTTCTTGGGAAAGAATTAAATGAAATTTTTAAACTTAAAGAACAGCACAAAGAAATTCTTGTAGGCCTTGCAAATATACGGAAAAAGCTACCAGATGGTGCAAAAGATTTGATTCAGACTCTTGTAAAGGATTTATCAGCGCACACAAGATATGAAGAACACTTCTTTTATCCGAAAATAGACGACATGCTCGATGAAGAGCAAAAAAGTGAAATAACTCAAGAGATTAGAAAAATTCTATAATTTTCTTTTGATTATTCAAACTACTCCTAAACTTTCTAATTTGTTCTGAACGTGATTGAACAAAGTCGAAGAGAGTAAAGGTTTATGGGTTCCTTGATAAGTTTGTCCGTCAAACTTTATTTTTCCCAGATAAGTTTGGTTTTTTAAAATTTTTTTAAATCCGTTCACAGAAAAACCATATTTTTTTGATAGTTTTGTTAAACTAATATCTTGATTTAAAAAATCCTGAAACATCTCTTGAACTAAATAAGAACTTTCTGCTTGAACCAACTGTTTGTTTTCTAGTTGATAGCCAAATGGGGCTCTCGAAACCACTTTGCCGTCTCTTGCTTGTTTATCCATTGAGAATTTTGTTCTCTCGCTTGTGACATTTCGTTCAAATTCTGCGAATGCGCTAATAATATGGAACATTAATTTTCCAGAAGCAGAAGTTGTTTCTATCTTATCTTGCAATGAAATGAAATCTATTCCCCATTCTTTTAATTTTTCTATTGTGTCTATCAGATCCCTAAGACTTCTAGAAAATCGGTCTAATTTGTAGACGAAGATTGCTTGGAATTTGTGGGCTTGCGCGTCTGCGAGGATTTGGGTCATTTCTGGCCGCCCTTTTATGTCTTTGGCAGATTTTCCCTCATCTTTGTAAACTTTGAGTACATCATAACCTAATGCAGAAGCATAGTTTTTCAACGCTTCCTCTTGCGCAGAGAGAGATACTCCTTGCTTTGCCTGTTCTTCTGTTGATACACGTATATAAATTGCTCCTAGGGGCTTTGATTCGGTCATTTTAATTCATTTGAGAATTTGTTTAATTGTTTTTTATTTTTTATAATAATCGGCTTTAACTTGTTCTTTTCTAAGAATTCTTTAAGAGAATTAAAGCTAGTAATGTGTTTCCCAAACCTAAAGCCAAGAGAATATTTTATGAGGGCTATCAAACTTGAAAAATCTTCTTCAAACAGGTTGTCTTCTTTTCTTTTGAAATATCTCTTTATTATTCTAAATATTCTTTTATGCGCAGGTGTTTGCATCCAGATTATTATGTCTGCTTCATTCATTGCGTGCCTATCCCAATTAGTTCCTCTTGCATCAAAAATCCATTTTCTTTTTTTTAGTAATTTGTCTACTCTTTTCTTTCTTTGTTTTGGGGTTCTTGCTTTAGTGAATTTTTTTATAAATCTAACATCATCCATATCATAATGAGGTATTTTTAGGATTTTAGACAATTGGTTTGCAAAGGTTGTTGTTCCTGCACCTGAAGCTCCCAAAACATAAATCTTGTCTCTTTTTTTAAATTTTTGTCTCATTTTATTCCTTGTTTGGACAGCTGTTTAAACAGCTGTTTGTTGCTTTTGAACAGAATTGTTTTCATTCCTAATTTTTGAGCAGGAGCAATATTCCATTGTTGATTGTCTATGAACAAACAGTTTTTCGCAGGAAGTTTAAGTTTTTTTAAAATTAATTTGTAAATTTTAGGATTGGGTTTTCTTATTCCCACGTCACAAGAGATTATTACTGGATTAAAATTTTTTCTAAGTTTTGAACTTACAAGAGCGTCCCTAGAAAGATACCATTGATCTGAGAGAATTGCTATCCTGTAACCTCTTTTCTTAAATTCCAATGCCTGTTTAAACAGCTGTTTGTTAAATTGGAAATTTTGTTTGTATGTTTTGATAAAAAGGGTTTCTAATTTTTTTGCGGTTGTTTTTAGATTTTTTGCCATAGTGGCTAAAACTTTTGCTTCTAGAATGGTTCCTTCAATTGATTTTGCATAAACTGTATCGATCGCGTCAAAATATTGATCTAATGAAACATGGAGTTTTCTAGAAACTGTCTTATGAACTCCTAGTAATCTGTGACCATCTATTGGTGTTGAAGAATATTTGCCTAGTTGCAACACCCCTCCAATATCAAAAATCACGGCTTTTATTTTATTTTTGCTCTCTCTTATCATTTTCCTCTTTAATATGCGTGAACTTAGGTTATCTGGGTGCTGGTTCACGTTCCTTTAGGGTGCCCTAAGTATATAAATTTAACGTAGAAATCGTAGAAAAATCCTGTTACAAGACACTAGAATGAGCTTCCTAGAAGATTGGTGCCAATGATTTTGGGGAGCCTGTCTTTTCTATGCTCCTTAGGTGGCGCACCCGTTCTCACTTCTGTGCTGCCTTGGGAACTCCTTTCAATCCAAGATGCATGAGCTCTTTTTCCTTCAACCATCTCATTTATTTCTGTATCAGAATATCTCTTTAACGGATCTATAGCTACTCCTGGATAACTCATTGTAATTAGTTTTCCTTCGCGAAACCCCTCAAAACAATATCCCCAGTCATCAAAACGTTTTAAGAGGAGTGGCCCAGGAATTTCTCTTCCTAAATTGTATGCTTCATAAAATTTTCCAAGTTCTAAAGGATTTCCTTGAGCATCTTCCATCTTTTTCAGAATCTTTGAGGTTTTTTAAGTATTTATACACTAAAAATAGAATTATATGTGTATTTAATTTATCTTAGTTCTCCGGTGGGCTTTCCTTTAATATATGAGACGTTAGACGAATTAAACCAATGCTTACAAGAGTGATTAATGTGGAAGTTAAAATGCTTGAAAGAGCCGTGCTTTTTGCATCAACAAAAAAGTTTACAATTGATTGGAATACGTCAAAAATAGTCTGCCTCCAGGTGAATGCAATTGTGAAGCCCAAAGTTACTACAATCATCAACCTAATTTCTTTTCTGTGTTCTTTTTTGAATCTTCTTCCTGCTCTTTTTAGTCTTAAAAATTTGTACTTATCCATTCTAAATCTTGGTTTTGATGATTTATTAATTTTTACGTAAATTTTTAATATTAATTTTTGGGCCTGCTGGACTTGTGCACTTAGGTTGCCTTAGTTATGGTCTAAAAGGAAACAGTTGTTTAGTGTGTTTATCCTGTTTAACGGTGTTTAAACAGCCTGTTTACCATAAAAATTTCAGACAAACAGCTGTTTTTTGGGGTAAAATTCAGCATTTTCTATCAAAAATCATTTTTTCAGACACTCTCTTTTGTCGTCGAAAAACAAAAAGTTTTTAAAGAATATTTACGACTTACTACTATGTTTTGGTTATTTTCCGGAAAAAAAGAGGTTAGAGAAATAAAAGAAGAGACACAAAAAGGTTTTGAAAACGTTAAGAAAGATGTGGCTTCTATGAGTGGGTGGATTAAACACCTTGATTCTGAAAAAAATTTACAAAAAAAGGACGCAGAAGAGCTAAGAGAGGTTTTATCGTCGATACAAGATGAAGTAGAAGGACTCAAAAATGTCATCGCAATGATGAACGAGATGAAATCTGGCAGGGTGTTTAAAACACCTAGGCAGGTGTTTAAAGAACAAACAGCTGTTTATCCTGTTCAAACAGGTGTGCAAACAGCTGTTCAAACACCAAATTTAGAGCAATTTTCAATAACAGAAAGAGCCATTCTTTGGGTATTG
>SDBV01008170.1_pt1 | contig 14169 bp, 16 predicted proteins | sample 2277081 | NCBI WGS metagenome assembly SDBV01 (sample SAMN10402039, study PRJNA504765) | marine sediment metagenome | isolation source: marine sediment core GS10_PC15, 223 cmbsf | place: Arctic Ocean: Southern Knipovich Ridge | collected 2010
AGTTAAACTAAAGTTAAACTAAAATTTAAAAATAGTTGTTTGATAATCAATATTGTATAAATAATGGAGAATATTATGATTAAAGCCGGACAGATATCAAAAGGAATGTTTTTAAAAATTAAAGATAGTCCCTATCTTGTCGCAGATCGAGAGTTTGTGAATCCAGGAAAAGGAACTGCATTTGTACGTGTAAAATTGAAAAGTTTAATTAGCGGAGCAGTATTAAAACAGACTATAAAAAGTCAGGAATCTGTAGAAGATATAATTGTAGAAGAAAAAAAGGCCCAGTTTTTATACCTGGATACTGATAATTATCATTTTATGGATAGTGAAACATTTGAGCAGTATGAAATTTCTATAGAAAGTATGAAACAGCAAAAGAACTTTTTAAAAGAAGGTGAAGATTTTCAGGTAGTATTTTATGAAAACCAGCCAATAGATATCAAACTGCCATATAAAATGGTATTTACTATTACAGAAGCCGAACATGCAGAAAAAGGTGATACTGTAACTGGTGCAACAAAAATGGTTACAGTGGAGACTGGCTTTAAAGTTAAAGTGCCAATTTTTATTAAGCAGGGCGAACGCATAATGATAAATACGGAAACAGGTGATTATGTCGAACGAGTAAATTAGGTGAAAAAACCTGATTTAATTATAAATGAAAGATATTTAAAAAATTATAAAAGTATAATAAATTTTATAAATAAGCAGGTGAATTTCAGGTTCTCCGGAGGGGACTTGAAATACTTTCTTTCCAGGTCATTATTCAGCAGTTTTAATACAGATAAAGGTTCGGCTCTATTATTAAAGACAATTGCAAAAAATTTAAACATAGAGAAAAATGCTGCTGTTATAGATGTAGGATGCGGAATTGGTACTATTGGTCTGGCTATTAAAAAGAAATATCCGGAAATTAAATTATACTCTATAGATAGAGATGCACTTGCCGCTGCATTTACAGAGTTGAATGCAGATTTAAATAATATACAGAATTGTGATATTTCCGGAGGCCTTGGACTAGGAGAGGAAAAAGAGAAGTATGACTTAATAGTGTCCAACCTTCCTGCAAAAGCTGGAAATAAAATATTGGAATATTTAATAGGTTCTTTTTTATCAGCATTATCTGAAGATGGAATATCAGCAATTGTAATTGTCAAAACCCTAAAGGAATTTGCAGAAAGTGTGCTTCGTAATTTTAATGCAGAAGTAAAGTATAGAGAGGATACTAAAGAATATTCTGTTTTTCACTTTAAAGGTACCGGTACGAACAGTATCAGTGCGAAAAGTACAGATGCTACAAGGGAAGAGCATACTTACTCGATCTTAAACTATATTAGAAATACTATGAAATTTCAGTTTAGAAAAACAGAGTATAATCTGCACACTGTTTATAATCTGCCGGATTTTGATACTATCGGATACCAGACCATGCTTGCAATGAATTTATTGCGTTTATTAAGAGTGTCCGGCCGGGCTTTGTTTTATAATCCTGGGCAGGGGCACCTTCCAGTATTCGCGGCAAAGAAAAATGATATCGAGGAATATTATCTTGCCGGCAGGGACCTTTTAGAACTTGAAATAACAAAATATAATCTTTTAGAACATAATAAATTAAATACAAAATATTCGCATATTTCCTGTTATAAGGAGTTGGAATGTGAAGTTAAATTTGATCTTATAGTATTTTATGCAAGCATGGAATGGAATAATAATCAATACACAGATTTGTTTTCTACTTTAAAAAATATTCTAAATAAATATGGAATATTAATTATTATTGCAAAAAGCACATGGATGCACAGATTATTAAATTATAAGCATAATTTAAATATTATAAACGACAGAAAAGAATATGGTTATAGAGGAATTGTATTAAAAAATAAGGAATGATTCTTTTTAACAGATGCTAAGTCAGAAACAATTTCGATCTATATTTCACCAAGTATTGTATTTTAAGGTATAAATTTAGAACCAGTTAGGAGAATATTCCCGTTTTTATTGACTTTAATAATAATTTATACCAAAATATTGAAAATCCTTGGAGAACTATAAAAAATATTTATTCTCTGTTCAAAAAGAAAAAAATAAATATTGGTATTATAATTTAGATAAGTATTCGATACTAATAATGAATATTTATTGTAAAAGTAGGTTTTAATATTGATTTTAAAAAAAGTTATAAAAAGTTCTATTCTTATAATTACTTTAATATTATCTTTTTTCTTTTTTTATAGATATAGTACCAGGATAAAAGGAAATTTATATTCTATATACTCTTATTTTTCGTTTGGAATCAATTATACAAATATAATTACTATAAAGCAGATGGTAGATAAAGTAGAAAAAAACTATGGGGAAGACGTAGATAAGTATGCTAAACAATTTCAGTTACTCCCGGAATATTTAAAATCATTAATAATATTAGAGAGTTCCGGCCGCGTGCCTGCTCCATCCAGGTTTGAGCCTCATGTATATAATAAATTAATAGATCTAAGGAATGGTAAAATAGATAACTACGGAGTTATTAGGCAGTCAGATATATTTGACGCTACAGATGAGGCATTAATAAATTTGGCCAGTTCGTGGGGCCCATTTCAATTGATGGGCTACAAATGTATACAATTAGGAATAAATATAAGTGATATACGCGGAGTAGATGCTGTGTATTGGGGAATTATATGGATAGATTTAACTTATGGAGATTATTTAAGAAATTATGAATATGAAAACGCATTTCACATTCATAATACAGGAAAAGAGTACCCTGTAGATGGCAATGTTACAACAAGCAATCCGGATTATGTAAAAAAAGGATTGCAGTATATGAAATATTTCTAAAAACATATCTTTTATATTATTTATTAAATTTTCTATTGAAAATTATAATCCCATTAATTAAGCTTTTCTTAAAGTAGTTTAATTTATAGGGAGTCCAAATGGGTGCAAAGAAAGGGGCTATAAATAATATTCTTAATGAAACTTACAATCAAATCTGCAAAGGATATCTGGATGAAGTTAGGAAAAGGATTATAAAAATGCAGATATCAATAAAAACCGGATTTAATTTAAATATGTTTAGTGAAGACTCATCCGACAGTGAAGAAGATATTAATAAGATACTCGATGTAATTAGGGGCCCGGAAATCGGATTAAAAGATTTCAAGTTTGATATGACAGGAGAAACAAATGAATAATCTGATTTTATCGTATAGTTCTAATAGTCTAAATGAAGTAATTGAGAAAATAAAAACAAATGATCCGGGATTATTTATTTTCTTTTATGGTGCAAATAATAATTATAAAGATTTTGAAGAAAAATTGAATAAATTATCAGTTCCGTATATCGGATGTATGGATTATGGCAGGTTTGTTACAGGAAAATATCTACTAGATTTTGATTCAATAGTTGGTATGTCTATTTCGAAGAAAATTATAGATAAAGTTACAATTGATTCAATTGATATGTCTTCTGATAGAACACCTGAAATTATTAAAAATGAAAGCAAAGAAAAATTTGTTAAAGCAGCATCTCAGATAGGTATAAATTTAGAAAATCCTGATATGGAAAGGGATATTGCAATAAATTTATTGTATGGTTTAAATTCTGCAACACCTGTTTTAGAAGGACAGAGTATGGCAGGATTGATGCTTCAGACAGCAGGAGGAAGTTCCGGCGGGAAAACAGACTTTAAAGAGTCGAATGCAATAAGCAGCGCAGGCAGTGGACATGTAGGCGTATTTGCTTTAATTCACCTTAATGAAAGCTATAAATTTGTAATAGACAGGATATCAAGTTTTGATAAAGTATCTACTAATGCACTGGTAGTGACAAAGCTGGCAGGGCCAAGACATATTCTGGAATTTAATAATAAACCTGCAACAGAGGAATATTGCAATAAGATTGGTATAAGCGAATTAAATCCGGACACATTTGCAAATTATACTCTGGGAATAGAACCAGGAGATGGTGAAAGATTTATTACCAGTATTATGATGAAAGATGATGAAACCGGCTTAATTACTTATAATGATATTGTTAATGGAACAAAATTTAATCTTTATAAAAATAAAAAACAGGAACAGGATAGATTAAACGGCTTAAAAAAGATAACTAATAAAAAGATAATTGGTTTTATATCTTTTGATTGTATACTGTGCTATATCGCACGAAATACCTTGCACGAAGTAGATGCAATTGCAAAGGTTTATGAAACTGTTTTCCCAGGTGTTCCTAAAATAGGATTCGGTACTTTTAGTGAAAACATTTGTGGAGTTAATGTAAACCAGACAGAAACTTATTTAGCAATATATGAGGAAAGATTGTAATATATCGGGACTTATGTTCTTCTGTCTGAATTTACAGATGTAAAAACTGCATCAAGCATTTTTGAAGTAGAAAAGGGAAACAGTAAAATATTATCTGTACCTGAGTTTTTGTATTTAACTACAGTAGTTTTGTCAATTTTAGCTGCAAGGATAATAACAGTAGTTTTACGTCTGGTTGCAAATTTTCTTATGTTATTTAATACTTCTAAAGCATTTTTGTTATCATAAGTGCTTTTTGAATCCAAAAATATAATACTATACCTTTTTTCTTCAAAAGAGCCTGACAAATCTGTAATACTATTAGCGCTGCCTATATTGAAATATATGCCAAATGTTTCACGAATTAAGTTTTCCATGTTTTCATTATTGCTTATTACTAAAATATTCTGTCCTTTCATTTTGCTAAAGAATAATGTTTGTTTTTCATTCCATACTTTCACAGCATGAAGTTCTGTTTCAATTGGTTCAAAACCATTTGTAATAAATTCGAACAGTTTTAATTGGTTTATTTCTGATTGAGCAGATTCTGCTTTGCCTTTAACTTCAACAATATTTTTATCATGAAAATAAGTTAGATGATTTATTTCTGCTTTGTTTAATTTATCAAGCATTTCTTGTGTAAAATGGGTTAAAGCAGGTACATACTTGTTACCCTCATTATCAAATAAATCAAAAATATACATACTTCCCAATTTAAGAAATTCTACAGGTACTGATTTTTTTTTATCAAAATCAATTTGCAGGATACTCATGCCTGTAAAGTAATTCTCTGCTAATTCGTATTCAGGTATTTTTTTTACAGTTTTTAATACTTTTAAGAAATCACTGTTTTTTGTTAATAGCTGAATACCACGCTTTTTTATATTGAGTTCCGGATAAGTGCTAAATTTAAAGAGTATCTCAATATTTTTCTTTGTAATATTATCAGGATACAGAGATGGAATAATTATAAACATTTTTGGCGATGTAAGCTGTTTTTGCTTACAAAAACAGCGCATAAGGTAGTTATATAATTCAAGTTTTTCCGGTTCCAGATTTCCTTCTATTTGTGTAATAATTATATTTCCTTTTACATGTATATCAAGGAGCATAGGGGTTTGTTTTTTTATAGGAGGATGTTCTATCTTAAAGAAAAGGATAATTCTTTCATAAAAAGCCATTGGGCTTAGCGGAATAGATAAAAAGGATTTTACATTTTCCTTTTTGAAATTTACAATTTCCTTCGGAGAAAAATCACCTGTTAAAAAAACAGGTATATCTGCAATTTTATTTGAAATTCTTTTTTTTATTAAAAATCCTTCTGCATCAATATCATTTGTAAATGCTTTATTCAGAATTATCAGATCCGGAATATCTTTGATAGCTGCAGTATAGCCCTCTGTTGCATATAACGAAGTCTGAACTTCAAATCCCTTTATTTCCAGAAAGCTTTTAACAAAATCGAGTAATAATGTATCCGGGTAAATAAATAAAATATTTTTGATATTAAGAGCTCCTTCTTACTTTTATAATTCGGTATATACACATTATAACTTAAAAATTGTTATTATTTCTACTATATTTTATATATTTTGAGCTATTTGTGATGTATAAACATATTGATATAACAGGCAGCTAAATCACGGGCATATAGGTACTTTTGGTTCAGAAGCTGGTTGTAATATTTAGATTTATTCCAGCTTATACTTTTTTAACCTTCTGCTCAGGGCATAGTTAGAAATACCTAAAATCCCGGATGCAATAGTTTTATTTCCCTTTGATTTTTCTAACGCCTTAATAATAAGAAGCTTTTCTACATCGCATAAAGTTGGAAACGGCTCAGAAAGGTTTATTATATTTTCCGGATTGTGGGCAGAATTAAAATTATTATTTTTAAAAATAGAATGCTCTTTTATATATTCCTTAAAATATGATAAAGAAATTTTCTTGGACTTATGCCTGGTTACAGCTTCTTCTACCATGTGCTCAAATTCTCTAATATTTCCTGAATAATGATAAGTTTTTAATAGGATCTCTAGCTCATTAGGTGCAGTCGGTTTTTTCTTGCTCATTGTTTTTGCAGATTTCTTTAGAAAATGCTCCAAAAGAAATGGAATATCATCAAGTCTATAATTTAATGGTGGAACTTTAATTGTATGGGAAAATCTAAAAGCAAGATCTTTCCGGAATGTTCCCTTCTTTTGTTTTTCAATTAAATTTGCATTTGTTGCAGCTATAATCATTGCATTAGATTTTTGTATTTCATCAGAACCTAATGAGTAATATTCCCCTTCTTGTAGCAGCCTTAAAAGTTTTACCTGGGATTCATTTTCCAGGTCTCCAATTTCATCTAAAAATAGAGTTCCACCTTCTGCTTTTTTCACGAGGCCCATTCTGTCATTTACTGCTCCTGTATAGGCTCCCTTTTTATGCCCGAATAATGTATCTGTAAACGTTGTATCATCCAGGCCTGCTGCATTAACACTTACGAACTCACCTTTTTGGACAGATGCTTTATGTATGGCTCTTGCAAAAAGTTCCTTTCCCGTACCGCTATCACCTGTAATTAAAATCGGTTTTAGATTTTTTGCAATAGCTTCTATTTTTTTAAATATTGAAAACATTCTTTCATTATTGGTAATAATTTCGCTAAATATGCCCGGATTTTCCAGATTATTAATTTCAATTTTTCTAGATAAAATGTCTATTTCATTTTCCAGTTCAATTTTCTCCAAGCAATGATTTATATTTGTGATAAGACGGTTAATCTCTACAGGTTTAATCATGTAATCATAGGCGCCGTTCTTCATACACATAACAGCGGTTTCAATTGTATTAATACCAGTAGCAATTATTACTGGGATGTTCTGATATTTCACCCTTATGTAAACTTATATACTCTTTAACTAATGAAAGGCCTATGCCTGTTCCTTGTCTTGAAAAAAATCTGTCAAAAATATTGTTAATATCCTCTTTAGCAATACCAATACCTGTATCTTTAATTATAATTTCTACAAGCTGCTCCGGAGGTTTTGTTTTATATTTAGTTTTAAAAATGTTGTTATTGTAAGGAATGGGAGCCAACAGAGTTACATTAATGTTCCCGAATTTTTTTGTAAACTTATATGCATTTGATAGGAGGTTTAGGAAAACTTTTTCCATCATTTCCGGGTCCATACATATTTCCAGAGCTTTTACTTTACTTTTATATGATACCTTAATACCTTTTTCTGAAGCAGGCAGGACAAATGATTCTGTAATACTTCTTAAAAATTCATTTAAATCAATTAACTGTAAATTTAAAGATATTTTGCCTGCATCCAGTTTTGATAAATCTAACAGATTATTAATTAGTAAAAGCAGCTTGTCTGCATTACTTTTTATAGTTGAGATATTTTCATTTAAATTTTCCGGGCTGATCACACCATTTTTTTTGAGGATCATATCCAGGTATCCAGAATATCCTTAACAGAGAATTCAAAAAATGAGTCTTTCCATGGAGCAACATAGTTTATAAATACCCGGCCTGCATCATCAATAGGAATTTTTATATCTTTTATAATATTGCCCGGTAGTACTGCATTTTTTAAATTGATATAATTACCAAACGAAATCTCAACATTATTGTGGTTTACTTTCAGGAAATCACATATAACTCTTAAAATTAAGGACGGAATGTATCCTTCTTTATATTTATACAGTAATGGAAATCTCCTGTTTACTCCGTCACTGTCCGGATCTATATTTACATGCCCCAATCCTCTTGCATTGCTGCTAAGTTCATAAAAAGGTATTAGTCCAAGTTCTGCAGTATGCGGACTACCTTCCTTAAGTATTACAGGCTGCCATATATTTTGAGCAATAATATCCAGTTCTTCTGTTTCTATCTGATTACCTGTAATATCCTGCTCATAAAGTATGATGGGATAATAGACCATATCTCCACTCTTTGTTGCATCTATAAGCAGAGTGTCATTTTCCGGACTGCTTTCGTCTCTAAAGAAAATATCGTATGCTATTAGGTTAACATTAGTTTTCTCGAGTATGCTAATAACTCTGCCGTAAATATTTCTGTCCCATGGTGTTATTGCAAGATCATTGTAGCTTGAATCATTAAACACTACATGTATGATATACGGTGACATGTCTTCTTTTTTATTAATGGAATATCTTAGGTTAAAGGGCAGGTCATTTATCTGAGAATTCCATACATCAAATATACCTGGAAAAAGAAATACAATAATATGCGAAAATATAAAAATGGTCGAAATGATTAAAATAATAGTAAGATTTTATTTTTTTCGTTTTTCAAAATTTCACCATATTAAATATTTAATCACCATTCCTTTTTAGGATATTTAAATAAATTTCTTGAACCATGAATTACTGTTAAAATTATAATCTTTGCTTTTTTAACTTTATATATTTTTCTGTAGTTTTTATAAATAAGCTCACGAATATCATCCCTATTTAATTCCGGTACTATTCGCCCAATCTCTGGAAATTTTTAAAGCTTTTTAATAGAATTTAACAATTTCTCAATAAGTAGACTGGCATAATATTCTGAATCAGCTGCTATATATATCTTGATTGCAGTTAATTCTTTTAAAGCAATCTCACTTAATTCTATTTTCATTTTTTATTTCAGAAGCTGTTCTGCATTTTCTATTGTGTATGTTTTCCCGCCTTCTTCAACAAATCGCTCTGCTTATTCAATTTTTTCTCGCACATAAAACTCATAAATTATATCTTCCCACGAGATGTCATCTGGTAAAGAATTAATTAAATTTATTGCATCTTTCTTGATTTGATTCAAAAAGAGCCTCCAATACTTTGATAGTAACATGAATTGTCCAAAAAATCAATAAAAAAGCCCCCGGAATAGGTGAACACTATTTATCAGAGTCTGCACTATAAATAAACACAGAGGCATAAAAACTTTAAGGTCTTTTATTTTCAGTATCGCTATCGTTTCAACCTAATGCTCTATCCTTATAGTCTTCGCATAAAATCCATCCACTTCAACATCCAATGCATAAAACTCATACAGATCGCCCATCCCTCTAAAGTCACAGGCAACAAGAACTATATCTTCTTTTAAGTTTTCATCCATTGACTGTTCCAATCGTATTCTTTTTATTTCTTCTACTACTAATTGCCTCGCTTCGTTAAGTGTGTCTTCTGTTATCGAGTTACTATAATAATATTCAAGATAATTTCCCGTAAGGTTTTCAAGATCTATTAGGCGCTCATTTGATACAAGTAAGTAAAACTTTTCCGTACCATGCACATCATCCAGGAAAAACCAGTTGTCTCCTCCGGGAACATTGTAATTCTTATTGTAACTATAAAACCCGTCAAAATTACTTATTACTTCCGGAAAAAGAAAGTAAAGCTCTCCCTGCGCATCCTGAAGAAAGAGGTAGATGTAGGCATTATTAATTGGCCTGAAATATATCTTTATTTGATCTCCTACGGATAACTGTGTTGATATTGCTTGATAGTCTATTGCCTGTGCTTCTCCCTTTCCAAGATTAATATTATTCATTAAAAGAGTTAATATTGGTGATTTTATTTTCTCAACTTTTATACAGGGAAGAATTATTTCCCAAAATTATGCAAGAACAGTTTCCATTACAATAACTTTTTTATAAATATTGCATAATATATTAAGAAGGTTGCATTTTTCAAGAGCAATTAATACGGATGTATCAATGATAACATCATCATGCATTATTTAATTCTTCCGTAAGATTCATTTCTTTATAAAATAGAGGTGGTTTTCCTTTATGTAGCATAATTTCTGTAAACGTTTTTTCTGAATATCCGGCAATTTCTGCAGCTTTACCCAATGAAATAATTTCTTCTTCGAATAATTTTATTGAAAGAAGTATTTTTAAATCTTCTTCACTTAAATTTATTTCAGGAATATTTATTTTTAATTCCATATTATCTCCTTTATAATAACATTTAGCTTTCAGCTATTATATATACTATCATAATAAACCATAGAGGCACAGAGAACACAGTGGTTTTTTTCTCCGCGCCAACTGTGATTTTGCAGTTTTTTCTGCTAGCCTTATTAACCGGACTTAAATAATTTTAATATACTTTCCAGTTTTTACTATAGAGTCTAAGGAGTTTTATTTTCTCTGTGCCCTCTGGTGCGCCACGAAGCGCTTTATATATAAGCTGGTGAAAATCCAGTCCGGCTAATTCGTCATTCAGTCGGAAGTGAAAAAGACAACCCTTACGGTAACGGATGGGTTGAAGCTCTTTGAAACTGTACATAGGCTGTAACGTGAGTGAACAGGCAAGCCTCGTTAAACAAAATTGCAGTTGGAGAGAGACTGTCGGAGATGTGTGAATCCTGTGACTAGCGACAATTAAAATTCCCTTTTCAGCGGCAATTATTTTTCCCGGTTTTAAAGACAATAGAAATGTAAGAGAATACTCTCAACTAAGGAGGGTGAATAATGCTTGTCATTCTTTAGGATTTTGGAATACAATTGCATTAAACATAACTGAAGGTGAGTTTATATTCATTGCGAATAATAGTAGTTATGTAATATTTGGCGGTAAATAGAGTCAGAAAATGATTATACTTGGAAAAAGCAATAAAGAAAAAGGCAAGCAGTTAGAAGTATTATGTAAAGAACTACTAAGTAAGCTTGGATATAATAATTGTATTACAAATTTAATTGGTTCCGGTGGTGAGGAAATAGATGTAGTAGCTGATTTTTCAATTCCAAGACTTGGTAAAGAAATCATTATTAAAACAATATGTGAATGTAAAGCATATCAAGATAAGGTTTCGATTAATCATTGGTTAAAATTCCTTGGTAAAATATACTCACAAGAGAAAAAAGAAAAAAAACAAGTCCAGGGCTGCTTCATAGCTCTTAATGGTGTAAATGGGAATGTACAAGGTCATTATAATGATATTCACCGTAATACAGATAATATTCAACTTATCACACAAAATGAAATACTATAAAAAATTATTCAATATTATAATGTTATTAAAATTGCTAAACTAATCGAGTTCATCCAGCAATATACAACAAAAAATATATTAGATACTGAATTAGCTTATTATAATAAAGAATTTTTTTGGTTAGTTTATCTAGAAAACTTTAAATTTACAGTTATAGACCAGAAAGGAAAGCCTTTAAATCAACAAGATACTGAAATTATCAACATTTTTCGTAAAGCTATTAAAATTGATGACTTTATTTCTATGATTGATGAACAAAGACAAAAAGAAAGAATCGTAGAGATCTTACAATCACTTATTGCCGAATTAATTAATAAATCGAAAGTAGAGGTCAATCCTTTTTTTGAATCTTATTCAGATTTTGAAAAAGAATCTGTTCTTGAAAGATTAAAAAATTTAATTACTAACGGAATGTCAATTGATAATGATAGTATTAGTTTAAATATTAAATCTTTGTCTCCTCCACAATTTATAAAAATACATAATGCTTTTTTACAAAACAAAATTAATGTAAATCAAGCTAGACAAGTCTTCAATAGTGATATTTTTCTTAACAAAATTGATTCTACCTTTATTAGTGAGATTTCAAAGATACAAGGGCAGTTATTTTTTAATGATAATGAAATAGCAAAAATAATATTTATAATATCGAAGTCTATAAGCGCATTAAAATATGCAATCAATCCAGATTCATTTATTATTAATCATAGAAAGATAGATAAACAAAACAAAAAACAAATTGAGAATATGAATAAATTAGATAGAGAATTGTTTATTTATAACTTATTTGATAGAATTAATTATGATTTTAATAATCAGGTTTTACATGAGTATTATTATACAGATGTAGATATTCAAGAAATAGAAACTAATAAAAGGGTAGTGTTAAAATCAAAGAAAGAAATAATATTAAAAGGAAAAATGAAAAAAAGACTTGGAATATCCAAAGTAGGGCCACAAAATGGGGGAGGTTTTATTATGATTCAATATGTAAATGATGGTCCTGAGCCATGGGAAAGATTAAATATTTAATTACCGAATACTACACACAACTAATTTAAAATGAAATTGGAATGTAATGACTGCAATATATTTATATTTTAATAATGTTGAAAATAAAGCGATATGCGCCTCTGATAATTATGACTTTATAAATGAAAGAATAGTTGATAAAATATCGTTTATTCAAAATCGATGGATAATTTCTTTTTATGGTATGGATATTTTAGATAATACTATAAATATAATTAATTATTTTTCATCATTCTCGAATATTAAACCTTACTCATCAACAAATGATTTAATTAATGATATTACTAATACAAATAATAAAATATCTACAAATTTATATCCATGTTATAAAAAAGCATATGATGAAAAAAAAATAAATGAAAAGAATTGGAATATTTTGTCAGATAATGGTATAACTTTTATTATCTTTGATATTGAAACATTTGAAGCATTTTCTGTTAATCTTGGATTTGCTATACCTCCTATTAAACTTTTAAAAAAACCAGAGATATTAAAATTGCTACCAATGATATTTCATAGATTTGCTTTAGCTGCAAATATACCGCATAAACCTTTTGATCATGAAATAATTGAGAATCCGTTAAAAATTACTATTATTGAAAAAATAATTAATAATGATCGTAAAATAAATGAAAATATAGGTTTAGTAGGTACATATTTTATATTGGATAATAAAAATATACAATTTAAATCAGCTTTCAAGAATTATGATGAATATATCAATTCATTTTTCAACCCGAAATATTATATTTAACATATAGTATTAATTAAATTCTACTTCCCATAATAAACCTTCTGTCACTTAGGCGAAATAATTCCTTATAATACCTATATTTACAACTTCCGATAATATTCATTCTGTCTACTTATAATAATAGTTATTATTATTGATATACTTCCAAATAGTGTTTCTATTATATATCAACACAAAAATATTCATTTTGATTGAATTCTTTTTATTTTTTTTGTAAAATGTTTCAACTTTTACATAAATTTTAAACAATGTACAAATTTATACTAATTTCAAACAATGTAAGAATTCATGCAAAAGGAGTTATGGGCAATGTAATATTATGGGAGTTTAGATTGTTATCTAAGATTATTTTTATTTTAGTCTCAATATCTCTTTGTATTGTATCAATTTTAAATTATATTCGTTTAAAGAAAATATATATACAAATAAATGAATTGGATGAAAGAAATGCTATTGTAGAGAATAATAAAATTATTAATAAAATCATTAGACATCCATGGCAAAAACAAAGATATATTAATAAAAAGTCGTTTGGTGTATTTTTTATAATATTTTCTACTATCATTTTACTATTTTCAATAATCTCATTATTTAATTATACATAGGGTATTTTATGTATCAATTAAATAGGAGTAAAAGTATATGAAAAAAATCAATATATTTTTAAGAAATAGTCATGGGGAAAAATAATGAAGAAAGTATTTATTGTTATAATAATAATAGTTAATTTAATATCATGTTTTTCATTATTTAATAGACCTAATAATTCTGTTGAAGACCCTTTTGAACAATCTCAGAACACTGTTAGAGATTATTCGGATGAACCTTTGGAAGAACCCAAAATTACCATTGCTTCACCAGCAGACGATTCTATCCCGGAATGGCGAATTGGATATAGAATCTATTGGCATTACGAAAATCTCTCAATACCGAAGCATTATTGGGAATCAATAATCGAAGAACTCCAACTTTTTGCTGATGATGTTTATGTGTTTTCCGGCAACGGTTTAAGAGTTAGTATCGATGTATTTGATATGGATGTTAGAGATTTTCCCGGGGAAATACCAAGTGATGATAT
>SDBV01008171.1_pt1 | contig 14168 bp, 7 predicted proteins | sample 2277081 | NCBI WGS metagenome assembly SDBV01 (sample SAMN10402039, study PRJNA504765) | marine sediment metagenome | isolation source: marine sediment core GS10_PC15, 223 cmbsf | place: Arctic Ocean: Southern Knipovich Ridge | collected 2010
AGTCAGGCCATCAGATAATGCGAAGCAAGCCCGTAAGAATGGCGATAGACAGGCTGTTTGAGGAATACCAGTTGCGGGAGTTGACGGCGATGCTGCGGGCCAGAGCATAGAAAACGGGCGACAATCCGAACGCTGCCGCCCGTGGTGTGTATTCAATTCTACGATTAGGCTATTTCTTTCGCCGCCGCAGCACGGCGAGGCCACCCAGGGCCAGCAGGCTCATCGTGGCTGGTTCAGGCACAACGACGACCCAGGCGGCAGCATCCCCGCTCGGATTGATGCCCTCGCCGACAATAACGGTGCCATCGCCCGATATCCCCGTTGCGTTAGTGAATCGCCAGCCGGCGAGGTCAAGGCCGTACTGCGCCTCTGCGTAGTCTCTGAGATTGACCATCCCATGCCCGGCCCGCCAGAGAAAGGCTTCGTCCCCCAGATCAGTTTTCCCCCGCCCCACCACGACACTGCCGTCATCTGAGACGGCATTGGCCTCGCTGACATGCGTGCCACCGGGCAAGTCTCCCAGAGTTTCGATCGTGCCGAGCGACTGGTCCCAGCGACAGGCCTCGCGATCATTGGAGTTGATGTCCGCCCAGCCGACAATGACCTGTCCGTCAAAACTGGCATCATTAGCCCAGCTTTCGCCGTTCACAGCTCCCAGACCGACCATGCCGCCAGCTCGAGTCCAGCGGAACGCTTCCCGGGTGTGGGAATTGAGAGTCTCACTGTGGCCCACAACGGTCGACCCGTCGCCGGAAATGCCCAAGGCCCAACTGTCCGCGCCACCAAGGTTCCCCAGGCTCTCCCAGCCTCCCGCCTGTGTCCAAATCGCTGCCTGGTCTTGGCTATTATAACTGACAATCCTTTGAGAAGTACCGGCGATGACGCTGCCGTCATGTGAAACCGCCCGACCCCAACTGCTTTCAGTAAATCCAGTGAGGTAGCCTAGGGGCACCATCCCCTCGCCTTCGGTCCAACGGTACGCCTCGAAATAGAGACCGGTATAAGAGATGATACCAACGACAACGGTGCCATCACCCGAAACGCAATACGCGCGCGTGTGATGGGCCCCGATCGGAACGCCCAGGCCGACCATGCCGTCACTTTGGGTCCACCGGAAGGCTTCGGTGTCGTTCCTGAGCGACCTCCCAACGGCTGTCGAGCCGTCGGCCGAGATATCCGCGCCGACGCTCCATTCCTTTCCCGGCAGCGTCCCAAGCTCGTAGAACCACGCTTGCCCGCTAGCGTCAACTGTGATTGCCGCGCACAAAACAACTGCCATCATCAATACGAGACTATTCTTGTCCATTGTTGCTCTCCTTGATTCCCTTGCTTCCGCCTGAACGGGTGTCCTCAATAACGCAGATATGAGTGTAAGTCCTTAGTAGGAATAGTCAAGCGAAATGCCTGCCTTGACCGTGAGAGAATCGCCAGTAAACAGGTGCAGGACGTATCAAAAGGCCGTGAGAACAGCTATTTGGGCGCAAGAACTGGCTGTTTTGGGGTTACAAAGCTATGCGGCTGAATTGTATTTAATGGCTTGCCAGGGCAGGTGTTAGAGTTAATGTGGGTGTTGGGGAGGTATGGACAAATGGATACATTTGGCTGCCATGCAAATAAGTGTGGCTACGGCGGGACGGCCAAGATGATAGACGCAGAAGTCCTATCGGCACAAACATCTGAGCCACTGTCACTGCCGACGGATGCCGGACCCCGATAGGTCACTTGATGCCCTGGCAAGGACGGCCCCTACGGGGGTACTGTGCCGCTGGCAATGTCTCTACCGACGAGCGTTTATTCGCGCCACCGTCGGCCCAAGCGCGTGAGGCCGAGCTGCGCCGCGTGATAGCTTGGCCTGATCTTAAGGGACCTGCGAAAGCATCGCGCCGCCTCATCGAAGTCTTCCTGCCACGCCGGATTGTCAGACGCTCGCAGCGTCGCGCCTCGCTTGGACCTGGCCGCACCTAGGCCGTGCCAGGCTGACGCTGCTTGCGGCTGGTCGGCCACGGCGGCAGTGGCTGCCTCCACGGCCAGGTCGTGCCAGCCGAGCTTGCTGAATATCCGCGCCTCAGCCAGCAAGGGGAACGCCGGAACTGCGTCCAGCTGCGCTGCCCTGTCGATATAGCCCGCGCTCCGCAAACTCGCCGGCGTTACTTGCGACTTGACGGCAATATCGGTCAACCGACCTATCGCTCGAACGAACACGACATGCTTGCCCTCAACGTGGACCAGCGCCCATTCGGGGTCCGAGACCAGCTCACCAAACACCGGCCCGCAGCCGTCCGGATTGAAGACCACCGCCGCAAAGCGATACTTGTCGACCAACTCGCGGAACGGCCTTTTCGCCAGCCCGTAGGTTATCGCCTCGGCTGCGACCGACGGCGGATAGGCCCACGTGTTGGTCAGTACGGGCACGCCGGCGCTCGGATTGCCGAAGAATCGCAAGTAGGACGAACTGCCAAAGTCACACCACACGCGCTTGGCCGGCAGATTCTCGTTCAACCACTCAGCCGCCCCCACCGGCAAAGCCACGCGCGAAATGCCCACGCCAAACCGCGTCGACATGTTCTCCCCGAAGTACAGCCGATTCGTCACAACCTGCACTCCCCAATACCCGGACCCCAACGCAACGACCGCCGCCAGGCCAAGAACAACGCCATTGCGCCCTCGCCCCCTGACGCGCCCCGCCAACGCCACCACCCACGGCCGCAAGCACACCATGGCCACCGGCACCACTACCAGCGCCGCCACCGCCGTGTTCCGCACCATCGACATCCCAACCGCCATCATGCCCGCCAGAATCAGCACGATCCCAATTCGCCGCCTCGCCAATGCCGCCATGCCCGCCACCACAGCCAGGCCCGCTGCCACGCACGCGGCGTAATCTCGCACAATGTACGGAAAATGCTTCTTGCTCAGTAAGCTGCGGAACTCGTTTATCAGCGACCACGGATGCGAGCTAGCCCCACTGGCAATGTCGTGCTGCCGAAGGAACATCATCGTCTGAACAGGCAGCACAGCCAGCCGCCACGTCCACGGATTCGCAAAGCACACCGCCGCCTGACCCGCCAGCACAATGGCCATCCGCAGCGCAGCCCGCCCCTGCCGCCCCGCATCCCCCCGCCTGCTGACTAAGCCCCACGCCCAGCCCAATAGCTGCTCGACCAGCACCGCGCCCGTCAGCGCCAGCCCCAGCATGAAGTAGCTGTGGAAGTTCACGAACAGCACCTGCACGCCGACAAGCCCCGTCGCGGCCCGCCAACCCAACGGCCGCGCCTGCCAGCCGTCCCGCAATACCGGGGCCAGCAGCCACAACTGAACTGCCAGCATCAGGTAGCCGAACAACTCAGGCCGAAGGTGCAGCCGCAGGTACGAGGTCAAGCCAACCAGCACCAACCCCGCCGCAGCCAACAGCCACGGCGCGCCCAGCCGCCGCATCGCCGACAGCAGAACCGCGAACATCGCCGCTACCGTCACAGCCGACAGCACGCACAGCCCGGTGATCCCCCCGGCCGCATACGCGCCAGCCATAACGAGCTGACTGAGCCAGTTGGCGTTGGGGAATCGGTATCGCCCGTCGCTATCGTACCAGCACCCCGGCCCGGGCTCGGGCCGCAGCTCCGCCGGCAAATCCTCAGCCGGCAGCGTGTAAATGCTCGCATCATGGTCGACGATCTCACCCGTCCGCAACAGTTGCCCGCCGTAAGCCAGATGATAGCCCAAGTCCGCACTGGTAAGCGTCCGAACGCCAAGCGCCCCCACAAACACCATCGCCACCACAACAGCCCCAGCCACAGCCAGCCGAACATACACCGACCCCGACGGCGTCGTGCTCTCGGGCGACACAGCTAATGAATTGGCATCCTTCATGCGGTGATCATACCTACCTCCAGGCCGCGCCCAGATCGCCGGCCAGGAACGTCACCTGCCCGTGGGTCGTACTCGTAGCGTCGCAGCACGGCCCCGTCGGCGCCGTCTATCAGGGCGGTTACGTTGAAATTGGCGTCCTGCGTGTAGTACAGAATCTCGTCGTCGGCGTCGCCGTCGTTGTCCTCCTCTTCATCGCGGCAGATCGGGGCATCGATATAGCGGATGCCCCAGACGTACTGGTGGAAACCACTTCATACCACGATCTCTCTGTCGCCATGCTTAATGACGTAAGATTCGAACTGTTCGCTATCGTCGTACATCTCAAGCCATTCATCACCTTCAAATTCAATTGTCAGTGTGCCGTCGGTATCTCCTCTTGCGCACTTGACGACCTTGTTGAGGAAACCGGCGACCGCGCTGGCGGCAACGGGGAACTCCTCGAATCGGCAACTCATCTCATGGCGATTTCGGCACCCGACGGCCGATGTTATCGTCGCTGACACTCCCTCGTCGAAGTGCAGAATAAGATCGTGAAAGCCAACGCATACTTGGATGAGCTTCTGGCCGGCAAAGAAGCTCAAGTCGATGTCAGGGGGAAGGCCATACATATCAATCTCCTGAAGGCGGCAACGGCACGTGCGTTCTCGACCTGCTCACAGCGGTCGTAACATTTCCCGGCGGCTTGCCTGTGCTTATGTCAATCGGCTGGTTGAGCGCATTCTTCTGGACCCAGTATCCATTCTCGTAGCTTGAGCACGGCCCCATCTTACGCACTGTATGACCTGCCGGCAACTCCGTAGGAGGCGTTTGGGCCGGATTTGTCGGCTCGATGAAGTTCGGGGATATAGGGGACAGTCACCTATTTAGTCAAGTCTTCATTTCGCGACATCTCAATTAATAGGTGACTGTCCCCTATTCCCTATTTGTCCTCCCTCTGCCACATGTGCGAGTCGAGCCCCTTTCGCCGCAGAGCGTCATTGATCTGTGTTGCCGCACCTTCATCGGCATGGTACAGCGTTGCGAGGCCATGATGCTCCAGGACGAAGAAGCTTGGTTGCTCGGAATCAGGGACGACATAGATATCATCTGCTTGAGTAGTACTGCACAGGAATTGCGCAACTGCCAGTCGGTAGAGGAGCCCCATCTCCATTCTCGATAGCTGGACTGCGCCTTCGGACCCCTCTGGGACGATGTCCCTCACCATGAAGTCTCTCAGTTGATGAACCAGCCTGCCCGACTTATACGGACTCCATTGTGGCGCCCGTTTCCACATCCAACAGTCCTGCCACTCGCCCAAGGCGGCGCACAGGAATGTGTCGACGAACTGCGGCAGGGCCATGCTCTCGTAGTGTAGACACACTTCGACCATGTACTGCAGGCGGTCGGGAATGCTTGGCGTCAATAGGTGGCCCGAATATGTCAGGGCTATGCCCTTGATCTCTAGAACAGATCTGACTTCACTGATTTCGATGAGCCGCATTGCTTTCGGTCCTCTAGTCTCGCGCCACCTACTGGCAGAGACCTACTGCTCGCCTATTCTTTGCCACAACGCCGCGTCAAGCCCTACTTTCTGCAAGGTCTCTTGTGTGCGTCTTGCAGCAGACACGTCCGTGTGGCTGAGCCTGATAACGCCGTTGTGTTGAAAGGTGATGAAGCTGGGGGTCGCAGAATCTGGTACCACAAAGAGATCATCGTTGCAACACGTGCCGCAAAGGAACTTGGCAACCACCAGTCGGTAGAGAAGTTCCATCTCGGTTCTCGACAGATGGACTACGCCTTCTGATCCCGCCGGAATTACATCGCGTACGAGGAAGTCTCCTAGCCCATCCACCAAGCTGTCAGTATCTCCGGGCCGCCACTCCGGCAGGCGCTTCCAGAGCCAACAATCGTGCCACTCGCCCAAAACGCATCGTAGGAATGCCTCAAGGAACTTGCGGGGGGGTGCTTCCCCCGCGTATACGCTTGCTTCAACCAGATACAACGGCCGATGTGAAATTATGGGGCGCAGCGTATCTCTGTAGCCATCCAAGGATAGGACCACACCCCTGTCCTTGAGCTTCGAACTGGCCTCATCGATGTCAATCAGTTCCATGGCACCCATTCCTTAAGTCTTAAGCCAAGCCTAACCTATTTTCCCGACTCAAGCAATGGGCGCCATCACGAAAACGATGCACGGGCTGCTGCGAAATAGGCGCTCTGCGCCCACGGATCCGGGCCGTGACATGACGACTCGGGATATAGGATATAGGGGACAGAGGATATAGGGGACAGAGGATATAGGGGACAGTCACCTATTTAGTCAAGTCTTCATTTCGCGACATCTCAATTAATAGGTGACTGTCCCCTATTCCCCCTCATGCATACGCGTTAGTCACCGCCCTGAATGGCCATTGAATTCAGAGCAAGCGTTGTATCTCGTCCAGGTACTCCCTGAATCGGCGCAGAGTCTCTTCGTGCTGCTCGGGTCGATGGGTCAGAAGCCAGCGTTCTATCTCCGCCACACCCTCTGGCTCCGCCATGTTATGTATGACCTCCTCATACCGTTCAGGATTCCCATCGGCGCGCAGGTAACGCAGTACCTCCTCCATCGCTTCGAGCGGCAGCACCCGATCCAAGAGACAATGGAACAGGCCAGACGATGCATTTGCCGAATGTGGCGCAATCTGCACGCCTCTCTCAAAGCTTGCAGTGGCTTCCTCCCACTGATCCAGACAGGCCTGAGAATCGCCAAGCAAAGCGTAAAGACCGACCAACTCGTAGCCTCCCGCTATGAGCCGCATGAGCAGCTTGCATGCTGCTTCGTGCTCGCCATGCGACCGCAGGTCCTGCGCCTCAGCGATCATCGCGTCCGCATCCACTGTCTGTCCTTTGGGTAAAAGTCCTAGGAAGCATGCTACTATTTTCACCACCTATGTTCAACTATTGCTCCTCCCCGTACTCATAGTCTTCGGCGTCCTGCGCGTCCCTAATCTGCTCTCGACGATGCGAATCGCGTTGGCGTGCCTTCTTGGTACTGTCTATCTCCTCCCCTCGGCCTTGACGCCCACGCCTCTGGGCCTCTTCGAGCTGCTCCAATTGCTCCCCGGTGGTCTTTGGGGTCCCATCGGGGTTCCGGGCCGACCCGGGAGAGCCAGTGTCTGGCTTCTTGGCTGCATCCGGCGTGCCCTCGGGCTCTTCCGGCGCCCCCCCGCCACCATCTGCCGGTGCGGGTGTGTCGTCTTGAGCATCGGGCCCTTCCGGCGCGCCTTCGGGACCTCCTGCGGCGGCCAGGCCCGCAGCGAGATATAGGCACGTTATCGAACCCTGCGCTATTATCCGCTCCGCCTCGTACCACTCCTCATCGGCATATTCGCTCGCACCAAGATCTACCATATGCAGCGCAGCGGCCTCACCACAGAATTGAAGCCCAATGACTGCGCTGTCGTCTATGTACTCGATATCGTCGACAACCGAAAGAGCCATTTCCGCCGCCTCGGCTTCCAAAGTCAAGGCTTCATTGTTGAATTCCGTCGCCAGCTCCTCTGTGCCGGCAGCCTCGAAATCGTCCGCTTGCTCCCGCAGCATCTCAGCTTCCCATTCCTTCTCCACGTACGTTTGCGCATTGTTCGTCTCGTTTCCGGTCAGCTCGTCGCCGACGCGCAACCAGCCGTAGACAAACCAATTCACCCCCAGCCCCATCGGATCGACGAGACCTATCGGCCGACCCATGACGTACTCGTACAGGCTCATGCCGTCTGTGTAGCCTGCTGGGTCGCGTTGGAGGAATCGGCCTAGGGTTGGGTGGTACATTCTGTTGCGGACGTGGTAGAAGCCCGTTTCCGGGTCGTAGCGGTAGCCGGCGTAGAGGAGTTGGTTGGCGAAGTCGCTCAGGCCGTCCGCGTCGTCTGTGAAGTCCGGGTCAAGGACCGTCACCTGGCCGTAGGGGTCGTACTCGTAGCGTTCGACCACGGCCCCGTCGGTGGCGTCTATCAGGGCTGTTACGTTGAAGTTGGCGTCCTGAGTGTAGTACAGGTACTCGCTGGCGGCGTAGCGGACGATCGGGGCGTCGATGTAGCGGATGCCCCAGATGTACTCGTACTTCAGGTCGGTGACCACGTCATCCTTGTCGGCGTCGGCGACGTCGGCCTCATAGTATTCGCTCAGCACCTGCCAGGCCGCTGAGTAGTAGTAGTCCGTGCGATCCCAGGTGTCGGGGTCTTCGCCGTTGTCGTGGAAGATCAGCTTGGTGATCCGTCGATGGCTGGCGTCGTAACGGTACTCGACGATGAGCACATCCGTGCCGTCCGTGTCGAACTCGCCGTCGCCGTCGGTGTCGGCGTAGACTTCCACGAGGCGGTTCCATGCGTCGTATACACACCATCGGCCGTTGGCGGCGGTGGCTTCGTCGCCGGGCATTGGGGCGAAGGTCATGTTGCCGGCCAGGTCCTGGACGGGGTCCAGCCACACTGGGTCGCCGCCGCTCTCGCTGATGGCGGTGATCTCGTTGGCGTCGTTGTGGGTGCGGGCCTGCTGGATGTCAACAGCCTGGGTGTAGTCGTCGTCGCCATCGGTATCGATGTCGAAGTCGTCCCAGTTGCCCGACGCCGACAGGCCCCAGAGCTTGCCGAGCAGTCGGTTAGCGCCGCTGGTGATCGCCGGCGGGCTGCCGGTGGCTGTACCGTAGTGGAACTCCTGTAGGCGGTTTAGCTCGTCATAGGCGTAGACGTGGTCCTTGCCGGTGGCGGGGCTCATATTGGGCCCGATCAGCCGCGACATGCGATTCGATCCACGGTCGTAGGTGTAGGTGAAGTTATCCTTGTCCGTCCCGGCGGTGTTCTCCCAAAGCTGGTCGACGGTCCGGCCGAACTTGTCCCGTCCGTCGTAGTTGTTGCCGGACGTGCCGTATGTGAGGTTCAGTCCGCCGGAGACGGCTGGGTGGGCGATGTTTACGATGGTGCCTGCGCCCATGTATGTGTACTCGGCGTAGGCTGAGCCGGAGGTCGGCTGGATGGACTCGATGCGGCTGAGCACGTCGTTGACCTGGTCGGCTGTGCCGTAATCGAACTCGACGACGCGGTCGTTGGGGTAGGTCATGTCGGTGGGCCGGAAGTCGTCGACGGGATCGGGCCACCAGAACGGGCCGTTTTGCGTCATCTTCACGCCGTACTGAACCGAGGGACTGCTGCTGACGACGCCATCGTGATCCTGGTGAGATTCGATAAGGCGGTCTTCCCAGCCTGTGGCGTAATCGCGCTGGACCTCGTTAAGGACGCCGGCGGAACTGTGGGTGGTGAACTTGATGACCCGGTCGTAGCCGTTCTGGACGTAGGAGAGCTTGGTAACCGTCTGGTCGATCCATTTCAGGTCGCCTGCCGCCACGCCGGTAAAGTCGGCTTCCTCATCGGCCAAACGAGAGAAAACGTCGTAAGTGTATGTAATCTCCACGCCACGCTGGCCGGTGCGGGTCCTGACGGCCCCGTTGGGGCGGTAGGTGAAGGTGACGTTGTCCGTCCCGCCGGAACTGCCATCGGGATAGACGATCTTCAGCAGGAAATCGTTCCGCTTGACGGCGGAGGTCGTGTCCACGCCGTAAATGTATGTGGTCAACTGCTCGGTACTGTTGGTCAACAGCAGAGCGCGCTCGGTCACCTGGGAGAGGGCGTTGTAGGCGCGGCGAGTGACGCGGTCCTTGTCGTTGTTTGTCCCACCGCCCACGCCCGCATGGGGTGGGGCGCCGCCGGCTGTATAGGCGAAGTCGTCGTGGTTCTCGACCACGTACAGCACGCGGCCGGCATCGTCGTAGATCTTCTTGGTGATCCTGGCGAGGTTGTCCTCGACGGTTTCCAATCGCCCGGCCGAGTCGTAGGAGTACTCGGTGGCGATGTGGTCGTCGCTGGTATTCGGCAGGAGGGGCGTGGTGCGGGTGGGCGCCGAGGTCCGAACGCCAAGGTCCGCAATGTTGGTAAGACGATGCACCGAGTCATACCAGGTATAGACGTACGAAACCTGCGCATTGCCGCTGGCGTCGGCCGACAGGAGCCCCGTGATCTCGGCGTCCTCGTCGCGGCGATAGGTGATCGTCTCGGCCAGCCGGCCGACCATGTCGTATACGTAGACAACTTCCTGCTCGATGGTGTCGCCGGCGTGGTCGCCTTCCGAGCCGTCTTCAAGGCCGCCGACAGCGCTACAGATGATCCGTCGCTCGATCTGGCCGTTGTCATACCAGTAGGTCTTCGTGATGCCACCGGCGGGAAGCTCGATCTTGTAGGCCCGCCCGGCGTCGTCGTAGCTGACGTTCGTCGTGGCCGTGATGTTGCCGATGATGCCGCTGCGCGGGTCCGGCCAGCCGAAGGTGGCCCCTCTCGTCTTGACCTGAGCGATCACGCGCTGGCCGGGGCCGTAGATATTCTCATGACCGGTGAGCGCTTCAGTGCCAGGGGCGATAAAGATCGTGTGCCGGTTGGGCAGAACGCCGTCATTCCAACGGGCCCACAGCTTTCCAAGCCAGCCGCCGTCGAATTGGAATACGGGCGTCGCCCGTTTCTCAAATCGCGTGTTGAAGGTGAGGCCCCCTGGGTTGTTCTCCTCCAGGTCGAGCCCGCCGGGGTACGGCGTGTTGGTAACGGAGAACATCGAACCGGCGGCATCGAGGCTTCGGCTTTCCCTGACGTAAGGGGTCGGGGTGCCGGTTGGGCCGTCCATGGCAGCAGCGCCGCCAGGAGCAGTCGGCGAGAAGCCCGAGCCGCCATCGAGACCGACGACGACGCTGCCCTTGCCAACTTGAAAGCTGGGATAGCTGCTCGCGCCGCTACCGGACGATCCGGTGCCGACGCCCGAGCCGCCGCCCATCATCATGGGGCTGCCTTCCTCGCAGACACATTCGCACGTGACGACCAGGTCGTTGCCCCCTCCCAAAAGCGCCTCGCCCCCGCCCGGATTCGTCCGTTCCGCGCCGTCGGCGTCGGTGCCGATGAGGGTCTGAGACTTGATTTCATTGAGGCCGCTGTGCGGGTAGAGCTTGGCCGCGATGGTGCCCAAAGGATCCTCGGTGGCCAGAACGCGACCCAGGTTATCGTAGGCCAGGATCTTCGACTCGTTGTAGTGATCCGCGCCTGTCTTGCCGCTGGCGACCTCATCATCCCACCCGACGCCGGCAAGGTTGTAGTACTTGCGGACAGCCCCCAACCTGTCACGCCACTCCGTGCCCGTATAGCAGTAGCCGCGGACCTGGTTGTACAGGTAGGCCGTGCGGGCCTTTTCCGTCAGCGTCTCCGCGCCCGTCGGCGTTACCCCCGCCATCGCGGGATCGGCCGACGACCGCCGGATCAGTTGACCGTCCTCGTTGACCCATGTGACGCTGACCGGAGCACTGGCAGCCCAGCTCTGGCCCTGTTGCTCGATAGGCGGGTATACCCGGGTCTCAGCGAAGTAGTTCGACGTCTCGTCGGGATTATGCACGCCGTAGAAGTAGTGTGTGTAAAGCTGCCCCCCGGTGAACTTCTCAGCCCTCCTCTCGATCCGACCGAGATCCTCGTACATATAGGCGTTCTCGTAGTAGTTGGTTTCCAGCGCGCCGTAGCCGTCGGAGCCGGGAATGGCGTGGTACGCCTTCCGGGAGCCCGTCAGACCATTGTAGTCGAAGGAGACCCTCGACCAGCTTCGCTTATCCTCGTTGTTCGTCGGCGTCCCGTTAATTCCGAGAGTGATGGTGTCGCCGTCATTGAGCTTCTCGTCGGTGTTGGCGTCGCTGTAGGGATAGCCGCCGCCCTCGATCGAAACGATCGTCATGGTCTCGACCGCGCGGTCGAGCTTGCAGAGCTTCTCCACCGTGATGGGGCCAACGATGCCTCTCCAGGTGTGGTTGGCGGGATTGGCGTCAGATACGTGCTTCCAGCCCGTCGCCGTCCAACGCTCGTTGAAACTCTCGGCGTCGTTCTCTGTGTAGACCATCCAGGTGGCCGTGCGGGCAGCCATCCAGGTCATTGGGCTGCTGGGGCTGTCAATACGGTGCCGCGGCCCGAGGATCTCGGTGACACGCCCCAGGTCGTCATAGGCGTAGTCCGTCACCAAATGCAGCCCGCCGTAGTTGACAGTCGACCAAGTCGGGTCGCCCGGCACGCTGTCGTTGAAATCGCCGGTCCTGGTCAGATCGGCGTCGCGAATGATCTTGTTCAGCCAACCGGTGGCTGTGTCGTAGTCGTAGTAGTCCGTAAGGCCGGCCGCACCCCTATGCCATGTCAGTCGGCCGTACGCGTCAAACACCTGCAGCGTGGTCAGCGCGGACGGGGCCGAGCCCTCGTAAGCCGGTATATTGATGGTCTTTTCCTCGACGAACTGCGTGTTCTTGCTGCTGGCGTCTGCCTGCCAATCGTAGGCATATGTCGTCACCAGCGCTTTGGTTGCGTCCGCTGTCGTCAACTCCTCGGCGTAGGCCGTCACCTTGCCGATGACGAACACGCGCGGATTGTCGCCGTTCTCCGTGCCGTCCGTCGATGCGTTGGAGTAGTACAGATAGTCCCTGAGCAGCAGCGGCTTGTCTGTTTCACCATCCCAGTCGATGTAGTCCTCGCCGTTGGCCAGGCCCGTCGTCTGGAGATAGCCTTCCACGTCGCCGGCCGTCGCCAGGAGGGTCGCGTCCGTCGAGTCGCCGTATCGATAGACGCGGATCAAGCCGGCGGCATCGTATATCTTGTCGTAGCTGGTCCCAGGGTCGTAGTCCGGGTCGGTCCCCGTGTTGGCTGACAGCAGACCCAAGCGGGTACCATCCAGTGAGCTCAGATAGCTCACGTCGATGGCCGAACGCTCGGCCACCCATTCGATCAGGCCGGCGTGGTCTACATCGGCGTCCCCGTAGTGGTAAAAGGCCGCCCACTCACGGTTCAAATCGTCGGGGCCTTCGGTATAAGCCAGCATCACCTGACCGAAGTGGTTCATCCACTGAGTGGTCCTCTGCTGCACCGTACCATTATCGATCTCGACAACCGCTTTGTACTTCCAGGCGTTGTACAGATAGTTTGAGGTGTACGGATCCATGGCATTGCTGCTGGCGACCGTCTCCTCCGTGCAGTCAAACGTGCCCCCGCCGACCGTCCCCTTGCTGCGGGCGACGATCTTGTCGAAGTCGAAGGGCGTCGTCTCATCGCTATCGACATACGTATAGTAGTACGTCACGTACGGCTGATAGCCACTCGTGCCTGCATCGGCATCCAGCAACACACTGTCGGTGACGCCGTCCAGAGCTCCGGGGTTGGCCACAGCGCTGTCGACCCGCATCTTGTGATACCACGCCGGCTCAAGGATCATCTTCAGGCGGCGAGGAAGCTTGCCATTCTCGACGCTATCCTCCGTGTGATACCGAAAGTATGTTACTTCCGTCGTCGTCCAGTTTCCGTCGGTGTCGGGGTCTGGGTCGGCCGTGCTCGGCATCTGGATCTCGACACGTTTCAAGTCCCCCGTCAGGCCCTTGCCCGTCACATCCGACGTGTAGTAGTAGAGCTTGACCCGTCGAACGTAGTCCCAGTTCGTACCCCCATCCGTTGTCCGGCCCACGGCTACATGGTCGATCTTGCCGCTGGTGTAGTCGTACTCCAGGGCGCTCCAGTTATTGCTGCTGTCCAGCTTGCGCGTCACTGTTGAGAGATTGCCGCCGCTGTAGACCACCGTGGTGGTGACCCCTAATGTGTCAATGTGCTTCTCCAACTTGCCGTCGCTGTCAAAGACATACTGCTCCACCTTGCCGCTCTTGCTGTTCCAGGTGTAAGTGTAGGTGCTCGTTTCGCCATCATATTCCAGCGTCGCGTTGGCTGCGCCGCGACGGGACGCGTACGTTGTGTCGTCAAACCACTCCGCATTGTTGCCGACGCCAATGACGACCAAGTAGTCCCCGCTTGCCATCAATTGCGGCACCGGTTCGCCCCAACCGTGACCGATGTCGCTGACGTGGTCCGCGTCCGTCCGCGCGATGGGCAACTTCAGCAGGCCGTCCTCGTGCGGGAAGGCCTCCATCGCATAACGAACAGTCAACGTACGCCCGTCCACCAACGACGCGGTCACCGACGACGGCCCTCGGCCGTTCGGATCGCCCAAAGGCTCAACCGACACGTAAGGCCGAACTACCGTCCACTCGTCGACGTAACTGGTAGCTGGCGCGCCCTTCGCCGCCCCACCAGCCAGGCCTATCAAAACGCCGACCACCAGCAACAAGACTCCCGTGCGATTTTGTGAGGAGAACATAGTGTATCCCTTTCTCAGCCTTCATGGCTCATAGTGGCCGGGCCCATCCATGTGGGCTGTATTCTCTTGGAACACGCAGGTGCAATGCG
>SDBV01008172.1_pt1 | contig 14168 bp, 10 predicted proteins | sample 2277081 | NCBI WGS metagenome assembly SDBV01 (sample SAMN10402039, study PRJNA504765) | marine sediment metagenome | isolation source: marine sediment core GS10_PC15, 223 cmbsf | place: Arctic Ocean: Southern Knipovich Ridge | collected 2010
TTATTAGAGTTAGAATACAAGGCGCCACCTACGGTGTATCCTGAAATATCTTCGTCGACGATGGGATTGGAGAAGAAGTATGCCTCGTAGGCCTTGTTGCCGGTGAACGTACAGTTGGTAAAGTTTGCGTTTGAGTTGTTGCCGTACCAGGCTGCACCGCCGGCAATACCGCCAGTGGAAAATACCCAGCCATCCAGGCCTTCGGGAACTCGCGGATCAGCTTCATCGCCAAAACCTCTTTGACCACCGGTCCCTCGGGCACCCGTCGTAGCGACATTGTTACTGAAAGTGCAGTTTGTGATGATTGGGCTGCTTCCATCGGCGTAGATACCACCGCCGGTACCGTCACCTATACTGGCTCCGGCGTTTCCGCCGCCGCTTTCATCTCCCCCGTCAGGATCAGCATCTCCACCGTTTCCAGCGTCTCCGGCAGAGCCGCCCCGGGCGAAATTATTGCTTATGATACAATCACTGATAATTGGGTTACTGTTGGCACTACAAGCAATAGCGCCGCCGTAACCGTTTCCGCCACCGCCGCCGCCGTGGCCGCCCCACTGGCCATCGTCATTGTCCGTTATCGTTGCATCAGGAGCGATTTGTCCGGGAAAACAGGGGTCCTCGTCTCCGAGGGTCCAGTGTTGCCACGGGCCATTCTGCCCAACCGCACCGTCGCCACCCTGGCCGCCGGTAACGGTGCAATCCCTTATCACACAGTGCATTATGGTCGGAGAACTTGCGGCCTCGCAGAGAATTGCGCCGCCGTAACCATTGCCAGTAGCATCCGCTCCATTAAGGGCGCGTGGCGGTAAAGTATTGGGGTCATCCGTAGGGTCGGCCGAGACGGGATCGAACTTGGAAAGGGGGAGACCATTGTATCCGAATTGCCCATCTGCACCTTTGGGACCTTGAGCGTAACCGTTTATGATAGTGAATCCCAGAACTTTACTATTATTGTCTTCACCATTGTGAAACCAGAAGGCCCGGTGCGGACTTCTTTTCGAGGGGTCAGCCAGTACCTCTGATGGTAAGTATCTGCCACCCTGGCAGTCAATAATTGTGGCTGCAATAATATCCGGATTTGGATTGGCAGGGTTAATCTGGCTTTTTACAGTAATAGCCTTGCCATTGAAGTCCAGGTCAACGTTACCGGTACCTGTGTAGGTGCCTGGACTGACTATGACCACATCGCCATTGACAGCAGCGTCAATAGCGCTCTGGATGGTGGCATAGTCCCTCGACGGAACATACAAATTGCCCGCCACGGTAAGCGTTTGTATAAATAACAAAATTAAAACGCCTGAGATAAAATACCGTTTCATAGTTCTAATCCCTTAATTCTTAAATCCTGATTAAGCCTTCGGCATAATTATTCGAGCCAAAAGCAAAACACGACAGCATAAACACCATTGTCAATAACGACAATATTTTAGACTTCATTTAACCGCTTCATCTTTTCATAAAATGCAGAAAGAGTTAATAAAAACCTCTCTTGCCTTCCAGAATGTATGGTTTTCTCAAATTAATTTACTGTTCTTTCTTAAATTTAAAGATTAACTTTCACAATTACAATCAAATCAGAAGCCGTTTTGCATCTCAGCGACTGCTTCTGCCTCGATTTCATCCTGCGGCAGTTTTACCAGGGTCCAGGGAATTCTCTTATAAAGGTGAATCACCGTACCACCGCCGGCTGAATCAAGTATTTGCTGTCTGGCCAGAGCCTGTACAGCCGGGTTTGGGCTGTCAAGGCCGAAGCCGGTGTTGGCAAAACGAACAAGCAGTACGCCTTCTTTGTAAGGAGCCAAACCGCCTGCAAATGAAAAACCCGATATAATAACCAGTACTATAAGCGCAACGAACAGTCTGTTCTTCATATTATCAGCTCCTTTCCCGGCTGAGCCTCCATGTATACTGAGTCCCTGCATGAAGCTTCGCTTCTGTAAAAAGACCCTTTATCCATTATATATAGTCCCGCAAGCGGGCTTATTGTTACATCTAAACTGCAAACTATGCATAACTTTTGTCCTGTAAACCCTGAAATCACCAATTAGAAGCCGTTTTGCATCTCAGCAATTGCTTCTGCCTCGATTTCATCCTGCAGTATGATGGTCGGCTTGACCAGAATCAGCAGGATTTTATGGTCTTTGACCTTACTGCGATTGCCAAATGCTCTGCCGAGAATCGGAATCTTGCTAAGTATAGGAACGCCGACTTCTTTGTTCACTTCGGCTCCGAGCTTCTGGCCGCCCAACAGAAGTGTACCGCCGTCCGGCACACTCACGCGCGTTCTAATCTGCGCGGTCTCAACTTCAGGGAATTCAATGGTGTACGTTCCGCCGCCTCCCGGTATATCACCGAACGCGGGCAGGTCGATTACCTGGTCCCTGAAACCAAGGAAGTCATCCAGCGTTACATCAATGTTAAGCAGGACGTGCTTCTTGTCCGGCGTGATTGTCGGTGAAATATTGAGAATTGTACCTGAGGTTATCGTACGGTCTTCGTAATTGACGGTAACCAGACCACGTGCAAATTCGCCGGCGCTTTCGCGGCTTTCAATTTCTATGTCACCCGCATAAAACAGATATTTCTGAACTCTAAAAGTTGCCGACTCACCGCTAAGCACCGTGGCTTTTGGAGCGGTGATAAGGGTTGAATTTCCATGTGCCTGAGTAGCGCTAAGCACAAAACTTACCTGCAGGTCATCAAGTATGGTTCCATAGCCGCCGGTGAGCGTCGATGCGATAATACCGCCCAGTGAACCTTCTACGCCCGTCCGGTTAGATCGTGCAAGCCCGCCGAGTCCGAACTCGTCGACGGCTGAGCTCTGGCTGAACGATATTTCACTCCACTTCCCACCGGGGTTGTACAGGAAATCTATGTCCAGACCGATGTCCTCAAGGAAGTTCTCGCTGACCTTAAGGAAACGTGCTTCAATAGCTACCTGATAGCCGTGAGCCTTTCGTAATTCATGCAATAGTGATGAAACTTGGTTATGCACCTCTGCGGTTTGACGAATACTGAGAAGCCTGCCGCCGTAACTGGTGATGGCTCCCTCGCCGCCGGTGTCAAACCAGCTATCGGGCATAACCGTATCCTGTATAAGCAATATCAGGTCGTTTATTCTGACTAACTGCTCCTCACGAAGGGTATCAGCATCAAGATCCTGGTCGTCACTTGTATTCCGGAATCCACCGCCAACATCGGAGACGCCACCGCCGCCGCCGCCTTGACCGCCGCTGACAGTAGTTCGGTACTCAGCGGGCGAGCCAACAAGATCGGTAACATCGTACACAAGAGTAACAAGGTCCGCGGGGATTGACTCTTTGGTTGCAATTGTGATTATACCGTTTTCAACACCGTAACCCAATTCGGCAAAACCTCCTGAAACCGCTTTCAGCAGGAACTTCAGTGCTGAAGCGAGTCTAACCGACGAAATTGGGTCCATGTTGATAGCTGTACTCTGGTCGATATCGGCGTTGTCATACAGGTCGCGCCAGATAGCAACAATCTTAAGAGGCGGGTCAACCGAATTCTTCAATATCTCAATCGCTTCGCCAAAAGGCATATCCGGGCCCAACTCTGACAAATCTACTATTTGCTCAAGTTGTTCATAGACTCTGGCCGTGGCCGGGTCCTGTCCAATCGCCTCTTCAGGAACTCGCTTTGCCGAAATCTCAAGCCAGTCTTTGGATATAGTCATTTCGCGAGCATACGGCACCTCACTTTTGCTCGATTCAAGCAGCAGTTCTTCTCTTTCACGCTGTTGCTCCCTGACCACCTGAAGCTGATTGCGAAAGGCGATTGTATCCTCAAGCGTGTCTTTCATGATAAGCGCCTGCTGATTGAGCGGGTCAATAGCAATCAGGCTTTGGAGCTGTCCCAGCGCCTCCTCATAGCGCTGCTGCTTCTGATAGCCAAGCGTATTTTGCATTAATTCGGCGACTCTTTTTTGTCTGTCCGCCATCATGCCCGCTCGAACTTTTTGCTGTTCTCGCTCGGCTTCAATACGCGCCTGCTCAGCAGTTTGAGCCTGATATGCAGCTTGTGTGGAGTCAATTTCGCTGCGCATTCTCTGCAATTCATCACTGTAACGAGCAAACTGCTGTTCACCCAAATGCAGGCGGTTTTTGTTCACGATATTCTGAGCGTACTCAATCGACTTTGTTGCCTGGTCGAAATTATTCTGCGACTGGTAGCTGCGAGCTTTGGCCAACGCGTCATTAACCACGGCCTCTGTATGTGAACGCAGAATACTCTGCCTGCGTTTAATGACCTCGATGTATCCACCGCCCTGCTGCGGCATCCGGGAAACCGGGCTTGGCATAACTTCAATGACTTGACCAGGCACCCTGGAAAACTTTCCGACACCGATGCCATAGCCGGGTTGAGCCATCATGACCTCGTCCGCAGAGCCAAAAAGCCCCTGTTCTATGACGCCGGTACCTGGTTGAGCGTACGTTGGCTGACGCATTACCTGCTCTGCCAGGGCTGCATCAATCCTGGCAAGGTAATCTTCAGCCCTGCTGCCTTCGGGAGCTACCATAATTCCGCTTTTGGCAACTTCAAGAAATCCGGCTCTTGCTTCTTCGAGCCGGCCGGAGTTGTAATAGTCAATACTTCGATTATACAACTGTGCCATCGCTATATCAGAAGAAACTCGATTGCTTTCTGAAGCAGCGGTTTGAGCTCTCTCTAACAGTGCATCAAGCCTGTCGCGTTCTGCAGTGCTGAGATACTCCTGGTAATCTTTAGCTTTCAGGAATGACTTCACAGCGGCGTTGTATAACCCGCGTTCGTACTGCTCGGTACCTATGTGGGTCCATTTCGCCGCTATCTGCTCCACGATTTTCTGCCTGTCCTGCCGGCCATTTGCTGAAATGGCCGCAGCAGGTATAAGCAGCATCGCAAGTAATGCGATAATCAGGGTAACAAATATGGTTTTCCTGCCGTTGGATTTGACTGCGTATATTAGCCGTTCCAAAGCACAATCCTCCTAAAGATAAAAGGATAACACGTTAAAAAAAGCACAAATTTTTTCACCCACCCATCGTAAACCACCCATAGTTTAAGAGGGTCTGACATTCAACAATGCCTATTTTAACCTAAGTAAGCCAATTTTTCAAGCAAAAAATTGCCTGCGATAGTGAACCGTGGCCTTGGCATGGTATGTCCGGTATTAACCGAAATGAGAGTGCAAATCGGCAATTAATATAAGACCATAACTTTAGTGTGGGATATGATTTAGAAGAAAAAGACGGTTAGTAAGGGATGTGAACTCTGAGTCTGGGCCAGGATTGAAAATACTGCCTCTTTCGACGAAAGCCAGAGCCGAAATGAACCCCAGCGGGTTATTCGGATAGGCTCTAAAGACCGGAGTCTTTTGTGTCCCACCGAAGCTCCCAGTGTCTTTGCTGCTCATTTACCATTCGAGTGAGCTTTTGAAGCCTTTCGTTATGCTGGTCGTAGAGATACGGTTCTATGTCGGGCCTATATTTTTGCAAAACCTTTTCGGCGTTCTGCACCACGGCTTTTGCCATGCTGAATTCAGCCTTTCCAACGTGCATGTTTACGCGTGTCTCGGCATCACGTATGACAGCTTTGAGGTAACTGTGCTTTACGTTTTCCCTGATAAGAAAACCCCGCATCGGTTCATTGCCATACTGCTCGGCAGGGGCAGCCGGTAACACGAGTAGCTTTTCCGGTTCGGGCCGAGGGATTTGTAATTTTGCTGGTTTTTGTGCCTGCACCGGCCGTTGTTCTATCATCGCCAGGTACTGCTCGGCAGTCTTGCCCATGCGAGGAACATATAATCCGCTCGATGCGACTATGGCAAAACCTTCCCGAGCTTTTTCGATATTACCCCGTTTATAGTGCTTACGACTTCGTTTGTATAAGTCGGCCATGAGTCGCTTCTGCTCATCGATTTTAGCATCTACTCGCTCAAGTGTCACTTTTACCCGTTTCATCTGGGCTTCGTTGAGACGCTTACTTTTTTTTGCCTGTTCAAGGTATGCCTTTGCTTTGAGATACTGGCCCTGTTCAATAAGCTCATCGGCCCTGTCCACGTATTTCAGTACACGCTTTTTCTCTGACATCGCGCTACGGATTCTCTCAAGCAGTGTGTCTATCCGGTGCTTTTGTTCGGTGTTGAGATACTGTTCGTACTGTCCGGCCCGGACCAGTGATTCTTCTGCGTGTGTGTAGAGGTGTCGCTCGTACTGTTTTTGGCTCACTGTAATCCAGCTACTGACTACCTTGTTGACAACGTGACCCTTCGCCTGTGCTGCGACGGACTGACAGAAAACAGCCGGAATAATAATTGAAAGAGTAAGCTGAATTACCCAGCGGCTCGTCCGGCAAGGGCTGGTTAGTCGCATCCTGCTCATAATTACTCACCTCCTGTCTTAAGGCCTTTACCAGGAAAGATTTGATTTCTATTAAGTTAAACTATAATATTTGCGCGTCCCATATTATTTTCGGTAAATAAGCTGGAATCAATGGAAAAAAACAGCCGTAAACAACCTCTAATAGTAACAGTAGAAACCTCCGGCCGCAAGGGGTTTGTGGCCTTGGCAGAAGGTAAAAATCTGCTGGAACAATGTGATTTTTCGGCGCCGATGCGTCACAGCGCCGAGCTTCTCCCGGCCATAGAAGGCCTGCTCAGCCGTTTTGACAAAAGCCCTTCCCAAATCGGCCAGGTTCACATTTCCATCGGGCCGGGGAGCTTTACAGGCCTGAGGATTGCAGTAACTTTTGCCAAGACGCTGCACATGGCAAATAATTGCCAAATCGTCGCCGTGGATACCCTCGACGTTATAGCATCCAATGTAACTGATGCCTCGCAATATAAACGAATCGCTACAATCCTTGACGCCAAAAGAGGCCAATTTTTCACGGCGACATACGAGCTAAAAAAAACGGCCGAAGGAAATGTGCAGTATGAAAAGACTTTAGTTGATTGTCTTATGACCGCGGCTGAATTCATCGAAAAATGCGTTGATACTGAACAGCCTATTTGGCTTTTAGGCGAAGGACTGGTCTATTATCAGGATAAGTTTAAAGCTGAAGGTGTTGAGTTTCTTGATGAGCAATACTGGTGGCCGAAGGCGTCAAAAGTTTACACTCTCGGCTGGGCAAAAGCCTTAAAAGGTGAATTTGAAAATCCTCTCCAGTTGCAGCCTTTTTACCTGCGCCAACCTCAACTCGGCATCAGCCGCATGCATAGTAATTACGGCCAATCGAATCAACAACAAACGGAAAAAGACTGAAAAGTAGGTGTTATCGAGCGAAGCGAGTCGAATGGAGACGAAGGGAATCGAACCCTCATTTCCGCGATGCGACCGCGGCGTGCTCCCGTTACACTACGTCCCCGAAAACACTATTGTTTCAGCAGCGGTTATTCTATCGCAATTCGGCAGATTATCAACAGTTTTTGACAAATATAACTTGTTGCCTCTCAAGGTATTGTGACTAGTCCGAGCTGCTCATCAAGAGTGTTGCAATTATGCACAGAGTTTACATTAGATGCAGAAAGTTCATATCACAATGCCAGGAGCAGACATAATAAAATGCTGAAAGTGGATTATTCAGCAAGTTCTATTTATCTTAGGCGATTTCTTCCTCAATCCAACCTATCAGTTCCTTCAAATCATCCATTGTGATGTCACCCATGTGGGCAATTCTAAAGGCTTCCTGTTTCAGTTTGCCGTAGCCGTTGCCGAACACGGTGTTATGCTTGGCCTGAAGGGCTTTAATCGTCGCAGCTACATCAATACCCTTTGAGTTTTTTACTGCTGTCAGGGTATTCGATGCGTACTTTTCTTCGCAGAATAGTTCAAAGTTTTCCTTGGCCCAGCCTCGGACATAATCACCCATTTCCTTGTGCCTGGCCCAGACATTTTCCATACCCTCTTTCACGAGTTTATGACACTGGTAATTCAGCCCTATGATATGCGGGATAACAGGTGTGGTCGGAGTCTGGTTCTTTTCGGCGCTCTTGGCAAAGTTCTGGAAATCGAAATAGTAACCGCGGTTGGGAACGTTTTTGCTCTTTTCCAGAGCACGGTTGCTGACCAGTGCAACTGCCAATCCCGGCGGCAGAGCAAAGGCCTTTTGTACCGAGGCGAAAGTCACATCCCAGCCAAGTTTATCGAAGTGCAGCGGCAAGCCAACCATACCGCTTACAGAGTCTACAAAGACGAGAACATCCGGATATTTTTCCTTCATCATCTCGCTGATTTGGTAGACTGGATTGGTCAGACCTGTACTGGTCTCGTTATAGACCATGGTGATTGCCGAATATTTACCTTCAGCCAATTTCTTGTCAATCAAGTCGGCGGTTACCGGCTTGCCCCATTCGACTTTGAACTCTTCGACTTTACGGCCGCATGATTTTGCTACCGAAGCCCATTTGTCACTGAATGCTCCGCACATAGTGCACAGGACAGTCTCATCGAAATCGACGCAGTTGCGAATAGCCGCTTCCCAGATGCCGGAGGCGCTGGAGGTGCTCAGGAATACATTTTGCTCAGTGAAAAAGATTTTCTTGAGCATCTCGACGGTCTCTCCATGCAGTTGAGCATACTCGGGCAGCCGATGGCCAAGAGTAGGCCTGGCAAGTTCCTGGAGGACATCATCGTTTACCTTGACGGGTCCTGGAATGAAAAGTCTCGGTGGGTTTTTCCAGTCAGTCATTTTATCAGCTCCATTAAAAGCTACTGTAATTTGTATATTGTCAAACCTGTAAAAATTTTCGGATAGAAGTACGTTGATTTTTGCGGCATCCTCTCACCAGCATCGGCAACAGCTTTAATATGCTCAATTTTCGGGGGATTCATGAAGAAAACGATTTGTCCATCACCTGTATCTATTTGCCGGACAAGCTCTTTTGCCTTATTGCCGCTGTCTTTTATGTACTGAACATTTGTACCCTGGGCGAGTTTCTCATCGTCGATGCCAAGGATTTCATCCAAAACCAGTTTAGACAGGACTGTTACATCAAGCTTTCTCCACGCCCGGCTCATTGCAGGGGCAGCCTTATCCATCCCAGAAGTGTCTTTCAGCCTGGCTACGTAGAAGGCACCGTCGCCGCCGTATATACCAAATGTGTTATCGTCCTTGGCGTGGCCGACTTTCATCTTTGCCAGCATATCGTGCCGTGCCTGTCTTGCAGATTCGGGCGAGCCAAAACCAAATCGAGTAATTTCAAAGTTACCCTTTAGTTTGCTTAGAAAATCTTCGAAAGAGAAGTTGTCTAATTTGCCAACGAAGCGATGAGTAGCCAGTATAATCAGTCCTTCATGACAGGTGTTGGCAAAGGCCAGCATCTGGTACCGGGCTGCCGGATTCTTTGTTTCTTCAGTGTAGGCCAGGCCGGTTTCGTAACGATGGTGTCCATCGGCAATAATGCAGGTTTTGTTTTTCATCATCTCGACCACAGCAGAAATATCCGCATGATTCTTTACATCGAACAGACGATGCCTGACATTCTGTTCATCAGTAAAATCGACAAGCGGCTCATCCGTGATTGAGCCCTGTATGATGTCATCAGCAATATGGTCGCTGTCTTCATAGAGCAGAAAGACCAGGCCAAAGTCGGCCGCGGTAGCTTTTTTCAATTCGAGCCGGTCTTTTCGCGGACCGAGCATTGTGTTTTCATGCGCCCGGACGGTTTTCCCAAATGGTTCAAGTTTTCCCAGGGCGACCAAGCTTAATCGCCGGAACCAGGCGCCGGCAAGTTCGAAATCCTGAACGTAAGCATAGATTCTCTCATCTGAATCCAGCTTCAGAACCCCCTGTTTTATCCAGTCATTGAAATAATCGGCTGCCCGAGTATAGATATTGTCTTTTTCGCTGTTGTCCGGCTGGGTTTTGGGCTTAATTACGCGAACGATGTTATAGTCACTGCTCTTGTAAAGCTGCTGCTGTTGCTCCGGACTGATAACATCGTATGGTGGTGCTATGCACGCACCGACATCACCGACCCTGGTTTTGTCGTATCTGAACGCTTTGAAGGGTTTGATTTCCATTGCCTTATCACCAAATCCACCAATAAGCCAACAATTAACGAGTCCTTCCAGGCAAGCCAAAGCGGGGATAATACAATAAGCCTTTGACGTTGTCAAACATGCCTTGGAAACCTATCAGCGGCAGATTTATAGGCAATATTATGATTTCTAAGTTGCGGCAGCTTTCTTTTGCGCGAGATAGTCATTCATCGCCGCGGCGGCGATTCGGCCCTGGCCCATCGCCAGTATTATTGTTGCGGCGCCGAGGACAATGTCACCACCTGCGTAAATACCCTCCATGGAAGTCTTGCAGTTTTCATCAACGACAATATTGCCCCACTTGTTGAACTCCAGATCGGGCATGGTCTGGCGAATCAAAGGATTTGCTCCGTTGCCAATAGCTATAATCACAGTGTCCACCTCAATAGTAAACTCAGAGCCTTCGATAGGAACAGGCCGTCTGCGGCCTGATTCGTCTGGGTCGCCCAGCTTATATTTGAGGCACTCGACAGCCTTTACATAGCTGTTTTTGTCACCAATTATTCGCTTTGGATTTTGCAGGATATGGAATTCGACGCCCTCTTCTTTGGCATGGTGAACTTCTTCGATACGGGCAGGCATTTCTTTTTCGCTTCGTCGATAGACAAGGTAAACTTTCTCAGCCCCGAGTCTAACTGCGGTTCTTGCTGAGTCCATTGCGACGTTGCCGCCGCCTACTACTGCTACTTTTTTAGAGACGGCGATGGGTGTATCGGCGCCCTTGCCGAAGTCGTAGGCTTTCATAAGGTTTGCCCGCGTCAGGTATTCGTTGGCGCTGTATACCCCGATAAGAGACTCACCTTCAATTCCCATAAAATACGGCAGTCCTGCACCAACGCCTATATAGACAGTATCAAAACCATCTTTTTCCATAAGCTGCTTTACAGTCCGGGTTCGCCCGACAAGAAAATTGCAGACAATTTTCACGCCCATTTTTTCAAGGACGTCGATTTCTTCGGCGACTATTGCCTTGGGCAAACGAAATTCGGGAATGCCGTAAACCATCACACCTCCGGGTTTGTGGAAAGCCTCGAAGATAGTAACATCATGACCTGCCCTTCTGGCATCCGCTGCGGCGACGATTCCACCCGGGCCTGAGCCGATTACGGCAACTTTCATCCCGGTCTCAGGTGCAACGGCGGGAACGCTTTCGTCGCCATCGTCAAGATCGGCAACAAATCTTTCAAGCCGGCCAATGGAAACCGCCTTTGTCGGGTCCCTAAATCGCAGTCCGACAGTGCATTTCTCCTGGCACTGTACTTCCTGCGGACACACCCTGCCGCAAACAGCCGGCAAAAGCGAGTTCTCCTTTATAATTTCGAGTGATTTCTTATAGTCGCCTTCGGTTATAGCGATGATAAAATCTTTTATCTTAATGCGAACCGGACAGCCCTGCACACACGGAGCGTTTTTACACTGCAGACAGCGCATAGCTTCGAGTCGGGCCTGAGCTTCAGTGTAGCCGGTGGCTACTTCGCTGACGTTGCTGCGTCGAGCAACAGGGTCCTGGGCGGGCATGTCCTGCGGCGGTATGTCAAACCGGTCCGAAGGCTTAAGGCCTTCTTTCTGCTCCTTCTCCAGAAGACTTTGAAGCATTTGTTTAACTTCTTTTTCGGTCATTCGCTGATTTCCCGATTGCTTTACTTATCCAGACCGATTTTGCATTTGTGCTTTTTGTATTGCTCGTGTGCCTGCTGTTCCTGCTTTTTGTAGGCGTTGAGTCTTTTCATCATAAGGTCGAAATTGACAAGGTGACCATCGAACTCCGGACCGTCAACACAAACGAACTTCGGTTTACCGCCGACCTCCACCCGACAGCCGCCGCACATTCCGGTTCCATCGACCATAATAGTATTGAGTGAAACTGTCGTCGGCACTTCGAATTGTTTTGTAACATCGCAGCAGAATTTCATCATTACCGCCGGGCCGATGACAAAGGTATGGTCTGGTCTGGCAGTACGTTGACAGACCTCTTTAAGAGGTTCGGTGACAAGGGCCTTTCGGCCGTGCGAACCGTCATCTGTAGTAACTATAAGTTCATCACTGATTTTGGCGAATTCGTCCTCAAGAATAAGCAGCTCTTTATTCCGGGCGCCTATAATCGAAATAATGGTATTGCCCGCACCTTTGAGGGCCCTGGCAATAGGCAGCAGCGGCGCAGCGCCAATACCGCCGCCCACACAAACAATAGTGCCGAATTTTTCGACGTGAGTCGGTGTACCGAGCGGACCCACAATATTCTCGATTGCATCGCCCTGCTTCAAATCAGCCATTTCAGCGGTGGTCTTGCCTACCCGCTGCCATATAAGGGTAATCGTGCCTTTTTGGGGGTCTGCATCTGCGATAGTAAGCGGGATTCGCTCGCCATATTCGTCGCTCAGGTTGACTATCACAAACTGACCCGGTTTGCGCGCCTCTGCAATAAGGCCGGCCTCGATTTCGACGATAAACACGTCCTGCGAAAGCTGCTTTTTGGATACGATTTTGTGAGCCACTTTGTATCAGTCCTGGCATAAAAGAATCAAAAACAAGGATTTTCTCAGAACTCAAAGGAAATGTCAAGAAAACCGGTCAAACCAGTGGCTTACCTAATCTGCGAGTCGGAAACAGATAGCCCGGGAAACCCGTCAGAGGCGAAACGAAAATCACTTTATTTTTCCTGAAACAGCCCGCTGATTATGTCGTCCTTTTCCTCCTTAGGTGGCAGTAAAAACCCGCTTTTTTTTACCAAAATTCTAAAAAAACTCTTGACAAAAAATTCAAAATCCTGCATAATAATACTGTAGTTTGGTAAAAAGTAAACACTAATGATTAGCCCCCGCGGCGCTTGTCATAGGGACTCCTGATGGAGAGCGGGGAAAAGACAGGGCAGCAGCCCAAGGTCGTAGCCCAAGCACGGGCAGGACGTGGTCCCAGCAGGGACAATTCTTAGTTTTGAGTTCTTAATTCTAAGTTAAGAACGAAAATCAAATTCCACAATTCAAAACTAAGAACTCACAATTCAAAATTAATCTTTTTGATTAATGGAGTCCTCCCATGCCTAAACTCAGCACCACATTTTCACTATCAATCAGCGTTCATCAGACAATCTACGATATTGCCGTAAAACTCGCCCTTTTCTACCGCAAACTCCGGTACGGATACACCTTCAGAAGAATCCCCCTCACCAGAGGTCTGTACGCAATTGTTGACCCCGAAGATTACCTTCGACTCATCAAATTCAAATGGTGCGCCCAGACCGCCCACAATTCCTTTTACGCCGTCACTTACTATCGCCCGCCGTTCTCTCGCAAACGCGTACACCTCGTCATGCACCGCTACATCATGCAATCCGAACTCGATGCGGAACTCAGAACACAGAACGTGGCACTGAATAACTTTTCTAAAAAGTTATTCATAGACCATATAAATGGAGATGGATTGGATAATCGCAAGGCCAATCTCCGCGTCGCTACCCGCGCCCAGAACAACAGGAACAAAAGAAAGATGAGAACCGCGTGGATTTCTAAGTACAAAGGCGTCACTAAACACATAGGAAAACAAAAATGGGAAGCATACATCGGCTGCAATTACAAACACATCTACTTAGGCTCTTTCGGCACCGAAAAACAGGCCGCCCGCGCATACGACAAGGCAGCGAGGAAATATCACAAGGAATTCGCGAGATTAAACTTCCCGTCGTCCTGAGTTTATCGAAGGGCCCGATTAGCCCTGCCACCTGTGGGCAGGGCATTGTCGTTTGATTGGTTTTCGGTTAGCCCCCAACTTTCTTGTCCGCCGTAACCTCGGTGAAGGCGGGGCTGTCCTGAGCAACATCGAGGTTATCCACTAACCACCATTTATCCTTGACAATCTACCCTTATAAGGATATTCTATACTTATGAGATATTTAGCGTGGGGGATTATGGAGGCTGAATTATGAAAAAGCTGCTCCTCGCCACAATCGTCTTCTCTTTCGCCTTTTCCGCACATGCAGCCACCATCTACGTCGATGCCAACGGCACTGGAGCAAATAATGGCTCATCCTGGACCGATGCTTATAATTTCCTGCAGGATGCCTTAGCCGATGCAAGATCTGATCCTGACATAAACCAGATTCACGTAGCACAGGGAATGTATACCCCT
>SDBV01008173.1_pt1 | contig 14168 bp, 14 predicted proteins | sample 2277081 | NCBI WGS metagenome assembly SDBV01 (sample SAMN10402039, study PRJNA504765) | marine sediment metagenome | isolation source: marine sediment core GS10_PC15, 223 cmbsf | place: Arctic Ocean: Southern Knipovich Ridge | collected 2010
GGCAGCCAGTGTTTTCCAGCATCGTCTGGCGGGTGGAGAGATTAGGGGGCTGTTTGGACGAGTTGGCAGCCGCCACGCAATCAAGCAGGCCGTCAAGGATGTGAAGGAAGCGGCTCGGGAGTTCGCCGCACGTTCGGGAGACCCGGCGTTCGTTGGGATGGTGGAGAAGGCGATGGCCGGTGAGAAGGAGACGGCGGGGAAACGTCGAGCGACGATGACTGCAAGGAAGACGGTAAAATAGAGGGTGGGCTGTGGCTGCCAGAATGGTTCAGGATTGCTCCTCTTGTCGCCGCAGGCTGAATAGGTCTCTGCGAAACTCATCAATATCGGCGTACAGGATGGCTTCACTGCGGTCTGTAGTCCATCCGGTGCCGGTCCAGTAAGTGTCGTCCGAGCCGATGATAGCGTATCTGGGCCACGGTGCGGCGTGGACGATGTGGATGCCGATGCTGGAGTGGTATTCTTGCCGGAAGTTGCTCATTTGTCGCCTCTCTCCTCCTATCTTACATAGACCGGCTGAGTACGGAAATCAGGCACCGGAAGCCGCACCTGCCAATGGACGATCCCCACAGCCACAATCAGCACGCACATGACGGCGAAGTAGAAGATGAACTCGTCGCTTCTGAGGGCGAACGAGGCAACCAGCCAGACGGCCATGTACAGGGCGGTGAACACGACCACGCTGACCTCGGCAGGCGAGAACCGGCTCTTGGAGGAAGAATCTGGCATGGCAGCACCTTGGTAGCGAGGTTTGGAGACCTACAACGATTTGTGACGAGACTACTACGGGCGGCTTCGCTTATGATCCTCCACCACCGCTTCATAAACCGCCACTGCCGCTTTCGCCATCAAATGTATCGTGTCCTGTGCGGGCAGCAGGGGCAACTTCTTGAGCCCAGGACGGACGACGACATCAACGATTGCCTTTTCAATTTCCTTTTCCAGGTTTCTGACGGTCTTTTGGTCCATTGGTCTGCCTGCTAGGGACGAACAACCCGCTGAAAGTGGTCCGCTTCATGCTGCTCCATCATCCGGCGTGCCACCCGTTCAGCACGATTCTGCTCGTCGAATTCTTGGACGGCGAACGTAAAGTGGTCGTCCTGGCCTTGGTAGACCCCAAAGACCTGGAACCGAGGGCACTGCTTACTCGGATGGGCGAGGACGATTGTGGTCACGGCCCTTGGCCTCCAAATGCTCGAAGTCGGGGTAGTTCGTTATCTCGGCAGCCACTTCGTCACTGAGTAAGTCCTTACATTGTCCGACTAACCCAGCCATCATCTGGTTCCACCGGCCAACCGTCTCCACCAAGTCTTTGGCGTCACGCTTCTCCCAGAAACCGCTTTCATCTTTCACGGCTTTCAGAATCCCCAACTGCTGGGCATAATCTAGGAGTCTGACAACCGTGAAGTGGGCACGCAGGAAGTTGCTGATGCCTTCGTAGTCCGGGTTGCTGGCGTATTGGGTTTTGCAGAAGGAAGCCCAGTGCCAGCCCGGCCCAGCCGCACGATACATCCCCAGGCCGAAATTGGCCTGCTCACAACCCTCGGCGGGCCAAGTGGAGAAGGCAATGATATGGCTGGGCGGCACCAGTTCGGTGTCGGTCATCCACCTCGACTGCACCAGCAACCACCGGGCAGGGTCACCTTCCTCACGTTGGCGGAAGTCGCAGTCATTCCCCTCGTATTCCACGATGTCGCCAACCTCTCCGAACGGCAAGTCGAGGGCTCGCTGGTGGAGTTGCTCGACGAGTTGCCTCGCCTGCGTCGATGGGCGGGGGTCGGCGTGCAGTTTGTAATGGATGGTTAGGCCCATAGTTTGTCCATTGTAGCAGAATAGCCAGTGGTCGTCACGGGAGCCCCGGAACGCCACCTGGGACTTTTTCAGCCAAGGTGCTTTTGGCAAATTGGCGGTGACCTACTATAATGATATTCCTGCCTCCCCCTGAAGATGCTGTCCCCATGAAACTCTCCCTACCAACCACGCCCAAGCAATGGCTCGACGCCTGCTGGGCTTGCCCCACCTGATACAATACCGAGGAGAGGCCCCGTTTTCTTCAGCCCAAGAGGATAAGACCATGCGTGTTCGAGATGCGTTGTCGGCTGCCATGTTGTGCAGTCTGGTTTCTACATTGACCGCTGCCCAAGACAACTACGCTCGTCCCAAGCTGCTGCTGGAGCCCGGCGAACTTGACAAGCCTCAAGTTACCCAACGATTCATCATCTTGGATGCCCGAAAGAAAGAAGCCTATGACCAAGAGCACATTCCCACCGCACGCTGGGTGGACCACGGAACATGGAAGTCAGCCCTCGGAGACGGCACCGATGCCAAGGAGTGGAGCAAGCGAATCGGTGACATGGGCATCGGTGCCGATTCGAGAGTCGTCGTGTACGACGACGCCTCGAACAAGGATGCCGCTCGCATCTGGTGGCTTCTCCGGTACTGGGGCGTCAGGGACGTGCGGTTGCTGAACGGCGGCTGGAGGACATGGCAGGCAGAAGGGCTCCCAGCGGACGCCAAAGAATCACCACGGGCGAAAACCGTGGAGTTCATTGCCACGCCTCAAAGGAAGCGGTTGGCGACGAAGGACCAAATCCTGGCCTCGCTGGCTGACCACCGTCTCCAAATTGTCGATGCTCGCTCCAACGACGAATTCTGTGGGATCGACTTGAAAGACAACCAACGGGGCGGGGCGATCCCGAGAGCAAAGCATCTCGAATGGAGCGATCTGATCGACCGGGCGACTGACCGCTTCAAGAGCCCAAAGGAACTGCGTCGGTTGTTCGATCAGGCCGGTATCGACCTCGACAAGCCGACCGCAAGCCACTGCCAGTCGGGTGGCCGGGCCTCCGTAATGGCGTTCGGGCTCGAACTGATGGGTGCAAAGGATGCCCGCAATTACTATCCTGGTTGGAGCGAATGGGGTAACAGCAAGGACTTGCCAGTCGTCGTACCTGACAAAAAGTGAAGACCGTCAGGATTCAATGACTTGTCGGGAAGTCCCCACCCAACGCTGCCCAGCATCTAAGCCAGGGCTGCCGAGGTTGGCCGGAATGAATGCTCATCGGTTCTCTCACTCCAAGTAATCCCTCATGACCCGCCATGCTAGATACACCCCGGCGAGGCTGCCCAAGGTGCTCACCAGGAAAGTGCCCATTAGCCCCAGGCCAACATAATCACCAGCCCACCAGCCGACGTAACCGCCGAGGGTCATTCCGACAAACATCAGCAATCGGTTCATGGTCAGCAACTCTTTGTGGCTGGTTTGTGTCGGCTTCAAGCCGCCCGGTGTTGATTGCCAACCGTGGAGGAACAGGATCTTCATGGGGCATTGTAGCCCGCCCCGCCCGATTCGGATAGCGACCGATGTTCTCCTCCCTCTCCTCTATCCGCATATCCACATTCTGGCGATTCGCCTGGGGCAGACCGTCTCATGTAAGGTTCCACGGCGTCTCTTTTGCCTGACCGCTACAAGCTGTTGCGAAACCAGGGCTTGTGTTGCCGAGACCGGTTGCACGCACCCCGTTGGGGTGATACGATACTGAGACCTTGGAGGCGTTGCCCATGTCCAGAACGCCCCAGGGCATCGGCATTGGAGGAGCAGCATTGAAACTCAAACCCGCCATCCTTTTCGTCCTTGGCCGTGACGACCTCAAAGGCATCATTGATGACCTGGATTTGGACGGTGTGGATCGGCGTAGCATTGATGCCATGCGGGCGGCGTTGAGACGGGCGAGAAGAGCAACGCCGGACGTTCTACTCGGTCATCTGAGGAAGGGCGAAATCCAGAGTGTGTGCGAGCTTCTAGGCGTACCAGCCAAGGGCAAGAAGGACCAACTCATCGCCCGCCTTCTGAGCGGCGGGCACGGCAAGCCGACCACCAGGGCCACAAAACGGAGTAACGGCATGGCAAGCGATGTGAAGCCGGACAACGGAACATCATTGAGGCCAAAGAAGAAGGCCGAGAAGCTGACGCTGGCAAAACTCGAAAGCCTACTGCTTCGGGCTTGCGACATCCTACGGGGCAACATGGATGCCTCGGAGTACAAGGAATACGTCTTTGGGATGCTCTTCCTCAAAAGGATGAGCGACCAGTTCGAGAAAGACCGAGCCGCCCTGCAAGCCACCTACGAACGCAAAGGGATGAAACCCCATCTCGTAGAACAGCAACTTGCCAATCCAGACAAGTACGACTTCTACGTCCCACTGAAAGCACGCTGGCGAGCCACCGACGATAAAGGCCGCAACATGGGCATCGCCCATCTCAAACAAGCGGTCGGCTCGGGCTTGAATAAATCGCTGGCTGCAATCGAAGACGCCAACCCCGATACGTTGCAGGATGTGTTGAAGACAATCAACTTCAACCGCAAGGTCGGCCAGCGAACGATGGACGACAATACACTGGTCGATTTCATCCAACACTTCGACGCCATCCCACTTTCCAACGATGACTTCGAGTTCCCCGACCTGATGGGGGCGGCATACGAGTATCTCATCAAGTTCTTCGCCGACAGTGCGGGCAAGAAGGGTGGCGAGTTCTACACGCCGTCGGAAGTCGTCCGCATGATGGTGCAAGTCATCGAGCCGCAAGAGCGGATGAGCATCTACGACCCCACGGCAGGCTCGGGCGGTATGCTAATCCAGTCGAAGCAATACGTTGACGAGGCGGGCGGCAATGCCCGCAACCTTGTCCTCGCCGGCCAGGACAGCAACGGTGGAACCTGGGCCATCTGCAAGATGAACATGATCCTGCACGGCATCCGCAGTGCCGACATCCGCCAGGGCGACACGCTTCGAGAGCCTCAACATCTCGACAAGAATGGTGAGATCCGCCGCTTCGACCGGGTCATCGCCAATCCGCCGTTCTCACAAAACTACTCTCGCAACGGCATGAAGTTCCCGGAGCGGTTCCATACGTTCATGCCGGAGTCGGGCAAGAAGGGCGACCTGATGTTCGTGCAGCACATGGTCGCCTCGCTGAAAAGCGACGGCAAGATGGCCGTGGTCATGCCGCATGGCGTCCTGTTTCGAGGTGGCGAGGAAAAGGCGTGCCGCCAGCGATTTATTAAGGACGGGGTTCTCGAAGCGGTCATCGGTATGCCCGCCGGTCTGTTCTACGGCACGGGCATCCCCGCTTGCGTCCTGGTCATCAACAAGCAGGGGGCAAGCCAACGCAAGAGCGTCCTGTTTATCAACGCCGACCGGGAGTACAAGGAAGGCAAGAACCAAAACTCGCTACGGGCCGAAGACATCGAGAAGATTACGCACGTCTACCGCAAACACCTGCAAGTAGACAAATACTCTAGGGAAGTTCCGTTCGATGAATTGAAGCAGGAGGGCTTCAATCTCAACATTCGCCGCTATGTCGATAACAGTCCGCCGCCCGAGCCACACGACGTTCGGGCACATCTTAGCGGCGGTGTTCCGGTAGTCGAGATAGACGGCTTGCAGGGATACTATGACAACTACGATGGGGTGAGGGAATTGCTCTTCCAGCCCAGAGATGAGACGTACAGGGATTTTGCAGCGGGCATCTCGGCAAAGGATGGCATCAAGCCATTGATGGAGTCGTCCCCAGGAGTCGAGGCCAAACACGCTGCATTTCACAAGGCGTTGGGCAAGTGGTGGACGAAGAGCGTGGGGATGGTCGAAGAGTTGCCCAATACTGGCAACGCTTTCGAGCTACGCCGCCAGTTCCTCAGCAGCATTGCGAAATCGTTGGTGCCCCAGGGGATACTCGATGTACATCAAGTGCGAGGGGCGTTTGCGGGCTACATGAACGTGCTGGCCGCCGATTTTCAGTCGGTTGCGGCCAGTGGTTGGGGTGCAGAGCTAATTCCCGAAGAGGACATTCTCCAATCTCAGTTTCCAGAGGTATTGGAGCAGATAGAAAGGGATCAGGCCCGCATCGCCGAATTGGAGGGTCTGTTTGCCGCCGCCAATGAGGAGGACGCCGAAGAGGACTCGGACAATGGCGTGCTGCCCAAGGCGGTTGTCAAATCGCTCAAGGACCAGAAGAAGGCCCTGAACGGCGAGCTTCGACAAAACAAGAAACAGATCAAGACGATGCGGCAGGATGCCAGGCAATTGGAAAAGTCTGGTGGAAGCCGCAAGGAGATCAACTACCTGGTCACTGATGCCAGCGACATTGAGGGCGAAGCCATGGAGTTGGTCTCACAGGTCGAGACGATTGACAACCGTTTGCGGCGGCACACCGAACTGGACAAGGAACTCAAACAGTTGAAGGCCAACATCCGGGAAGTGGACCGTAAGAAGGACGAATTGGTTGCTGCCGCCCGTGAGAAGATTAGCGACGATGAAGCCAAGCAGTTGATATTGGAGCGGTTCAGGCAACTGCTCGTTGAACAGTTTGATGGATACCTACGGCAGTATCAGCGGGCGTTTGTGGCTGCGATAGAGAACCTCTGGGACAAGTATGCGGTGACGACGAAGCAGATTCTTGCCGAACGTGATGAGGAAGCGGAGAAACTGAACGGGTTCTTGGTGGAGTTGGGGTATGAGTGAGACAGTGTGCCAAGCAGTCGCATCCACACAGAGCGGATGGAGCAGATTGCCGCTTGCTCGACTCGGGCGGTTGATGAACGGGATCAACAAGAGTGCTGGTGACTTCGGTTTCGGCATTCCGTTTGTGAATCTGCTCGATGTTTTTGGTGTTTCCTCAGTCACGGATTATCCAGAGGGTCTTGTGAATGCAACTGAGGACGAGATTAGGCGATATGACTTACATGTTGGCGATGTGCTCTTCGTTAGGTTTTCAGTCAAGCCCGTAGGCGTTGGACTCACTGCTGTGGTGCTGCGTACACTTAAAAGAACCATTTACAGCGGCTTCCTAATTCGGTTTCGCCCAGAGCCAGGGCAATTCGCATCGGGTTTTCTGAAGTACGGTTTCCATGCGGACGATTTTCGCCGAAGACTGCTTGCCCGAAGCACCGTCAGTGCCAACACCAACATCAACCAGGAGTCGTTGCGGCAACTCGAAATCGACCTGCCTCCTCTTATCGAACAACGCAAAATCGCCGCCATCCTGACGACGGTAGACAATTTGATCGAGAAGACGGAAGCCCTGATTGCCAAGTATACAGGCGATCAAGCAGGGGATGATGCACGACCTGTTCACCCGAGGCATCGACCAGCACGGCCACCTCCGTCCCCCCTACGACGAAGCCCCCGAGCTATACAAGCAATCCGAACTCGGATGGATTCCAAAGGAGTGGGAGGTTGGTTCTCTTGGCGGGCAATTGACCCTTCAACGAGGATTTGACATCACACAAGACCAGCAGAAGGTGGGCTGCATTCCCGTTGTGTCTTCATCTGGTATCACGAGTTACCACGATACAGCGATGTGTGATGGACCGGGAGTCGTGATAGGACGAAAGGGCAAGCTTGGTGACGCCTATTACATCGACGGGCCATTTTGGCCGCATGATACAAGTCTCTGGGTGAAGGACTTCCACGGCAATCGGCCACGTTTTGCGGCGTTATTCCTGGAGTATCTGCGACTGGACCGTTTTGATGCCGCCACCTCGGTTCCGACATTAAACCGAAACTTCATTCATCCAATGACAGTCGCCATTCCGCAGGACAAAGAACAAGAGCAGATAGCCAACATCCTCGCAACTATGACCGCTCGCATTGCGGGAGAAGAGATTAGAGCAGAGAAGTTGCAGCTTCTCAAGACCGGCCTCATGCAAGACCTACTCACAGGCAAAGTCCGAGTGAACGTAGGCGAGGACGCCAAAGATGTCTGAATACAAGTATGTTGAACGGCCGTTTCTCGACCAACTGGACGCCTTGGGCTGGGAGGTCATCGACCAGGGTGAAGGTTTCCCGACCGACCCTGGCAAGAGCCACCGCAACGACTTCCGGGAAATCGTTCTCAGAGATATCTTCAACCAGAGTGTGCGGGCCATCAACACAACGGACGATGGCCGCCCATGGCTGACCGACAAGCAGCTTGAAGAACTGTTCGAGCAAATCACCCACCAGCCAGGCAAGGGCCTCTTGGAAGCCAACGAGACCATCCAAGGACTGCTCTACCGCACCCAGGTCGATGAGAACGAACTGACGGGCGAAGAAGACCCCAACGTCAAGCTAATCGACTTCCACCGCCCCGAGCAAAACCACTTCCTAGCCATCAACCAGTTTCGCATTGACACGCCGGGCGGTGTCAAAGACTGCATCATTCCCGACATCGTGCTGTTCGTGAACGGCCTGCCGCTGGTGGTCATCGAGTGTAAGGACGCCAACCAGTTCACGTCCAACCCGATGAACGAAGCGTTTAAGCAGTTGATGCGGTATAGCGGCCAGCGGGAGGAGACAAAGCAGGCCGGGCTACGTGAAGGAGAACCGAAACTCTTCCACACGAATCAGTTCATTGTCCGCACAAGCGGCGAACAGGCCGACTTCGGCACCATCACCGCAACCGACGAAGAGTTTTTCTATCCCTGGCGAGACATCTACCCGGAGGAATATCGCAACTACACGCCACCGCTGGGCAAGGAGCGACGACAGGAACTGTTGATTCAAGGGATGCTGGCCAAGGAGACTCTGCTGGACATCGTGCGAAACTGCACCCTCTTTATGGATGTGGGTAAGGCTCGGGCCAAGATAGTCTGTCGGTACCAACAGTATCGGGCGATGTTGAAGATCATCCACCGACTCCGTAGCGGCCAGACACCGACAGACAGGTCGGGCGTCATTTGGCACACTCAGGGGTCGGGCAAATCGCTCACCATGGTGTTCGTCATCCGCAAACTGCGGATGTGTGATGACCTGAAAGACTACAAGGTCTGCCTCATCAACGACCGCAAGGACTTGGAGAAGCAACTCGGCGAAACGGCCGCTCTGACCGGCGAGAAGGTGGCTTTCATCACCAGCACCGACGACCTAAAAGACAAACTGGCTACCGATACGTCCAACCTCAACATGGTGATGGTCCACAAGTTCCAGGAGAGCCAACGCCATAACGTGCCGGACTACTTGGACAGTGTGTTGGAGATTCCCACATACGAGTCGTTTGGCATCGTCAATCGGTCCGAACGCATCATCCTGATGATAGACGAAGCCCATCGCACCCAGTCGGGCGACATGGGCGACAGTCTGTTTGAGGCGTTCCCCAATGCGACCCGACTGGCCTTCACGGGGACGCCGTTGATTGTCGTCAAGGACAAGAAGAAGACCGTCGAGCGGTTCGGCCAATACATCGACAAATACAAGTTGCAGGATGCGGTGGACGACAACGCCACGGTGCAGATTCTCTACGAAGGCAGGACGGCGGACTCTGCCATCGACCACAAGCACGAGTTCGACACAAAGGTCGATGACTTGGCGGAGACCCACGTCAAGTCGCAAATGGGGAAGGCCGAGAACGTCGAGACCTTGAAGAGGATGGCCAGGCGAGAAGGGCGTCCGTTTGATGACCTGATGCGGGAACGCACCGCAGAGGAAATCCGGGAACTGAAAAAGAAATGGGGCACCAGTGGCGATGTCCTGGAAGCAGACAAGCGGATCGAGGAGGTCGCCCAGGACATCGTCGATCACTACATCGAGAACATCTTGCCTAACGGCTTCAAGGCCCAGGTTGTGTGTTCCTCCAAGATGGCCGCCGTCAAATACGGGAAGTACATCGCCAAGGCGGTATCGGAACGATTGGCTCAGGAGCAGGCCAAGCCTGCGTGGACGGGTGAGCCGACTGCCCTTTCAGACGATGAGCGGTACAACTACCGAGACGACGAACCATGCAAGAGGGTTGCCTTTCTCAAATCGGTGGTTGTGGTGTCCGGCGAAGGAACCAACGAACCGGCGGTTATCACGCAAGCCCGCAAACACGCCAAGAAGGTCGATGCCGTTGCGAACTTCAAGAGGGCATTCAACTACGATGACCCCGAAAAGGCCAACACGGGAATTGGCTTCCTGATTGTCTGCGACATGTTGCTGACTGGCTTTGATGCTCACATTGAACAAGTGATGTACATCGACAAGAAGGTGAAGAACCACAACCTATTGCAGACCATCGCCCGAGTGAATCGAGTCGCTAAGAACAAGAAGCGTGGCTTCATCGTCGATTACGTTGGCCTGGCAAACCATTTGAAAGAAGCCCTGTCTATCTATGGCACTGACGACCAGAAGGACATCGAAGACACACTCAAAGACATCGCATCGGAAGTGCCCATCTTGGAGGACCGTTATCGTCGATTGGTGAGTCTGTTCAAGGACGACGGCGTAACGGACATCGAAGGGTTTGTCCAGCAAACGATTACCGACCCGAGCCGGACTCGTGACATCTTGGAGCAAGCCATCGAGTTGATGGAGGACATCAAGCGGCGGGCCAACTTCGAGGTCTACTTGAGGAAGTTCCTGCAAAGCATGGACATCGTTCTGCCAAACGCTGCTGCCAACCCATACAAGATTCCCGCCAAACGGTTTGGCTACATCATGGTGAAGGTGAAGGAACGGTACAAGGACGACTCGTTGAGCATCTCTAGTGCTGGCGAGAAAGTGAGAAAGCTCATCGACGAACATCTCATCAGCCTGGGGATCAACCCGAAGATACCGCCTGTGGAACTGCTGTCGCCCAAGTTCATCAAGGAACTCGATAAGAACAAGGGTGCCAAGGCCAAGGCGAGCGAAATGGAACATGCCATTCGCAAGCATTGCAAGGTCCATTTTGAGGAGGACCCCGCCCTCTTCGCCAAGCTGAGCGAGAAGCTGGAAGCGTTGATTAAGAAACACAAGGACGATTGGGACGAACTGTGCCGCAGTCTTTTTGACCTCCGCAAAGAAGCTCAGGCGGGTAGAAAGGAAGAAGTCGAAGGCGTCAGTGCCAAGGCTGCCCCATTTTATGACCTTATCGGACAGGCTGCCTTCGGCAAAGCCGAGATTCCTCCGGAACATGAGGACCGAGTCAAGCAATTGGTGCGAGACGTAATTGAGAAGTTGCGGTCCACCATCGACATCATCGATTTCTGGGGCAACCCTCCCGAGGTGAAAACCCTCAACGGGGCGTTGTCGGACCTGATGCTGCTGAGCGGCATCGATGAGCTTGTGGCCAACAGCGACAAGATAGTGACCGATATTGCCGCATTGGCGAAAGTGCGGCACAAGCAGCTTGTGGAATAATGAGAACGTACAAGGACATCCAGTACACGCTCACCAGGAGCAAGCGAAAGACCGCCAGTATTTATATTGAGCGGGATGGGCAGGTGTCTGTTCTCGTACCGAAGGCATTATCCAGCAGCCAGGTTGAGGGGCTACTAGAAGCCAAGCGGAAGTGGATATACAAGAACCTGGCAGAGTGGCATGACCTGAACACAACCAGAGTTCGGCGGGAGTATGTCAACGGTGAAGGCTTCCTCTACTTGGGCCGAACATATCGACTGAGGGTGGTGGAAGAACAGGCCGTGCCACTGTTGCTCAAAGACGGCTACTTCTGCCTGCGGTCTGACGTGGCTGCCAAGAACAAAGCCGATGCTGCTTTCCGAGCATTCTTTCGAGAGAAGGGGCACAAGAAGATTAGCGAGCGAGTGGCCCACTACGAAGGACGTATGGGCGTCCAGTCCAACGGCATCCGAATCATCGACCTAAAAAACCGCTGGGCGTCCTGCACGCCCGGAGGAAGCCTGAACTTCCATTGGAAATGCATGATGTCGCCGACGACCATTTTGGATTACATCGTGGTCCACGAACTGGCCCATCTTGTCTTTGCGAATCATACCAAAGCGTTCTGGAACGAAGTAGACAAGGTGATGCCCAATTATCAGGAACGAAAAGAGTGGCTTCGGGTGAATGGGGCGGGGATGGATTTGTGATGGAGTCGCAGACATGAGGTCCACAATGCCCAAACGCAAATCAGCATCACAATTCAAGGGGCACTGGAACATCGTCTCGATGAGCCAGTGGGATGAAGAGTATTTGCATGAGGAAGTGCAGGCGTTCATAGAGTTCAGTCCCAAGGACATCGGCGAGTTTCAGTTCGGCTATTTCCAAGGGCAAATGGATTGTCAGGCCACTGAACGTGACGGCAAGCCTACCGTCGAGTTCTCCTGGGATGGTAATGACGAGACAGAACATGTCTTCGGGCGTGGCTGGGCGGTCCTCGATGGTGACGACTTGAAGGGAATGATATTCTTCCACTTGGGCGACGAATCGGATTTCACTGCAAAGCGGGCGAAGCAGTAGATAGAGTACATGGAGGACAAAGGCTCATGGGACAAATCAGCAAGAAGCTCGCTCGCCGTTTCACCAAATGGAGTGGGCAGTTCCGGCAGGCTGCCAGAACCGTGCCTATACCCAAGGACGTGCGTGACGTAGAAACGCTCGTCAAAGACGGCCACGACCCACTTCATGCGGTCTACATTTCAGTCCAGAACATCGCTTCTGTGTTTTCGGAATGCGTCTCGGTGCTTCCCGAACTGGAGCCCTACTATGACGTGATTGCCGCCGCCGATGACGAGTATATGCCCAGCGGCCCGCCCATGAGCCCTTTGACGGGCAGCTACTTCACGACCTGGGCCTTCTTCGATTTCCGGTTCGGCGGCGGGCTGGAAACCATCGGGACGTGCCTCCTGGATGTCAGTGATCGCCTGGAACTGAACCCTGGTCTGGTCGAGGCTGTCCGTCAGTTCCAAGAGTCCCGGATGGGCATTTACGAACACTGCGGCACCCGAGGAGGTAGGGTTCGGCTGCGGGAATTGGTGACGGGCCAAGATTTCTACGCCCTATGCACTAGCGGCTACGGAGGGAAGCCGGGCGAACTCTGGTATGTGCGGCTCTGCCCGCCCCTGGCCGATCTGGTCGAGTATCATGTGACCATCACCACACCCTACGTCCTCACCCAGACAGGCAAGTCGGATTGGACGGTCTACTTGAACAGGGCCATGCTGCAACTGAAAGACGTGGATGAAGACCATCGGCTGCACGACTTGCTGAAACACGGCCTGAGCGTTCATCACTGGAACGAGTTCGTTTTCCAGAGCTACCATCACCACCAACATGATGCGGTCTTCCTGGCGGGCTTGCCCGACGTAAAGGGCAGTCTGCCGCATGGGTGAAGACCAACAGGAGCATTCTCTATGCCGAGTAAAGACCGGGAACGATGGAAGCGACTGGCTGAGTTGGGAGCGAAAAGCGAGATCCCCACTCCTGAAGGCGAAGCCAGAATGTCGGCGGTCATCCTCAAAGTAGCCGAACCGTTGCTCAAACAACATGGGAAGACGCCCGAACAAGCCAAGGCTGTGATTATGCTCGTCGTTGCTGGCTGGAACAAGGCACTGTTGCCACCCGACAACCAGCCTGCCCTTGAGAAGGAAACCATCGACCTCCTGGTCCCGGAAGACGGAAGTGCCGAGGCCATCGGCGTGGCCGTCCATATTATGGACACGGCTGCTGACCGCCGGGAAAAGCTCTTCCCCGACCTCCGCAAGATCATCGTGGACTACGAAGTGGACATATCAGGTGGTTCCCTCACGCTGAACGCAACTTCGGCTCCGGTCCCGGCTTTGAGTTAAGCGACCATGAACTTCCACACCTACACGACCACCCGTGAAGCCTGCAAACGATCCGGTGCCATCGACGACCCGGAGGAGTTCTATCGGGTCGCCTCCGCTGATGCGGTCAAAATGCGTTCCGGTCAGTTCCTCGGCCAACTCTACAACGAGCGGGACTGGGAGAAGGCAAGACGACCTTACTACAATGTCTGGCCGTCCATAGTCCCGATGCTGACCCGGCTGAACCTGGACCTGGACTCGGGACTCATCAAGCTGCCGATGCCTGCCCTTTGCGTCCGTTTCCCGGAAGAGAAGAATCCGCTCACGTTCGATTGGAAAGGCGAGGAGACTCCAATCCGTTGTATGCTCATGGGCGACATGAACCAGGGAAAGGGCATCTCTATCTTGATCGACGTTGGAGAGGTCATGGGGGACGGAGACGTGGGCGTGCCCATCTACACCTACAGGAACTTCCGTCGTGAATCTGGCTTGACCGTGGAGGGGGCGATCCAGGAGCTTGGCCCGAACACGATGGCCGACCTCGGCGTGCAGGTCCCCGAACCGTTGGTAATGGATTGCGTTCGGTTGTGCTGCTCCCTTTGCCTTCTGGAAAACGACCCGTCCATCATTTCCCCGGATGTGTTGTCGAAGGACCGAGGTCGTTTC